>ERZ773227.1574-NODE-1574-length-15115-cov-4.318592_pt1 | contig 15115 bp, 10 predicted proteins | sample MGYA00580525_ERZ773227 | MGnify/ENA primary metagenome ERZ773227 (study PRJEB29015, sample SAMEA2737782) | human gut metagenome | biome: human gut; feature: human-associated habitat; material: faeces | place: China | collected 2012 ... | reverse complement strand
GGATTATGTGGACTTCTGTAGCATATTGCATGGACTTCAGATAGCGGAATACTCATCTAAATATAATGCATAACAGTTTTCTGACAATAAAAAACAAGAGTTAAATGTATCCGGGTATGGAGATTCTTCTTACGTTGATCATGTTATGAGATATGTAGGGATCACTTTTAGAGGAGGTACAAATCCTAATTTTAATAATCTAGAAGCCTGGGTGACAAAGAATCCATACGCACAGGCCGGATTATATGGACAATGTACATGGTTTGCTTGGGGAGGTTCTATGAATTATATGGTTATGATCCTGGCTTTAGTGGAGACGGAAGTAGTTGTGTGAAGGAATTGGTGGCAGCACATCCAGATAAATTTGAACGATCTTCTTCACTAAAAGCCGGTGCAGTGTTCTCTGCTATTGGACACAACCATGTGGGTATAGTTATAGCAGTAAAAGATAACACTATAACTGTTCAAGAAGGCAATCTTGATGGCACTACAAATACGTTTCAAGATGCAAAAAAAGATTGGTAAACAAAATCCTACACGTTAGATCAATTAAGATCTATATACGGAGGAGTAGTGTTTGCTAATCCAAAATAAAAGTATGATTATCACAGTGCCTCGATTGAAGATGATATGATAGATAATAAGCATATATTATCAAATAATATAAATATGTTGTATTTTCTTAATTAAATATTGCATATTGAATGAATATTAATAAGCGATTAGAATTAATTATAAGAAATATAAAATAATGTTTGGTTTATGATTTAAGATGTATATATAAAGGAAATGAACCATCATTTGCATTGGAAACAAAGGTGAGAGATGTGTCAAATAATATAAACAGGTCATTGATTGGCAATATTTTAAAGAGTATTAGGGTTGAAAAAAATATTCCAATGAAAAAAATAGCATCTGCTTTGAAAGTAAGTGAATCTACTGTTTCCCAGATTGAAACAGGTAAGAATTCAGCAACTAAAGAGAAGATAAATGAGATTTGTCATGTATGTGGTTGTTCGTTTGATTATAAAACCGATAGAAAAAAGATGATTGATTTAGTTCTATATATTTATACTCAATATTCAAATTTATCAACAGATGAAATGAATTCTACAATAGAAGAAGTTAAAAACAATTCTTTCATTAGCTGCTCTTATGCACGATTTGAGTATTATCTAATTCTATATATGGATGGAATTATCAATCAAAATAATGAAGATGTACAACTGTTTAAAAGAATTCTTGAAATAGGAAAAAGTTCATTTTCAAATAAGGAATTATCTATTTATTATGATATAAAAGCGCTAGAAAAAATGTATTTGAACGATAGTATAAAAGCTTTGGAGTATTTAAATCAATCGCGATTATATGATAATGAGTTTTTAATGAATCATTATCATTATTGCAGTATTTATTTGAATTTGGGATATTATGCTTTGGCACAAAAATATATTCGCAAAAGTATAGAGATTGCGATTAAAGAAGTTTCTTTTGAAAGATTATGCTATTTATTATTGAACCAAGGAGTGCTGTATTTGAGTACAGAACAATATGTTGAAGCTGAAAATTTGAACCTAAAGCTGTTAAAAGAATCAAAAATACGAAATGAAGAATTTCTAAAATATTGTATTCTATCTAATTTAGTATTGATTTCTTTACTACAAAAGAATTATGAGAATGGATTTAAGTATTTAGAAATGGTAGATCAGAAATACTTGGAAGACGATTATGATTTAGTTTTGTATAGGATTTTGCTCCATTTATTTGTTAAAGATTATACATTAGCAAAAAAATATATACGACAATCTCTAAGTAACAATAGTATAGGTAAATATTATAAGAATTTCTTTCAATGTTTAAAATACTTGATTGATAATAAGCGTGAAAAGGCTATTGAGCGTATAGAAAGTTGCTATAATTTAGCTTTGACTGCAGGTGAAGTTGACAGAGCTATGTTAGATTTAAAGCTATTGAATGAGTTATATCTAGATTATGGATTACAAAATAAATTAAAAAAAGTGAAAGAATTACAAGAAAAATTCTACAAGATGTCATATGCGAATCAAATAATTGAAGATATAGTGCTAAAACTTAATTAAAAAATTGATATTGTTTTTTTATTGCAATTACTTTATATTGAAATCAGAAAGAGTTTTTTTAATGGATATTTGCAATTGCAATGAAACGATCACTATATAATACTTGTTTTTAAAATGGTGACAATATAATCATATTCAATGCAAGAACTAATGCACTGGCTAAACCAAGTCTAGTGGAAATATAGTATCTATGAGATAAATAAAGTGTAAACCGAATTATGGATTTAAGCTATAAGTATTTAAGAGATAACATTTTGTTGTCTCTTATTATTTAGGAAAGGAATATGGGGGAATATATATATGGAAATACTCAGAGTAGAAGGCGTTTCAAAGCAGATTAAAAATCATAGGATTTTAGATAATATTAGTTTTTCAATATTTGAAAATGAAATTGTAGGATTGATTGGGCCAAATGGTGCTGGAAAAAGTACAATCATGAAATGTATTACAGGACTATATCATATGAGTGAAGGGAAAATTACTATCTGTGGACATGATTTAAAGAGTGATTCATCCAATGCGTTAAAAAATATAGGTGTAAGTATTGAATATCCATCTTTATATCCAGAGTTATCTGGACATGAACATTTTAAAATCATGGCAAATTGGAAACATTTAGATTCTAAAAGAATTGAGGAAATGGAGCAATTCAGTGATTTAAAGGATGGCTTATATCGAGCCACAGAACATTATTCGATGGGAATGAAACAAAGATTAGTATTGGCTTTGGCTATGATGTCCAAACCTAAATTGCTTATTATTGATGAGCCTACGAACGGTTTAGATCCACAAGCTATATTTGATTTAAGAAATAAGCTTTTAACTATACGAAATGAAGGAACAAGTATTTTATTATCTTCTCATCAGTTAAGTGAACTCGATAAATTAGCTGATCGAGCTTTATTTATCAAAAGTGGAAAGTTGATCAAAGAGAAGAATATGGATGAACTTCGTCAAAATCAATCGATTTATCGATTAGAAGTTTCTAATCCAGAAAATGTATTGCTTCTTTTAAAAAATTCTTTTATTAAAGAGCATGTTCTTTACATGCAATGTGATTCCAAAGAAGAATTTTCTAAATCCTTGCAAATACTGATTCAAAATGATGTTTTGGTTTATTCCTTAGCTGAAGTGCATCAGGATTTGGAAACATATTATAAGGAACTATATAAGGGTTAAGCGTATGTTATTAAAAAATGAATTAAGATTTCTTTTTTCAAAAAGAAATATTTTAGTATTGATCCTTGTTTTAATTGGCGTTTTATCCGTGTATTTTTTTAAATACAATACTGAATATGAACAATATGCATCCAATCAAATCATGTATTATTATGAAATGATAAATGAAGAAAACCAAAGAATCAATATTCTTCCAAAAGAAAAACTGAATGCCTTTTTTAGAGAGGACAGTATTTATTGTCAAAAGTTATTAAGTGATTGGAAAAATGACGAGGATGCAAAAATTATTGCAAAAGATATGTATGATAGGGATCAAAATATTTTAAAATATATTGATTCAGGTATGGATTTGTCAAATTTTAAATCGATTCTTCAAAATAATAAACAAGACTTAAAAAAACGAATCCAAATGGAAAAAACATATATTGAAAATGAATATTATGACTTTGTATATCAAAATAAACCGACGGGTTGTTATTTGATGGTGCAATTTTTAAAAGGAAACAATCTTTTCTTTTATTTATTCATGATTTTGATTCTAGTGTGGAATGTGGATATATGGTCTAAAGATTTAGAAAACAATACATTTCGATATTTATTTACAATAGGGAAAAGTCGTAAATATGTATATATACTTCGCACGTTGTTACATATTTTTATCACTGTTTTTTTTAGTATACTATTTTTCGTTGTATTGTATTTGATTGGATATATAAATTGTGGAAGTGGCATAGAGTTATTGATTGGAACAACACCAGTGATTATTTACTTGTTTCATCATATTCTTTCTGTACTTGGATGGGTTTTGTTTAGTGCTTCATGTATACAATGTTTATCTTTGTTGACGAAAAATAAAGGAATGAGTCTAATGTTGACGGGGTTATTATTTGTTTTTATGTATACATATTTGCATATTGAAACTTTATGGGCCTATACATCTTTGTTTTTTATAGGCGCAATATGCATACAGTTCATTTCATGTCTCTATTTAGAAAGATTGGATTTGGGTTAAGTTTATGGGTTTAGAAATAAAAAGTGTATTAAAGAATAAAGTGAGTGCTGTTATCTTTTTCATTTTATTGGTATTGAACATGGTGCAAGTACCAAATTATATGGGACATGAGTATGATGTGGAACAGAATATGAATATTTTTGAAACACAGATTCAACAATACCAAAGAGCTTTATCAGATATCAATCTACAATACATGGCCGTAAAACATATGGGTGCAGAGGAAAAGGTGTATTGGAATAGTTATCAGGATTATTTAAGCTGGGCTATTGATAATGCCAAAGCTGGATGGAATTTATTTAACAAATATGGAAAAGAAGTTTTTAAAAATAAAGGATTAATAAAAAGATATAATGAAATTACATTATGGGATAAGCTGTATCATTTGGATGCTTTAAAAAAGAATGGTGATCAAAAATTTATGCGCCAAGTTCATGATTTAGGCTTTGAAGAAGCAGATATTTCATTTGATCAGAGTCGGATTTTTATGATTGGTAGCCAAATATCTCAAAATAAAAAAGAGGATTATAGAACCGTTGAATTATCTGTTCAAGAACAGCTACATCAATTAGAAACAAATACGGAACAATATGTAGGAAAAGGTCCATGGTATTTTTTAGCACACCAGTTAAGAATAGACAGTTCATTTGCGTATTTGTTTATGCCTCTATGTTTGATTTATTGTGTTGTTGTTTTAATGTACGAAAAAAAGACAGGTGTTTTTGAGCTCGAACAATTAAATGATGTGCACTTTTTCGTACACATACAAGTAAAATTATTTATAGCTTTTTTACTTCTTATGATTGCATCAATTGGTATTCCTTTTCTTTTGCTAGGAATTAGTAATGGCTTTGCAGGATGGGATACATGGCTGTTGGCTGACACTAAACATTTTTTCTCTTTTAAAAGGATGTATCATACAGACAATTATGTCATAAATAATATGTCTGAATATTATGCGACAGAACAAGGATTTATACCTGATTTATCTTTTATTCCATTATGGAAAGCTTTAATAATATCTTTACCATTAATTCTTCTAAAATTAGAACTTTATATTCAAATGGCTATGTTTTGTGTATATACCTTCACGAAAACAGGATTTAATTATTTATCTGGAATAATTTGTATTATTTTATATGTTATCAGTCAAAGAATGGATTTGATATCTTTTATAAATCCATTTAGTATAACCCCAAGTTTGAGTGTTTTATCGGGTTGTGGCATGCAAAATTGGTTGAATTCGATTTGTATATGTGTCGTTTTTATTTTTGCTTTACTATTTGTGAATTTTGCGAGTGTTCGACAGAAAGATAAGATGAGCTTATGAAAAAAATATTGTTGCATAGAAAATGATAAAAGAAATGTTTTGATTTACATTTACTTTTGTAACATTTTCAATTGTTCTAACTTCTAACAAAAAAAAGGAGGGCTATTTATAATGATAAAACAAAATGTTTTAGATGTTTTAAATTTGTGTAAGTCATATGGCAATCATTTAGTGTTAGATGATATTTCGTTCTCTATTCGAGAAAATGAAATTGTAGGTTTTATTGGTCCTAATGGTGCAGGTAAAAGTACATTAATGAAATGTTTATGCGGGTTAATTCATATGGATTCTGGAAATGTTACTATATGTGGTCATGATATACAAAGTCAAAGAGAGAAGGCTTTGTCGCATCAGGCTAGTTTGATTGAAAGTCCAGGACTTTTCTTTAATATGACTGGTTATGAAAATCTTGAGATATTTGCCAGCTTAAAAAATGTATCGAAAGATAAACTGCAACAAATGGCAGATTATACACGAATAGGAGATTATTTAAAGAAGCCTGTATCTAGCTATTCTTTAGGTATGAAACAAAGATTAGCACTTTCTATTGCATTGCTATCTTCTCCACAATTCCTAATGTTAGATGAGCCTATGAATGGATTGGATCCATCGGGTGTATTTGAATTGCGAAAAGAGCTTCGTAAAATGGTGGATGAACAAGGAATGTCTTTATTGATTTCTAGCCATCAATTAAATGAAATTGAAAAGATTGCTGATCGAATTATTTATATTGAAAATGGTAAAATTAAAGAGGTAGAAAAACAAGAGCAGACAATCACATATCAAATTAGGGTGAATAAAATAATAACAGACCACCGGTTTAGGAAACTATCAGATTTTCTATATGAATTTTCTATTCAAAACCCAAATGAACTATCCGTATATTTACGCAAGTTAGAAAGAGATGGCGTTCAGCTGCTGGATATCACTAATACAAGCGATGATTTAGAGAATATGTATACAAGAATTTATGGAGAATAGATATGGTTTATTTGTTAAAGTATGAATGGCAGAAATTTATTCGCACAAAAAAGAATTGGCTTGTATTCTTATTGATTCTTTGTTCTTTTATAGGGTATGTTTCTTTTAACGGGTACCAAAATCATGTATACATAGAAGCAAAAACTGAACAGTTTTCCAAGGCAAGACAAAATGCTATGTACGATATTACGAATATGGCAAATTATCAGTTTTTGGCTAAAAAAGAAAAAGACAAACAATATTATGGAAATGCGATTGAATATTTTAAAAGACTGTATTCCTGTGTAAATGATTTATATCGTGATTATTCTACCTCTGCTGTTTCTTTAGATGATTTAATGCAGTGGAATGATTTGTTAATTGAAGGAAAAACAAAAAAGTATACGATTATTTCGTATACAACGTATTCTTTAGATTACCTAAAAAAGACACAGAAAGAATATAGGTATTTAAAAAAGAATCATATTCCAATTAAGCATTCGCCTTATGTTTGTACAACATCTAACTTGGCTGTGAATTTATCGAATCATTATTTAGGTGCAGTTTTGTTAATTTTATACTTCCTTTTGATTTTTGATATATTTAAAGAATTTGATCAAGGTGTGTATAAAATATTGTTTACTTCAAAATATGATACTTTAAAAATTATTCTTACTAAAGTGGTATTTTCTATTTTTTTGTTAATTGGATTTATTGGTTTGATGGTTCTATTATTTGGCGTAAATACACTGATTTTTGGTATGGGAAATACGCAATATTCATTTTCAGTGGGAAATCATATATATATGGAAAGTAAGATACTAATGTATATTATTTTTATAACAATAGCTATGAGTTTATTTCTGATAGGTATCTATACATTAATTTCTTGCTTGTTTAAATCAACTACGACATCTTTGGTGATTACTATAACGCTTTATTTAATGGTTAATCTTTTTAGTCAGAACTTACATAAAATAAATTATTTCATTGGATTTTTAAATGTTGATATGTTTAGTATGCTTCAACAGAATAAAATTTTTACCATTTGTATAATGAATATTGTTGTTTTAATAGTTTGTGTGATTTTAAGTATTTTATTGTTAAAAAAGAGAGATTTGATTGTAACGGGTGATTGATATGTTTAAATTTATGAAATTTGAAATAAAACGGAACTTAAAAAAATCACAGGTTAAAATATTAATTGGGCTTTTACTTATATGCGAACTTGTCATGTTGGTTGTATTAAACAATAAGTCACAGATAGAAGACGTATTTTCATTATCTCAAGGGTCAATGGAAGTTAGTGCTTTAACTCGTTTTAATTTACCTGATTCGAAAAGAAAATATATCGAAAAACAGATTGAATCTGTAAATAATAAAGGGAAGTTTTTTGAATACTACAAAGAGAATAAACAGTGGAAGAAAATGTATATAACGGGTATGGAAGTCTATTGTTACAATGTGGATATGCGTACGAGCGTACCGATAAAATCACAGTCAACTTTTGATTATACAAATCATGAGAAAGAGTTAAAACAGATTCAAAAAAAATATAAATTAACACGAGTACCACCAAATCCCAAAGAGTGCACATGGTTTCAACCTGTAGGAACGGCTGGCTATGAAATGATTCCAACATATCAGCAGGGAGCACGTTATTTTGAGAGATTATACCGAAATGAATTGAGTCCTCTTTGTTATTCAAGCGTAGACAGTGCTACAATTTTAATACAATTAAGTCGAAATGTATTGTTTTTGGGTATTCCCATTCTAATTGTATTGTTATTTTTTAATGTACGAAAAAATTATCATGACGATGGTTTGGATAAATCTTTAATGGTTATACCTGGATTGAAAAATAAATTTTATATATACAAATTTACTTCAGATCTCATTTTGATTCTTGGTGTTGTATTCGTTCCTATATTAATATTTTCAATCATTCTAGGCATAAAGTCAGGATTTCAAAATTTTAAATATCCAATTTTAGCTAATATGGATGGAATTACAGGTTTTAGTTTTTCAAGAATTAAAGATTTTGTAAATGGAACACAACACTGTATTTCGAAAAATGCTATGTACAATGTAGGTTTAACATATTACAGTACAGAAATGGCACGAAATCCTTATTTGGATTATACGACATTAGGAATTGTCATTATTTTGACAGTAGTAATGCTTATATTGTTGATTGGTGTTTATTATCAGTTTACTTTTATGGTTTCCTATCTTATTAAAAATGCGTACATAGGATTATTTATTAGTTTATTTGTTATAGTAGGACTATACTTTTTATCGCCGCTAGGTTCTTTAAATATGATAAATATAATTAATCCACTTACTTATAGAGATCCAACAATGATTATTACTGGAACAAGTAGTTTTCCATATTCAATTGGAATGATAGTGTTGCTAATATACAATGTTTTGTTTTTTGTATTAAATAGAAGGGTGTTTGATGAAAATTATTATGAATAAAAAACCAGGAAGAGTATTATTGATATGCATAATTGTACTTGCTATTATTTGTCCTTTGCATATCTATCATGATAAGAAAAAAGTAGAAGATATAAAGTCTGGTGCAATTGTAATCCAAAATTCAGAAACACCTATTGATGAATTACATCCAGAATTTGCATATTTATGGCTATTTCCATATGGAATTGTAGAAGTGGTACTACTATCTTTGTATTATGTTCGAACAAGAGATTGATTAACTACAATTGAAAAAGTAGGGAGCAGGTTATGAAAAAAATAATAATGGTTTTGGTTATCTTTATATCAAGTATTATTTTTTATGATAGTTATGTTAACTTGTCACAGAAACAATATAATGATGTGATAAATCTGAGTTACAAGTTTGCTCAAGAAAACGATATGGAAGTTGTTCCAATTGATTTACAATTGAGTGAAGATAAGCAAGAAAGAACAGAACAATTTAATCAGGTGTATTCTTTTTTGCAAGAACATTCGTATCCTTGTTTTGTTGGCATAGTTTCTAAAAATATAAAAACGGAATATGTATATCTTCCAAAACAAAATAAACTACCAATTTATACAGAAGAAAATAAAGCGATTGATTTTACTAAAAATAGCGATTATTATTTGTCTTCTTCGTATAAGGATAAAAATAGGTATGCAACGATTGATTTTATTGATCAAGATTTTCATAGTGAATACAATAATGTGCATAGAATAAAGACTTTTGCGAATTATCTAGAAGATTGGAATGGAAATACATTGTTTCCGTTGTATTTTGTCACAAATTCCAAACAGGATTTGTTGAAGGATTTAGAGGATACGAAAATATTATCTGAATTGAAAGTGGATGGTGATATCACAACATCCGATTTTTCTACAGGAGTGATTGACTATTCGTTTTTAAAGAGAATTTTGATGTATTTAGCAATTGCGGTTTTATTATGTCTTTTATCTGATGCATTGACATCTAGAAAAGAAGTTTTTATTCGTAAGATGCAAGGTGCTACTTCATGGTTTATATATAAGAGGCTATATGGAAAATTTTATTTGTTAAGCATATTGATGTTTGTATTAACACAAGCTTTATTATATCTTCTTGTAGTTCAAAATTATAGACCTGTTACTCATGAACTCATTCAATATTTACTGCAGTCTGCTCTTCTTTTTGTACTTTGTCTGATTGTAGTTGGATTTATAATATATGTCTTATTAAGTCAAATTCAATCGGTTGTTATATTGAAAAAATCTCAGTTTAGATGGATTTCAATGACTCTGTTTATATTGAAATGTGTCTTTTTGATTTCAATATTTATACCATTATTGACTTCATTCAAGTATACATCTCAAGTGGTTCAGGATGGGTATTACTTAAATAAATACAAAGAAACCTATAATAATTATCTTCGTTTAGAGGGTGTTAATATAAATATGTTTTCTTTGGAGTTCCAAGATGCGATGAGCCAGTTGAATGAAAAGATTCGAGAATATCCATATATATATGAAGATTTCTCAACCAAAATAAATCGTGATGAGGATGAAATAACATATCCTTATATCATTGTAAATGAGCAGTATTTAAAGGAATATGATTTATATAAGGATGGTAAGCTAGTTAAAACATTTAAACCGGGTACTCTTTATGCTCCAAAATCAGTGAATATAGATGAAAGTTATTGTTTGGCTACGGAGTGTGAGTATGATCAACTTGATGATGGTTATGTCATGCTTTCGCATAGTTTAAGAGAGGATAATTGGCATGTAAAAAATCCAATTATTTATGTTGTGGATGAAAACTATGATATGAGTCAATTTGGTATTTTTATTAAGGATAAAGATAAAACCGTAAAGAAGTCCATTAATGATTTCTTGAAATCTAAGGGATTGTATCAAAATATGAATTATGCGTATGAAAATTATGATTATGGAAAAAAGACCATGGTAATCAATAAATTGATTATAGATTCAGCTATATTACTTTTTGTATATGTGATTGTCTTATTCTTGTTCCAGTATCAATCTATATACTTATATTTTTTAGAAAATCGAAAGATGATTTCTTTAAATTGTTTGTTGGGAAAAAACATCTGGCAAAAATATCGTGATTTTATTATTGTGAATCTGTTTGTTTATCTTGTCTTGCTGTTGTGGATGGTTCTAGTTGTAAAAAATATTTCGACAATAGGCTTGTATTTGTGGATATTCACAATTCTAATCGATTTTATGATAGCTCTAATTTTTAGAACGTATTTTGAAAGAAAGAAAGTGTTGTTATCCTTGAAAGGAGATTTGGAATGAAGGTAGTAGTTGTTGATAAGCTTCATAAACAATATCATGATCATGTAATCTTTGATGATTTTTCAATGGAAATAGAACAAGGTAGTTTTGTCGCAATACAAGGTGCTTCAGGATCTGGAAAATCTACATTGTTAAATATGATTGGTCTTTTGGATTCCCCAGATAAAGGAAACATTGTGATTTTTGATAAGAAAAATGTGAAACCATTTTCTAGACAGGCCAATAAATTGTTAAAGGCAAAAATAGGATATTTATTCCAGAATTTTGCGTTGATTGATAATAAGAGCGTGTATTACAACTTGTATTTGTCTATTGATCACTTTTCATTTCCAGATAAGAAGGAAAGAATTCTAAAAGCACTTGAAGATGTGGGTTTAAAAGGTTTCGAAAATAAAAAGATATGTGAATGCTCTGGTGGAGAGCAACAAAGAGTTGCCTTAGCTCGTCTTTTAATCAAACCATGTCAATTGATTTTGGCAGATGAACCTACAGGAAGTTTGGATTCAGTAAACAAAGAGGTTGTGTTTAAAATCCTAAAGAAAATGCAGTCACAGGGAAAAACAATTGTGATAGTCAGTCATGATGAAGAGCTTGTAGAAAGAGCAGATCGTATAATAAATATCTAAAAGGCACTTTAAGCACGCGTATAAGACGCAAAAATAACTGAATGTGCTTTAAATAAGGAAATATTCAGTTCTCTAAACGTTAATTATATTTACGTACAAGAGATTTCAAGATCATGGATGTATTCCATGGTCTTTTTTTGTATATTCAACTGAATTGAATATTTTTCTTTCATTGTATATATCTTTCGATTCAAAAGCCATATATGATAAAAGTATAGTATACATATTTTGTTTAGGGAGAAGAAGATGGGAGCATATGATAATTGTATTATCCTGATTCCAGCATTACAGCCAGATGAAAGAATGATTCAACTGATTTGTGGTTTACATAATTTAGGCTTTAATAAAATCGCAATCACGGATGATGGAAGTAGTATGGATCGACAACAATATTTTCAAGAAGCCAAATCTATGGGTGCCTGGGTGATGCATCATTCTAAGAAAATGGGAAAAGGTGTTGCGTTAAGAAGTGCATTACGATTGGCGGATGAAAAAATAGGAGAATCTGATTTCTATATGACGGCCGATTGTGATGGTCAATACTCGCCGGAAGATATTGAAAAAGTCGCAAAAGAATTATTAAATAATCAAGACTGTTTTGTGCTTGGCGTACGTACATACGAAAGAAAAAAAGGTAAGAAAGTAAGATTTTGGTTGAATTCTTGCCAGAAATTATTTTTCCGTATTACCAATCATGGAAAGGAATGTCCAGATCCTAGAAGTGGACTCCGTGGTTTTCCAGCTTCATTAAAAAAACTAGCACTATGTACAGAAGGAAAGTCGTATGATTATGAATTGAATTTTCTAGATGCAGCCATACAAAAAACACCGATTGTAGTTGTACCTATTTGTTCAGAAACACATAATAGGAATGAAACGAGTCATTTTCGTCCGGTTGTAGATTTACTAGGAATGTATTTAAAATTCTGGAAATATCTATTTACTTCAAATGTTGCGACAATATTTGATTTAGTTTTCTTTATCCTGTTTGAAAACGTATTCTCAAAATTAGGAGCAATTTCAATTTTTGTGGCAACTATATGTGCAAGAGCTATTAGTGGTAGTGTGGGATATATATTAAATCGATATATTAGCTTTCAGAGTAAATTAAATCCAGGAAGAGAAATGGTTCGTTATTCCATTGTGTTTGTATGTCAAATGGCTGCCAGTGGTATTTTGGTATCCTTACTAAGTGTTATTCCAATTCCTACTGTTATTGTGAAAGCAATCATTGATACAATTTTATTTTTTGTCGTCTATAATATTCAAAAAAATTGGGTATTTGCTGAGAAATAAGAAAGACATCCTGCTTTGGGATGTCTTTAAATGTGTGCCGGGCATGGCATGAGTTCAGTTGGAGATAAACCAACCACAGGTAGTTACCGCCAAGTGTAGTGAACCACAAGCCGTTGACAGTGATGTCATGGGTGAAGGAAGTGGTGTAGCAATTCTTTTGAGCGTACGCACAGAAACTTGATGAGGCTAAATGGTGGATGAGATTGCATTACAAATCGAAGTCCAAAAGGTAAACGTAAAACCAAGACAGTAAATCAAGACGTTGTGAAAGAAATAGGACCCATGTCTTACCCCGGGAGGTCTCATGGACAAGGAATTCTAGTAAACTTTAAAATCAGTGATAGTACCCTTGTAGCGAAAAAGGTTAACCATGAGAATTCAGATGAAGTCATAGTAGGTAGCAATACTGAAGGACTGAAACGTTTATAGAGTGCGAATCTCTATTAGCAATGTTTGGATAGTCCGAATATGAGAATAGCCTAGAACTATGGAACGTAACCATAGATGGTAAAGGTAATTGGGATGTTTCCAGATAAATTTACAGATAGAAGGAGGAGCAGCAAATGGAATTGATTGAAAAGATTTTAAGTGAAGAGAATCTACAGAAAGCAATCCGAAAGGTCAAGAAGAACAAAGGTGCACCAGGAGTGGATAAAATGACTGTGCAAGAGGTTGAGGAGTGGTTTAATCAATATAAGGAAGACCTAATTTCCAAAATTTTGAATAAACAATACAAGCCCATGCCCGTCAAAAGAGTCTATATTCCTAAGCCAAATGACAAACAAAGACCATTGGGTATACCAACCGTTGTAGACCGAGTAATCCAACAAGCTATGTTACAAGTGCTAAGTGAAATCTATGAATCAGTATTTAGTGAACACAGTTATGGTTTTAGGCCAAATCGTAGTGCACACATGGCGATGGAAGAAGTGCTTGGTTATCTAAACGATGGCTATGAATGGATTGTTGACCTGGATATTGAGAAATTCTTCGACACAGTAAATCATGATAAATTAATTTCAATCTTAAGAGAGCGTGTCAATGATAGTAAAACATTACATTTGATACGAGCATATCTTCAAGCAGGAATTTTGGATAAAGGACTAGTAAGAAGTTCTACTATTGGAACGCCACAAGGTGGTCCAATTAGTGTAATTCTTTCAAACATCTATCTAGACAAGTTTGATAAGGAGCTAGAATCTAGAAATCTTCGCTTCGCTAGGTATGCCGACGACTGTATCATTTTCGTTAAAAGTGAAATGAGTGCAAATCGTGTAATGAAATCAGTGACATCGTGGCTAGAAAGAAAACTATTCTTGAAGGTTAGTGCAACAAAGACTAAAGTAGTTAGACCAACTAAAGGTCAATTTCTTGGTTTTACATTTTACAAAGCTAGAACAGCGTGGAAATGTACTCCTACTAAAGATAGGAAGAAACGTCTGTATTCAAATATTCAGAAATGGATGGAAAGAAAACATGCAGTTTCAAGACCTCTATCAGTTACATTTGAAAAATTGAATCAAATGGTCAGAGGTTGGATACAATATTTTAAAATCTCAAGTATCAAAGGATTCTTGGATAAATTTGGCCAGTGGTTGCGACATAAAGTTAGATGTATCATCATTAAACAATGGAAAAGGCCAATGACTATATACAACAATCTTGTGAAACTAAATAAAGTATGTAGAAGTAATCTTACCCACGAAGATATATTTAAGTGTGCTAACTCTAGACTCGGATGGTATAGGAGAAGTTGTGGAAATATCGTAAACTTTCTTCTTTCTCCTACTGTTCTAGGCATAAAGAAAGGAGATAGGCCAGGTTTGGTCAATCC
>ERZ773227.1537-NODE-1537-length-15433-cov-99.120432_pt1 | contig 15433 bp, 9 predicted proteins | sample MGYA00580525_ERZ773227 | MGnify/ENA primary metagenome ERZ773227 (study PRJEB29015, sample SAMEA2737782) | human gut metagenome | biome: human gut; feature: human-associated habitat; material: faeces | place: China | collected 2012 ... | reverse complement strand
TCGCTAAGTAGTACGGTAAGTTTATAATGCGACAATCAATTATTTTAATTGGTGGCGGGGCATCCTCAAGGGGTGCCCCGCTTTTCTTTCAGATATCCCTTCCTTCTCCCGCTCATTTTGTTATTTTTTCACCATTTCTTGCAGTTTCTCAATATTTTGTTGTACCTTTGCAACGTATTAAAAAATAAGCGCTTATGGCTATAAAACAATATCCTTTGGGAATACAGACCTTTGAGCGTATCCGTAAGGAGGACAAGCTCTATATAGATAAGACGGAATATATCTACCGCATGACCCATTCTGATGGTACATATTTCTTCGTGGGGAGACCACGCCGTTTTGGAAAGTCGCTCCTTGTTTCGACCATGCAAAGTTATTTTGAAGGTAAGAAAGACTTGTTTAAAGGACTTGCCATGGAACAGCTTGAAAAAGAATGGATAGAATATCCTGTAATCCATCTGGATATGAGTGGAGGAAAGTATATGTCTGAAGATCAGCTACAACGATATCTGATAGATTTGGTGGAAGAACAGGAACGGAAATTTAGCTTTCATAATGAGAAGATAGATATAAATCTTCGCTTGAAAGACCTCATTATGTCTTTATATCAGACTACAGGCAAGAAGGTGGTAGTGCTGATTGACGAGTATGATGCCCCTTTGCTGGACGTGGCTCACGAAAAAGAGGAGTTGGTTAAGCTTCGCAACATCATGCGTAATTTCTTCAGCCCGCTGAAGGCGCGTGAAGCCTATCTTCGTTTTGTCTTTTTTACGGGTATTACTAAGTTTTCGCAAGTGAGTATATTCAGTGAATTGAATAACGTCACCAATGTATCCATGTATGATGAATATGCTGGTATGTTGGGGATTACCAAGGAAGAACTTAGCGGGCAATTGTCAGAAGATATAGAAGTGCTGGCTACAAAAATGCATCTTACCAAGGAGCAGACCTTAGATAAGTTGACTGAGAATTATGATGGATATCATTTTTCAGCTTATTCACCTGATGTCTTCAACCCTTACAGCCTGTTCAATTGCTTCGCTCAGGGTAAGTTGGGTTCTTATTGGTTTGCCTCAGGTACGCCAACCTATCTTATCAATATGATGCGTAAATATCATGTGCTTCCTACAAGCATTACGCGTGTTGAGGCTGACGAGAGTGAATTTGATGCACCTACAGAGGATATGACTACAATGATGCCGCTGCTTTACCAGAGTGGTTATTTGACCATCAAGGATTATAACAGAGATTACAACTATTATACGCTTGATATTCCTAACAAGGAGGTAAAGATAGGGTTGACCAAGGCTTTGATTCCGTCTTATGTTACTGGTAATACGCTTGCTACTACCAATACGGCTCGTCGCATAGCACAGGCTTTGGATAAGCAAGACATGGATGGAGCTTTGCATCTGCTACAGGATTTTCTGGGTACTGTGCCTTATTGCAATGTCACCAATCATGAGGGGCATTATCAGCAGATGCTTTTCATCATCTTCTCGCTCCTCACCGATTATCTGGTGGATGTAGAGGTGCATACTCCAAAGGGAAGGGTAGATGTCGTTTTGTTGACTGGAACAGATTTATACATCATAGAACTGAAACTTGATAAGAGTGCTCAGGCTGCAATGCAGCAAATCAATCTCAAAAACTATCGCCAGCGTTTCGCTCTCTGCAACAAACCTATAACGAAAGTTGGTATCAACTTCGACTCTTCAAAGGGAAACATAGAGGATTGGGTGATAGAGTAAATGAAAAAAGATAGAAGAAGATAGATGAAATAGATTAAAGAAAATCATAAGTAGCTGCGTTGACCATCGCAAGTACTTGCGAAGAGCAATGAAGCCTGTTTCGAAGGGCATCGAAACAGGCTTCATTTTTTTATTCTAGAATTCTGCGTTCTTTGGTGTACGTGGGAATGGAATCACGTCGCGGATATTCTGCATACCGGTTACGAAGAGAATCAGACGCTCGAAACCGAGACCGAAACCTGCGTGTGGGCATGAACCGTACTTACGGGTATCGAGATACCAGTTCATATCCTTCATAGGGATGTTGCGAGCCTCAATCTCACCCATCAGCTTGTCATAACTCTCCTCACGGACAGAACCACCGATAATCTCACCAATCTGTGGGAACAGTACGTCGGTACCCTGAACGGTCTGACCGCTCTTGCCACCGAAACCACTCTCCTCCTCGTCTATCTTCATATAGAATGCCTTGATAGCCTTAGGATAGTTGGTCATGATAACTGGGCGCTTGAAGTGCTCCTCTACGAGGAAACGCTCATGCTCTGAAGCCAGGTCATCACCCCACTCGCATGGGAACTCAAACTTCTTACCGTTGGCAATAGCCTCCTGAAGGATGCGGATACCCTCGGTATATGGAAGATGAACGAAGTCAGAATTCAATACGCCTTCCAGACGGGCAATCAGACCCTTGTCAATCATCTTGTTCAAGAAAGCAAGATCGTCCTTGCAATGCTCCAGTGCCCAACGGATACAATACTTGATGAAGTCTTCCTCCAACTCCATCAAACCGTCCATATCCAGGAAAGCAACCTCTGGCTCTACCATCCAGAACTCAGCCAGGTGGCGAGGAGTATTACTGTTCTCTGCACGGAAGGTTGGACCGAAGGTATAGATGGCGCCGAGTGCTGTAGCACCGAGCTCACCCTCCAACTGACCGGAAACGGTCAATGAAGTCTGCTTGCCGAAGAAATCATCAGAATAGTCAATCTTGCCATCCTCGGTTTTCTTCAGGTTGTAGAGGTTCTTGGTAGTTACCTGGAACATCTGACCAGCACCCTCGCAGTCGCTGGCTGTGATGAGCGGAGTATTGAAATAGAAATATCCATGCTCATGGAAGTAAGTGTGGATAGCCATTGCCATGTTGTGGCGGATACGCATCACGGCACCAAAGGTATTGGTACGGAGACGGAGGTGAGCATACTGACGCATGTATTCGAAGCTCTGTCCCTTCTTCTGCATAGGATAGTCGCTGCCGCAGAGACCGTAAATCTCGATGCTCTCGCACTGGATCTCAACACTCTGTCCGGCACCCTGACTTTCTACCAGCGTACCTACGGCGCTGATACAAGCACCGGTAGTAATCTGACGGAGCTGATTTTCATCGACCTTTGATGGGTCGACTACTATCTGAATATTATTAATAGTAGAACCATCGTTAAGAGCGATAAAATCGACTGCTTTGCTACTACGATGGGTACGAACCCATCCCTTGACATTCACGATTGAGCCGTAGGCTGTACTCTTGAGCAAGTCTACAACTTTAGTTCTTTTTACTTTTTCCATTGTTAATATTAATGTTTCTTATTCAAAAGCACCCATGCGGAGCATGTCTACCTCCTTCTCAGTAAGGAAGCGCCAGTCACCGCGACGGAGATTTTTCTTAGTCAAACCTGCGAACTGTACACGGTCGAGCTTGGTAACACGATAGCCGAGGCTCTCGAAGATACGACGCACGATACGGTTCTTGCCACTATGAATCTCGATGCCAACCTGTGCCTTGTCGCGATCATCAGCATACTCTACAGCATCTGCCTTGATCTCACCATCTTCCAAGGTGATACCCTCACGGATCTGATCCATATCGTGAGCAGTCAGATTCTTATCGAGATGAACGTGATAAACCTTCTTCTTCAGGAACTTAGGGTGAGTAAGCTTAGAAGCCAGGTCACCATCGTTGGTCAAGAGAAGTACACCTGTTGTATTACGGTCGAGACGGCCTACAGGATAGATACGCTCAGGACAAACATCCTTTACGAGGTCCATCACAGTCTTGCGCTGCTGAGGATCATCGCTGGTTGTAACATAATCCTTTGGTTTGTTGAGCAATACGTATACCTTCTTCTCCAAAGATACAGGAGCGTCGTGGAACTTCACCTCATCGGTACGAAGGATCTTGGTACCCAACTCGGTAACAACCTCACCATTGACAGTTACCAGACCTGCCTGGATGAACTCATCAGCCTCACGGCGAGAGCAAACACCAGCATTGGCGAGGAACTTGTTCAAGCGCAATGGCTCTGTTGGGTCGATGTTCTCCTCCTTATATTCGATACGCTTCTTCATGCTATACTTAGCATTTGGATCGTAACCAGGAGTGTGCTGACGGAAACTGCCACCACGGTTGTTGCCATAGCCACCACCCTGTGGACGGCCATAACCGCCACGGTTGTTGCCATAACCACCCTGCTGAGGACGACCATAGCCGCCACCACGGTTGTTGCCATAGCCGCCACCCTGTGGACGACCATAACCACCACGGTTGTTGCCATAACCACCCTGCTGAGAACGAGACTGGTAGCCGCCCTGCTGGCGTGGCTGGTAGCCACCCTGCTGACGAGGCTGATAACCACCCTGCTCATCATTATTGTTGTAACGAGGACGATAGCCACCCTGCTGAGGACGAGACTGATAGCCTCCCTGCTGACGTGGCTGGTAGCCACCACGGTTGCTGTTACCATAACCACCACGGCTCTGATAGCTGCTGCGCTGTGGACGCTCGCTGCTGCCTGTACTCTGCAAGCCAGCACCGAAACCTTCAGGACGGAAACCGCCTTCGCTGTTACTGCTACTTCTGTCGCTGCTGTATGCGCGATGTGAATTGATACGAGGACGCTGTGTGCGACCTACTGGTCGATAACTCTTCTGATAACCACCTGCTGGGTTGTAGCCCTCACGGGTTCTCTCATTCTCAGAAGACTGATCTTGAGGTTTGTTTTCAAATTCTGAATCCATTTTCTTAAAATACTTAATAGCCTCACGGCTGGGTTAATAAATCTAATTTTTACGTTTATATATATGTACTAAAACTACAAAATTCCTTTGTGTATATTAGATACCTGTATAATTGCTTGGTGTGATTGCCATCAGTTCTGCCTTAACACTATCACTCACATTCAATCCCTGGATAAACTCATGAATAGTTTCCTCAGTCATGTGCTGGTTGGTACGTGTCAACGCCTTCAATGCCTCGTAAGGATGTGGATATGCCTCACGGCGAAGGATAGTCTGGATAGCCTCAGCTACAACTGCCCATGTATTATCCAAATCTTCCTGCAGTTTCTCCTCGTGAAGAATCAGTTTACGCAAGCCCTTCAATGTACTCTGGATAGCAATGACGCTATGACCGAGAGGCACACCGATGTTACGGAGTACGGTACTGTCAGTAAGGTCGCGCTGCAAGCGGCTAACCGGAAGTTTCTGTGCCAGGAACTGAAGAATGGCATTGGCTATGCCCAGGTTACCTTCACTGTTCTCATAATCGATAGGATTCACCTTGTGAGGCATCGCACTTGAGCCAACCTCACCTGCCTTGATCTTCTGCTTGAAGTAATCCATAGAGATATACATCCAGAAGTCACGGTCTAAGTCGATGATTATGGTGTTGATACGACGGATGGCGTCAAAGATAGCGCCAAGGTAGTCATAGTTACTGATCTGTGTGGTATACTGCTCGCGTTCCAAACCGAGTTTTTCGCTGACAAACTTGTTACCGAATGCTTTCCAGTCATACTGTGGATAAGCTACATGGTGAGCATTATAGTTACCGGTAGCGCCACCGAACTTAGCTGTAATCTTGCAAGCCTTGAGCGAATTGAGCTGCTCGGTAAGACGGTAAACATAAACCATGATTTCCTTGCCCAGACGGGTAGGTGAAGCAGGCTGTCCGTGAGTCTTAGCCAGCATAGGCACATCCTTCCACTCATCAGCATAAGTCTGGAGCTGGGCTATCAGCTCTTCTACCTGTGGATTGAAGCACTCTTCCAAAGCTTCTTTTACAGAGAGAGGCACACTTGTGTTGTTGATATCCTGAGATGTCAAACCAAAATGGATAAACTCCTTGTAAGCATCCAAGCCACCGATCTTATCAAATTCTTCCTTGATAAAATACTCTACAGCCTTTACATCGTGATTGGTAATCTTCTCGATATCTTTTACGCGCTGTGCTTCATTCTCGTCAAAATTACGATAAATGTCACGCAGACGTTCGAACAGCGACTTGTCGAAAGAAGCAAGCTGTGGCAAAGGTAACTCGCATAGAGTAATGAAGTATTCAATCTCTACGCGTACACGATAACGAATGAGAGCATACTCTGAAAAGTAGTTAGCGAGCTGCTCTGTTTTTCCCCTATAACGACCATCAATTGGTGATATGGCAGTCAATAAATCTAAATTCATAACAATACGTATTATATATAGGGTGCAAAATTAATGAATTATCGTGAGAAAACAGAGAAAATAGTGATAAAATAATTTAAAAGCATAAAAAAAGGTCTCTCAACATTGTTGAAAGACCTTCACCATTGTGGGCGTTGACGGATTCGAACCGCCGACCCTCTGCTTGTAAGGCAGATGCTCTAAACCAGCTGAGCTAAACGCCCTCTAAAAAAAGTCCCTGCAACCACAAAAGTGAATCACAGGGAACACCCCCGTGGGCGCTGACGGATTCGAACCGCCGACCCTCTGCTTGTAAGGCAGATGCTCTAAACCAGCTGAGCTAAGCGCCCTTACTTTTCGTAAGCGGTTGCAAAGGTACGACTATTTTTTGGTTCCACCAAATTTTTCAGCAACTTTTTTCGTTTTTTCTTCAAAAAAGTGCATTTTCTGGTGTTTCTCCTCAATTTTCAGGGTAAAAACGGTCAGTTTTTGCATTTCAATTGCCAAAAACAGCCAACCAAGAGAAAGTACTTACGATGGGACTGCAAAACCTCTTTCAACCCTAAAAGGTACTTATTGAGAAAGAAAAGTTCTTTTTAAGAAATTCAAAGAAACAAAAAAGGCATTCTTCACGAGGAAGAATGCCCTATTCTATTTTTATACCTTATATTATATATACTGTATAATTACTCACCAACCTGAACAGTTGCACGACGGTTGTAAGAAGCAGGAGTCAAATCCTTAACACCACCGTTAGCCTTAACTACGATGTTCTCCTTAGCGACACCCAACTTAACGAGCTCATCAGCTACCTTCTCAGCACGAGCCTTAGAAATCTTCTGGTTAACAGCTGCAGAACCAGTAGCGCTGTCAGCATAACCGTTAACTACCAACTTAGCGTTGTTGTCCTTAGCATACTGAGCGAGAGCCTGTACGTTTACGAGATCCTTCTTAGAAGCAACCTTAGACTTGCCGATGTTGAAGAATACAGAAACTGGAGTAGCAACATACTCCTTAACTGCCTTATCCTCTACAGGCTTCTGGTTGTTCAAGAGATTCTTCAAACGGTCGTTCTCTGCATTAGCATCGTTCAACTTAGCATTGAGAGCGTCGAGTTCTGACTGATGAAGAGCGTTGATAGCATCAACATCTGGAACCTTGTTCCAAGTAGCCTTACCCAAGTTGTATGTAACACCGACCTCAACATTCAAAGAACGGTCGTGGCTTGCAATCACCTTGTCGATAGAGCGAGATGTGCTAGGCTTAGCACCTGCCAATACACCTGTGTAACCATCATAGTCGCTAGCACCTAATGCATAGTTTACATCGAGGTTGACAGCCCACTTCTTATTGATCTTGAACTCGTTCAAGATACCAACACCAACTACAGGAGCATAGCAGTTAGCGCTCATGTTACGGTTAATACCAAAACCTGCGTAAGGGATGCAATCCCAAACACGAGCCTCGTTGTAACCACACAACATATTGCTAACATTGAACAAAACCTGCTCATTCAAAGTCCAATACTTATTTGCATTTGTTGACTTATCCTCAGAAACTACTGTACGACCCCAAGCACCATTAAACTTGGTACGGAGACCGAGACCTGGTGTAAACCACTTACCTACAGCAACAGAGAAACCGAGATTGTTTCTGAAACCCTTGAGTGGGCTCTTAGAGAAACCATTGCCCTCTTCCTGGTTGCCCCAGAATGCAGAACCAGCAACGTTTGCCTGAACAAACCAATTGCTCCAGAAAGAATTTGTTGCAACGCTATACTTCTCAGTAGTTGCTGCATCCTGAGCCATACTGCCCATTGTTACGCTAGCCAATGCTAGCACTGCTAATAACTTTTTCATAACTTTATAATTTAAAAATCAATTTATATATATATACCTTCTGAATGACGGAGCAAAGATAATACTATTTTTTGAAATAACCTTCATTTTCTAAAAAAAATAGCATTTTTCGTTAACTTTTTAAAGAAAAACGGGATTTTTCCCTGCTTTTAACCTAAAAGATGCTCAATTTCCTGCTGACGGAGGATACAAAGTACCGACTTTCCATCGGGCGTATAATTGACATTCTGGCAGGCAAAAAGATCATTCACCAGCCCCTCCATCTCTTCATTACTCAATATCTGCCCCTGAGGTATTGCAGCCTGGCGAGCCAGACTCAAAGCCAAAGTCTGATTGATTTCATCAATGGCTGATACGCCCTTTTCTACTGCAGAAGAAACCATGTCCTGTACCAGTTTAAGAGGATTCAATCCTTCAAGTCCGCCAGGAACTGAATTAACGGCATAGCTTCCGCCTCCAAGATCTTCCAGTTCAAAGCCCATCGATTCCATTTCAGGCAGGATCTTTTCAAAGATTACCTTCTCTGACATCGGGAACTGCACAACCTCAGGAAAGAGGACTTTCTGTGAATGAAAGGTCCGGTCAGCCAACTGACGCAAATACTGTTCGAACAAGACACGCACATGGGCACGATGCTGGTCGATAATCATCAATCCCGATTTTACCGCAGTCATGATATACTTACCTTTATACTGATAATGGGCTGGCGATTTCTCTGCAATGATACTGTCTGGCGTATTATCCTGACTAGAATCATCGGAAAACACCATGGTCTGTTCCATCCCCTGCACATCATCCTGATCTTTGAGTCCTTCATAAAGCTGTTCCCATTTTTCATCCACCTGAGGTTTCAACTTAGGAACAGAGAAACTGGCTCCCATAGGGACTGCTCCCGTGGAAGAGGAAGACTTGAACGGATTATAACCAGGATTCAAACTGATCTTCGGTGCCGCAGCAGCCGTACTCATCTCTGGATTATAAACAGGGATGTCCGGTTTATCCTCGGTATCGAAATCAATGGTAGGTACATCATTGAACATACCGATGGACTCCTTGACCGAAGCCGAGAGGATTTGCCAGATAGCCTGCTCATTCTCGAATTTGATTTCAGTCTTCGTAGGATGGATATTCACATCAATATCCTTCGGATCTACATCAAAATACAGAAAGTAAGGCACCTGTTCACCCTGAGGAACCAGACGGTCATAAGCAGCCATCACAGCCTTATTGAAATAAGGATGTTTCATGTATCTCCCGTTGACAAAGAAGAACTGATGCACACCTTTCTTTCTGGCAGATTCCGGTTTGCCCACAAATCCAGACACCTTACACATAGTGGTTTCTACATTTACCGGCAGGAGTTCCTGATTGAGACGCTTGCCGAAGACATCGAGAATGCGCTGACGCAAATTAGCGGCACGCAAATTGAATACTTCGGTACCATTGCTATGTAAAGTAAAGGTGATTTGAGGATTTACCAATGCAATCCGCTCGAAAGCCGTCAGAATATTGTTCAACTCTGTAGAATTGGACTTCAGGAACTTTCTTCGCGCGGGTACGTTATAAAAGATATTGCTGACAGAGAAGATGCTTCCCACAGCACAGGAGCATGGCTCCTGTTTCTCATATCGGGAACCAGAAATCTGTATCAGGGTTCCTATCTCGTCGGTAGCCTGTCGTGACTTCAGTTCTACCTGAGCCACAGCAGCTATAGACGCCAAAGCTTCGCCACGGAAGCCCATGGTGCGAAGTGCAAACAAATCATCAGCCTTACGGATTTTGGAAGTAGAATGACGTTCGAAAGCCAAACGAGCATCTGTTTCAGACATACCTTTTCCATCATCTATCACCTGGATGTTGGTACGGCCAGCATCGGTAACTGTGACATGGATATTCCTGGCACCCGCATCGACTGCATTTTCGACCAGCTCCTTGATAACTGAAGCCGGACGCTGTATAACCTCACCTGCTGCTATCTGATTGGCAACAGAATCGGGTAAAAGTTGAATAATATCACTCATCTCTAAATGTTAATCATATAAGAAAATGATGCTTCATTATAATCAGTCAGTCAGTTTCTGAAGTGGAGCTTCATGACGCTTAATGTTCTTGAGTTCGGAGCCCTTGGATTTACCACGCCATACAAAGATATCATTCTTATCTTTAGGACGCAAGTCCTCGAACCAGGCAAAATTGTTAAGTTTATATTTTGCCGGCGGAATCTGCGTCATAGGATACATGGTAGATGTAAACTTATTGGTCCAGATTTTCTCCATCTTCCTGCCCGGTCCCATATACATGCGCATGGTATCGGTCTCCAGATAATTCAAGCCAATGAGCGAACTGTCCTTATCATCCGTCATATAATAGATGGTCTGCACATTACCGATAGACTCTCCTTGTTTAATCTCACCTTTTTCAAAGTAAGATTTCATCTCAGAAGAACTGATCTGATTGAAATGAACACTATCCGGCATCTGCTCTACAGACAGCGCCTGTCCGATGACATGGGCAAAACGAACGGTAGAGTCGTTCATGAAGACCAGAATCTTCTCGCCCAGCAACTGACGGTTTCCATTCCAGACGATAGGATCCTTATACATGGTCATGCAGGAATCCTGAGAATTGAAAACCAGGGAATCGCAGATGGCCTGCATATCCAGACGATAGGCACGGACCTTAGGATAAGCATGCACCTTACGGTATACCGAATCGGTATTGATATGGAAGGTATTGATACGCATGGTATCAGAATGAACCCAAAGGGTATCTTTCTGCGAATAGTCGATCGCTACAGGATTGCGGGTGGCAAAGCCATTACCGGTTTTCTCGTTGTAACGCAGATAATTGCAAGTCAGGGAATTTTTATTTTTCTTGTCTACATAAACCACATTGCCATATCCGGTACTCTCTCCATCCTTTACATAATAGAGCGTATCACCCGTAAGTGTCTTGTCTTTATCCATAACCGTAGAACGGCCGTAAAGCTGTGCTCTATCGGTCTTGGTATCATAATATCCGTCTTCTGTCTTGACAACACTTGCACCGGAAACAATCTTAGAAGGTCCTACCATGTGAGCCTTTGACTTACGGACATCGTAATACAAAGTATCGGTGGTAACAACATCCTTGCCGCTGCGCAACTTGACATTATAGACAAACTTAGCCTCACGCGTTTCGGTATGATACTCACCCCAATCGGCAACCAGCTTATCCTTACCATCAATCAGCGTTCCGCCGTCAAAGAAGTTTGCCATATTATACAAGCGGTCGAAATCCAAGCTATCAGTACGCAAAGTCTGCCGACGATGATGCAAGACCACATTCTTGCGTGCTCTCATCATCTGCATCTGCCCATCATACTCTGCTCTATCACAAGTGAGTGACAAGGTGTCTCCCTGCCGGTAATGAACATGTCCGAAAGCTTTCACGGAATTAGAAGCCTGATAGAAATACGCGCTGTCACAGGTAAGATGACTGCCCTGATGCAAGAAAGAGACCTTACCTTTCAATATTTGGGCATCAGGATTATTACCGAACATATCATAGTACAATTCATCTGCATGCAAAAGATATACGCGGTCACCATGAGGGCGTTTTCCGGCATGCTTCTTTGGAGCCTGCATGGCTTGCATCAGACAAAACCCAAACAGGCATAGAACCATAACCGATATGATTCTATGCCCTCTGATATGATTATTTAATCTTTTATTTATCATTTAATCCAACCTTGATATTCAAACTTACAATCCTTATAGCGATCGTTCATACGAACATAAGTCTGCTTGATTTTATTGACTACCCAATCGTGCAAGGTCTGGGCACGCTCCTTAGCCAACACTACATCCTTCATCACCTGAAAATCTTCGGTAATAGTAGCTCTATGTCCGTCAACACGGCTTACCAGTTTTACCAAAGCACAAGTGGTTTTACCCTTGGAATTCACCATCGTGAAAGGTGCAGAAACCTCACCTACCTTCATTGTATCTACCGTACGGGCAACCTCGGTAGGCAGATCCTTCATCTGGAAGCGAGAAGTTCTTGACTGGTCAGGAGTAACATTGGCCATCAAACCCTTGTTGTTGCGGGTATCCTTATCATCAGACAATGCTTCAACAGCCTGCTCAAAGGTAAACTTAGCGGCACGGATATCATTACCGATAGAATCCAGACGGCCGATAGACTTATCAATAGCATCCTGAGAAACCTGAGGCTTAAGCAGGATATGGCGACACTTAATCTTATCACCACGCTTATCAATCAACTGGATGATATGATAACCAAACTCAGACTCAACAATCTTTGAGATTTTCTTAGGATCGGTAAGATTGAATGCTACATTTGCAAACGCAGGATCCAACATACCTCTACCGATATAATCCATCTCGCCACCCATACGGGCTGAACCCGGATCCTCAGAATAAAGACGAGCCAAAGTAGCAAAAGAAGTCTCACCCTTATTCACACGGTCAGTAAACTCACGCAACTGATTTTTCACACGGTTAATCTCCTCAAGAGGAATGCGTGGCTGCATGGTAAGAATCTCAACCTCTACCTCTGTAGGAACAAAAGGGATACTGTCGGCAGGTAAATCCTTAAAGTATTTACGTACCTGAGCTGGAGACACCTTGATATCCTTCACCAGTTCCTGCTTCATCTTCTGAATCAGCTGTTGGTTTTTGAAATCATCATGCATCTGCTGGCGCATCTGGGTGATACTTTGCTTGCGATACTCCTCCAGTTTTTCACGAGAACCAATCATGGAAACCCAACTGTTGATCTGTTCGTCGATACCATTCATGACTTCTGACTCAGATACTTCGATACTATCGATAGCTGCCTGATGGAGAAACAGTTTCTGAACGGCAATCTGCTCAGGAATAGAACAGTCTGGGTCACCAGTATATTTAATACCTTCAGCCTCAGCCTGCAAACGGGTTACCTCGACGTCTGACTTCAGGATAGCCTCATCGCCGACAACCCAAATTACCTCATCAACCACACTACCCTCATTGATTTTCTGAGAATCAGCAGCAGCTTGTTGCTTGATATTTGCAGAATCAGCCTCATGAGCCAAAGCACTACGGCTTGCTCTAGTTGCACTAGCACTTATTCCTACTATCATCAGCAGGGCTATAAATGCCATTGTCATTTTATATCCAGTATTCATGTATTGTTTCTATAATATATTAATGTATATTGAGAGTGGTCAACATGCTATGGAAAACCACCACTTTATATTTCTTCTTCAATTGTGCGACCCATTGTTTCTCTAACGAGTCTTGATAGTCAGCAAGTACCACATCCGGGTATTCACCATTCCGGGGCAGATTAACCTTCATCTTCTTCAGGCGCTTCATTTCCCATTTGTATTTTTTCTTATTCTTGGCATAGAAGGCAGCCAGACCTTTTTTATCAGCAGCAGCCTTATCCCAAATATTACGCTGGCAGATTTCATTCAGCAAAAGGTTTTCTACTTCCTCCTGCTGCCGGTAGGTTCCCCGCCAATTTTCTACCTTAGCATCAGCAACATATTTTTTCTGATTACCATCATCATGTTTATCCAGCAACTTGACGATGTGATAACCAAACTCAGACATAAACGGTCTACTAATCTCACCCTTTCGCAGAGAGAAAGCTACTTTTTCAAAAGCCTGCACAGTCTGACCTTTTGTAAACCATGCCAAAGTACCCCCATTGACCGCAGACCCTTTATCATCAGAACACTTTTTTGCCAGGTCTGCAAAATCTGCACCTTTGCAAAGAGCCTGATAAATAGAATCGATTCTTCTTTCCACCACCTCCTGTTCATGGTAAGATGCTTTCTGTCCCAATCTCAAGAGGATATGTGCAACATGAACACTGCCTTTATCGGGCATCAACTCGCATGACTCGACATCATCATATCGTTTCAACACACGCCTGATATTAGGCAAAGTATCGAGATGAGCATCCTTAGCAGCTTGCACTTTCAGCTTATAATTAACAAAGCCATCGGCAAACACCTTGACACTTTTAGAATCAACCGTATTTCCCAAATGATTTTTCTGATAAAAGTACTCAAATTCCGACTTCTTGACAGATTGACCATCAATAATCATAACAATTGGGTCGGTATGAGCAAAAGCAATGCTCCCCGAAAGGAGCATTGCCGCTATAAGTGCATAAAACTTCATATTTCCTAATTATATTATTCAGGACGGCTATAGTTAGGAGCCTCACTAGTGATAGTGATATCATGTGGATGACTCTCCAACACACCTGCATTTGTGATACGAGCGAACTTGGCATTGTGTAAGTTCTCGATGGTAGCAGCACCACAATATCCCATACCAGAACGCAAACCACCAATCAGCTGGTAGATGACCTCCTGGACAGTTCCCTTATAAGGCACACGACCAGCGATACCCTCTGGAACCAATTTCTTGACATCCTTGGTATCACCCTGGAAGTAACGGTCCTTAGAACCATTCTTCTGTTCCATAGCCTCCAAAGAACCCATACCACGATAGCTCTTAAACTTACGGCCATTGAAGATAATGGTATCACCAGGACTCTCCTCGGTACCAGCAACCAAAGAACCGATCATGACGCAGCTACCACCGGCAGCCAAAGCCTTCACAACATCACCTGAGTAACGAAGACCGCCATCAGCTATCAAAGGCACACCAGTACCCTTAAGAGCAGAATATACATCATAAACAGCACTCAACTGTGGAACACCAACACCGGCAACCACACGAGTAGTACAGATAGAACCAGGACCGATACCTACCTTAACACCATCAGCACCATTCTCTACCAAATACTTGGCAGCCTCACCAGTAGCCACATTACCTACCACAACATCAACCTGTGGGAAGGCAGCCTTAACTTGCTTGAGTTTCTCAATTACACCCTTAGAGTGACCATGAGCAGTATCGATAACGATAGCATCAGCACCAGCCTCAACCAAAGCCTTGGCACGATCCAATGTATCTACAGTAACACCCACACCGGCAGCCACACGAAGACGTCCCTTGGCATCCTTGCAAGCCATAGGTTTGTCCTTAGCCTTTGTGATGTCCTTGTAAGTAATCAAACCTACCAGGTGATTCTCGTTGTCAACTACAGGGAGTTTCTCAATCTTATTCTCCTGCAGGATGGCAGCAGCAGCAACCAAGTCGGTCTGGATGTGAGTGGTAACCAAATTCTCGCTAGTCATTACCTCATCAATCTTCTTGTCCATGTGGCGCTCAAAACGAAGATCACGGTTGGTAACAATACCTACAAGATGATTTTCATCATCTACCACAGGAATACCACCGATATGATAATCATGCATCATATCAAGAGCATCCTTCACTGTACTGCCACGACGGATGGTGACAGGGTCATAAATCATACCAT
>ERZ773227.1530-NODE-1530-length-15546-cov-5.959331_pt1 | contig 15546 bp, 12 predicted proteins | sample MGYA00580525_ERZ773227 | MGnify/ENA primary metagenome ERZ773227 (study PRJEB29015, sample SAMEA2737782) | human gut metagenome | biome: human gut; feature: human-associated habitat; material: faeces | place: China | collected 2012 ... | reverse complement strand
GGAGCGGGTGAAGGCTTCCATCCGGTTTGCCGCCACTGAGTACACCAGTGTGATGATCACACCGAACACCATGGTGCCCAGAACACCGCCAATGGCACCTTCCACGGTCTTTTTGGGGCTGACCACCGGGCAGAGCTTGTGCTTGCCAAAGGCACGGCCTGCAAAGTAGGCACAGGTATCGCCGCCCCAGGCAAAGCAGAGGATGAGCAAGATAAAGAACACCGCATCGTAGCCGTACTGCTCCACCGGCAGCAGCTCCTTGAGCCGGATAAAGGAATAGAAGCAGAAGATCACGATACCGGAGAACATCAGCAGGCCGCTGGCCTTCTGATAGCTGATGGTGCCGTTGCGCACCACCAGATAGATGGCATAAAAGGTGACCAGCAGAAAGGACATCGGCATCACCAGCCGCCGCATGACCTGATAGTTGCTCGTCATGACCAGCAGTGTATACGGCACCAGAACCACATACATCAGCCAGTCCTTCTTTTCAAAGCCGAGGGCACTGTAGATCTCGTGAACGGCGATCAGCGTAATGGCCGCGATGACCAGATTAAAGATCAGAGTGTTGAAGGTGAACATCACGCCGATCAGTACGATGATGCCCACGATCGCAGTAATAACACGTGTTTTCATAGATTGGATCTCCTTTTCACCGGTCGGGTGCCGCGCCCCTCTGGATTAAGTTTGGCTCCGGCAAAGCCGCCGGGCCGTCCGGTCCCTGCACCGTGTGCAGGAGGTCTTGGGTTTTACAATCCGCCAAACCGGCGGGAACGATGATTGAACTCCTCAATGGCAGCGTCCAGATCGCTTCGGGTGAAATCCGGCCACAGAACGTCCATTTCTACCAGCTCCGAGTAAGCTGCCTGCCAGAGCATGAAGTTGGACAGCCGCTTTTCTCCGCTGGGACGCAGGATAAAATCCGGGTCCTTCTGGCCAGCGGTATACATGGCATCGCTGAGCAGCTGTTCCGTGATCTCTTCGGGCTTTATCTCCCCTGCCGCCGCCTTTGCCGCCAGCTGCTGCGCCGCCCGCACGATCTCCGGGCGGCCGCCGTAGTTGATGGCAATGTTCAGGGTCATGCCGGTCTTGACCGAAGAATCTGCTTCCAGCTTGTTCATCAGCTGCTGCAGCTTTTCATCCAGCACCGTGCGGTCGCCCATGAACTTGATGCGGATATTGCGGTTCTTGTAGTCAAAGCCCTTCAGCAGATATTCGCCGAACAGCCGCATGATGGCGTTGACCTCTTCCAGCGGACGCTTCCAGTTCTCGGTGGAAAACGCATAGAAGTACACCGACGAAACGCCCAGCTCATCGCAGTAATCTGCGATATCGCTGAACACCTCTGCGCCTCTTTTGTGCCCGGCAGTGCGGGGCAGGCCGCGGTTCTTTGCCCAGCGGCCGTTGCCGTCCATGATGATGCCGATGGAAAGGCCCTCGACAAATTCTTTAGGATGCGCCATTGTTTCCTCCCGGCAGCAACGCCGCCTTCAACAAAAGTGCCGCGCACTCTTCTTCAGCGCACGGCACCTCCAGTTTATTGCATCTGCGCAGATCAGACAGACATGATCTCCTTCTGCTTTTCTTCCACCGCAGCATCGATGTTCTTGATATACTTGTCGGTCAGCTTCTGGACATCCTCTTCCATGGTCTTCTGGCTGTCCTCGGTCAGCTCGCCGGCCTTCTTCATGGCCTTGGCCTTATCCATAGCCTCGCGGCGGATGTTGCGCACTGCCACCTTAGCCTCCTCGCCCAGCTTGGAAACTTCCTTTGCCAGCTGCTTGCGGCGCTCCTCGGTGGGAGCCGGGAAGTTCAGGCGGATGGTAGAGCCGTCATCAATGGGAGTGATGCCCACATCGCTGGCCATGATGGCCTTGCTGATGGGGCGCAGCAGAGTACGGTCCCACGGGGTAATGGTCAGGGTGCGTGCTTCGGCCACAGCCACGGATGCCACCTGCTGGATGGGAGTGGGGGCACCATAATAATCCACGCTGACCTTATCCAGCACAGCGGGATTTGCGCGGCCTGCGCGCACAGCGCCCAGTTCGCGGCCCAGATGTTCGACCGAGCTCTTCATCTTGTCTTCGTAAACCTTGGTGTTGCTGCTCATTGCGGTAGTCTCCTGTTCCTTTTTATCTTGGGGCTGCGCTGCAATGCGTCTGCCCTATAATGTATGTCGGCTGCAGGCGTTTCAGCCCTCGTAAACCAGTGTGCCCACATTCTCGCCCTGCACGGCACGGGCAATGTTGTCCGGGTCGGCCAGATCGAACACGAGGATGGGCAGCTTGTTGTCGCGGCACAGAGTGGCAGCAGTGCCATCCATAACAGCCAGCTGGTCTTCCAGCACCTTGGTAAAGGTGAGGGTGTCATACTTCTTTGCGTCGGCGTACTTGTGGGGATCCTTATCGTAAACGCCATCCACCATAGTAGCCTTGAACATCACATCGGCGCTCACTTCCACAGCGCGCAGAGCGGTTGCCGTATCCGTGGAGAAGAACGGGTTGCCGGTGCCGCCGCCGAACACGGCGATCTTGCCCTCATCCATGGCGCGCAGGGCATCCTTGCGGGTAAAGGGCTGTGCCACCTGTGGCATGGTGATGGAGGTGAACACCTCGGTGGGGACACCCAGCTGTTCCAGCTTATCGGAAACAGCCAGTGCGTTCATCACGGTTGCCAGCATACCGATCTTATCGGCCAGTGTGCGCTCCATCTTGCCGCTGGAACGGCCGCGCCAGAAGTTGCCGCCGCCAACCACGATACCGATCTGTACGCCGAGGTCGTGTGCTTTCTTCACGCCGCCGCAGATCGCGTCCATGGTGGGTTCATCAAAACCCATGCCCTTTTCGCCGCCCAGTGCTTCGCCGCTGATCTTCAGAAGGATACGCTGATATTTCAATGCCATAATCCAAACACCACCTGTTTTTATCTTCCGTCAGGGCATAGGCATACCCTGACATTTTTTACTATAGCTTATTTTACAATAAAACATTCATAAAGTAAACAGGAAATCTGCGCGGAAATCCGGAAGCTTTTATGAACGGCTGCGCAGAACGCGCAGCAGCTGCTTCATTCCGGGCGGAATGCGGCGGCTTTCCACCGCTTTCTGGATGGCTTTGTTGTGGGTCCACAGATCCAGCCGCTTTTCTGTGAGCCACGGCAGCGCGGCATCCGGCTGCTTTGCCAGTGCTGTGGCAAAATACCATGCCCGCATCATATTGATATAGTATTCCGTGCTGTGCACATCGGCCACCCATTCCAGATATTCCGGCCGGAATGCATCATCCAGATAATAGCGCATCAGCATCTCCATGCCATAGCGCACGGTGTACACCTCGCCCGAATCCAGCCAGCGGCGAATGGGCACCAGCAGTTCCTTCTTGTGCTTTGCAAACACTTTGGGGCAAAAGCAGTCACAGGTGGCCCAGTTGTTGATGTAGGGCAGGAACGCTTCCGTTTCAGCCAGCGCCCTGTCGTAGTCCCGGATAAGTTCGATCAGAAACGCGTGGAGGTTGTTCTCTTCGTAGTATCCATGCGGCAGGGCCTGTAAAAACACTTCTGCCTGCGCTGTGCCTGCGAGCTGTTTTGCCAACTTGCGCAGAGCCGGAACGCGCACGCCGATCACCGTTTCCGGCGGCACGGTGGGCATCAACGCACTGTGAAAGGTGCGGTATGCTTCATCCCGCAGGGCAAACAGCTGCGCACGAATGATCTCTGCTTCCGGCTCCATCCTCTCTCCCTCCGTTCTTTTCTATTGTAGCAGAGCCGTATGGAAAAGCAAGGCCGTTCCGGCATTCTTTTCCGGTGCTTTAAGGAACATACAAAAATTGGGCTGGACATTTGTGCCGGAACATGCTATAATATCGTTCGTAAATGCGGGCATCGTACATCGGCTAGTATATCAGCCTTCCAAGCTGAGGAGGTGGGTTCGATTCCCATTGCCCGCTCCATGCAAAAAAGCGCCGTGGCCTTTTGGGTCACGGCGCTTTTGTTTTGCTTTATCGGTCCCACTTATCGCACAGGGCATTGATCTGGTCGGCAAACTTGGCAAGGTCTTTGTTTGCGCCGCCCTCGTTGTGCTCGATGACCCGCAGCAGGCGCTTGCCGGCGCTGACCAGCCGCTGGAACACACTGGCAGCACGGCTCTGGCCTTCATTAGCCTTGTGCTCAATGCGGACGCGCATGCCCTCCTGCAGGCAGACGGCTCCCTCGGCTCCGATGGCCCACTGTGCGCCGTTGTAGGGTGCACAGGCAGTGAAGCCCTGTTCCGTCAAGGTCTGCACAAAGTGGTCCTCGGTCTCATCTTCGCCGTGCATCACGAACACACGCTTTGGTTTCTGCTCAAAGGAGTTCACCCACCGCAGCAGACCTTCTCTGTCCGCATGGCCGGACATGCCGGTGAGCTGGCACAGTTCTGCCTGCACCTCAATAGGTTCACCGAACAGTTTTACCGTCGTGGCACCTTCCAGCAGGGTGCGGCCCAGCGTGCCCACCGCCTGATAGCCCACGAACAGAATGGTGCACTCCGGCCGCCACAGATTGTGCTTGAGGTGGTGGCGGATGCGGCCTGCCTCGCACATACCGCTGGCCGAGAGGATGACCTTTGGCACGCGGTCTGCATTGATCATGCGGGATTCATCACTGGTCACCGTGACGCGCAGCCCCGGGAAGGTGATCGGATCAATGCCTTTTTCCAGCAGAGCGCGGGTGTCCGCATCAAAGCAGTCCGGGTCGGTATCTTTAAAGATGCGGGTCGCCTCGATGGCAAGCGGGCTGTCAATGTACACCGGGAAGTTGCCGTGTCCCTTTACAAGGCCCTTTTCCTTGATCTCACGGATAAAGTAGAGCATCTCCTGCGTGCGGCCCACCGCAAAGCTGGGAATAACCACATTGCCGCCCCGGTCAAAGGTGCGCTGCAGGATCTTCGTCAGTTCGCTCACATAGTCCGGCTTCGGGCCGTGGCTGCGGTCGCCGTAGGTAGATTCCATAAAGGCGTAGTCCGCCTCTTTGATGTAAGCAGGATCCTTGATGATGGGCTGATCCAGATTGCCGATATCACCGGAGAATACCAGCTTGGTCGTGGTCTCACCCTCGGTGATCCAAAGCTCTATGCTGGCCGAGCCAAGCAGATGGCCCACATCCACAAAGCGGGCTTCAATGCCCGGTGCAAGCTGGAAGCGCTGCTCATAGGCCTTGCCCACAAACAGCTTCATGGCTGCTTCAGCATCCTGCACAGTATACATCGGTTCCACCGGTTCTGCGCCGGAGCGTTGGCCCTTGCGGTTTTTCCACTCCGCTTCAAATTCCTGAATATGGGCCGAGTCCCGCAGCATGATGCCGCACAGCTCCACCGTGGGGTTCGTGGCATAGATCTTGCCGCGGAAGCCGTTGCGCACCAGCAGCGGCAGCATACCGGTATGGTCGATGTGTGCATGGGTGGCCAGCACCCAGTCGATCTCGCCGGGTGCCACCGGGATGGGCTGGTTCTCGTATACGTCCTTCCCCTGCTCCATGCCGCAGTCGATCAAAAAGCGCTGCCCAGCCGCTTCGATCAAAGTGCAGCTGCCGGTGACCTCATGGTTCGCGCCCAGAAATGTGATCTTCATAAAAACACCTCCGGCTTTATTTCTTCTGTACCCTTAGTATAGCATATTCTAAAGGTACACGCCGCACAAATCGCATGGCTTTTCTCAGGCATTTTGCCGAAAGGTTGAAAAATTTTTTATACAATCTTGACAAACCACCCCTTTCTGTTATAAACTTAAACTTGTATGACGTTCGTTCGTATTTTATGAGTTTTAATAATAGAGAGGTTGAATTTTATGGTTCGTAACGATTTGCGCAACGTTGCCATTATCGCTCACGTTGACCACGGCAAAACCACCCTGGTGGATGCCCTGCTGCGTCAGAGCGGCGCCTTCCGCGACAATCAGGCCGTGGCCGAGCGCGTGATGGACAGCGGCGATATCGAGCGTGAGCGCGGCATCACCATTCTGGCAAAGAACTGCTCCTGCACCTACAAGGGAGTTAAGATCAACATCGTCGATACCCCGGGCCACGCCGACTTTGGCGGCGAGGTGGAGCGCGTGCTGAAGATGGTCAACGGCGTGCTGCTGCTGGTGGACGCTGCCGAGGGCTGCATGCCCCAGACCCGCTTTGTGCTGCAGAAGGCTTTGCAGCAGAACCTGAGCCTGGTGGTCGCCATCAACAAGATCGACCGTCCCGATGCCCGCATCAAGGAAGTCATCGACGAGGTACTGTACCTGCTGATGGACCTGGGCGCTACCGACGAACAGCTGGACTGCCCCATCCTGTTCTGCTGCGGCCGTGACGGCACCGCCAGCCTGGACCCGGATGTGCCGGGCACCGACCTGATCCCCCTGTTCGATACCCTGCTGAGCACCATCAAGCCGCCCGAGGGTGACCCTGAGGCTCCCTTCCAGATGCTGGTGTCCTCTGTGGATTACAACGACTTCGTGGGCCGCATCGGCATCGGCCGCATCCAGAACGGTGTTGCCAAGGTGGGCGAGGAAGTGGTCGTGTGCGACTGGCACAACCCCGACCTGAAGATGCGCGGCCGTCTGACCAAGCTGTACGACTTCCAGGCCAACGGCCGTCAGCCGTGCGACAACATCACCGCAGGTGATATCGTGGCATTCTCCGGTCTGCCGGACGTGACCATCGGCAACACCCTGTGCAGCCCCTCCAACGTGGAGCCGCTGCCCTTCGTCAAGATCAACGACCCCACCGTGGAGATGACCTTCTCGGTCAACGACAGCCCGCTGGCCGGCCGTGAGGGCAAGTTCGTCACCAGCCGTCAGATCCGCGACCGTCTGCAGAAGGAACTGCTGAAGGACGTGGCCCTGAAGGTGGAGGACTCCGCCACCACTGATTCCTTCCGTGTCATGGGCCGTGGTGAGATGCACCTGTCCATCCTCATCGAGACCATGCGCCGTGAAGGCTATGAGCTGCAGGTCTCTCCCCCGCACGTTCTGACCAAGGTGATCGACGGCAAGACTTACGAGCCCATGGAGCATGTCGTCATCGACGTGCCCACCCAGTATCAAGGTGCCGTCATGACCGGTCTGGGCCAGCGCAAGGCCATCCTGCAGCAGATGGAGTCCCTGGGCTCTGACCGTGTGCGTCTGGAGTTCCGGATGCCCAGCCGCGGCCTGTTCGGCTACCGCAACCAGTTCCTGACCGATACCCACGGCGAGGGCATCATCAACCAGATCTTCGACGGCTATGACGTCTGGGCTGGCATGATCGCCAACCGCTCCACCGGTTCTCTAGTCAGCTTTGAGACCGGCGAGGCCGTCACCTACGGCCTGTTCAACGCGCAGCAGCGCGGTACTCTGCTGGTGGGCGCCGGCGAGAAGGTCTACGAGGGCATGGTCATCGGCTACACCGCTTCCGGCGAGGACGTCGATGTCAACGTCTGCAAGACCAAGCACCTGACCAATACCCGTGCTTCCGGCTCTGACGACGCTCTGCGCCTCATCCCCATCAGCAAGCTGAGCCTCGAGGGCTGCCTCGAATTCCTGGCTCAGGACGAGCTGCTGGAGGTCACTCCCGAGAACCTGCGCATCCGCAAGCAGATCCTCAACCACGAGCAGCGCATGAAGGCCAAGAGCAAGATGAAGTAATTCGTCCCTCTGCCCTTCTCCATAAAAAACAAAACGTCCCGTCCTCTGCACTCTATGTGCAAAGGGCGGGATTTTTGTTTGTCTTTATTCCTCTTCTCCGGTCATTTTCTGCCGGGCCAGCGCCTGCAGTTCTTCCAGTGAGCTCACCTTCACCTTGTTCGTCTTGTGCTTTTGGAAATGCTTTGCCCCCTTTGCGTCCCGGTGATGGCCGTGTCCCCGATGGGTCGGCTTCGGCGGTTTTGCGGCAGGGACACTCCCCGTCTCCGGGAGCGGACTGTTTTTCCGGTAGAGGTCGTGCTGGACGATGTATTCCAAATACTCCATGATGGTCTTCTTGTGAATGGCCTGACTGTGATAGCCGGGGATGTCCTCACTCTCAGTCAGATGGCTCCTATGGGTGTTCTTGTGATAGAGCCAGATCTTATCTTTTCCCTTCCAGACGAGCCGCCACCCGCCGATGGACGTCGTGACGTCGATCTCGCCATCCCGCAGCACACACTGCATCCCTCTCTGGCTGCAGAAGGACTCTATCTGCGTCCGGGTCTGCCCATACCGGATGCCCAGCGGTGAACACCGGTCGCAGGCCGTCAGGCCGAGGGCTGCCGCATCAGCTCTCCCGAAAAGCGGCTTCCACTGCAGATAGTCCGGCCCCTCCCGGAACGGTTTGCAGCAGGGGCAGGCACGGTCATGGTAAAGCTTTTGCGGGTCGCCCTCCCGGTAGAACAGCTTCGGTGCCGGCGGATAATTCTGCGGCGTCCCCAGAGCACCTGCGTGAGGCTGGAACTTCACTGCGTGCAGCCGCTCCATCTCCCAGAGATACAGCGCCTTCTTCTTTTGGCAGTCTCTGCAGAGGGCAGCACCTTCCAGAAGCACCTGCGGCGTACAGGGCTGTCCGCCCGTCAGGCCGAGATGACTGCATCCCGGCAGGTGGACGGTGTTTGTCCTGGGGTTAAGGCAGAGTTCTGTCTGCGTCCACTCCTCGCTCTGCGCCGCAAGCTGGCTCACCCTGTCCCACAGCTCAAGCAGAAAGCCTGCCCGGTATTTCGGCTGGTAAAACGTCTCCCGGGTCGTCTGGACATGAAACGCCCTCAGCACCTGCTGAAAAGGCACCCGGCCCCTCTTTCTGGGGCGGACGACTGCTCCCAGCAGTTCTTCCAGCAGAACGACTTTCGCCGTACAGAGGCGATGTCCGCAGTCATGCATCGCCTGCCGGAACAGCTCATACTCTTTCCGGCTCCACAGGACCAGAACGTCATAGGCCGGAAAGGTCTCCGCTACCGTATTCAAAATCTCTTTTCGCGGCTTTGCTGTTTCCAGTACCGTGATGTTGTGGTAAACAGCATCTTTTGTCCACTGCGTCAGGGCGCTCATGTCGTCCAGATGGGTGTAGCGTCCGTACCGCGTCATTCCATTCGGGCTATAAGACTGACAGCAGACCGCAAAAATATCGCCCGGCACGGGCATTTCGGCCCGGGCATTCCACATGAGCGTCACAAACAGGTACTTCATTTTTACCGTCCTTTCCTCTGGCCGTGCTCTCTTCTGCCTCCTATTTTATAAATCATCTGTCCGATAAAACTCTCTTTTGAGATTTTTTGCAGCAAAAATGCCCTGGATCCTGCGATTCAGGGCATTTGCCGTTGTATTTTTGAAATTTCAGCCTGCATAGGCGCTGCCGGGCGTCCATGCATTATCAGCAGAATATTTTGCGTGGTTGCGCAGGTAGGTCACCCACGCGCCGTAGCCGTTGCCCGCCGAGAAGTGGACGCCGTCCGGCGCAGCCAGCACCTCTTTCAGGTTGCCCTCGCCGTCGGCCAGCGTCTCCCACAAATCGAGGTAGACACAGCCCTTATCTGCGGCCAGCAGGGCCAGCTGCTCGTTCACCGAGCGGATGATGTCCGAGGCAAGGCCCGGCTTCTCCGCTGCGGCCTCGGGGCGGACGGGCGGGATGGACTCAACATAGATGACGCAGTCCTCCCCCAGCGTCTGGCGCAGCACGTCCAGCATCTGGCCGTAGTAAGCGAGGAAGCGGTCTGCCGCGCCCACGGTGGTCAGGGTGTTGGTACCCAGCAGGATATACAGCTTCTTGGGCTGAGCAGCGGCCAGCACGTCCAGCGCGACTTCCTCGCCCCGCACACTGCTCTTGACGGCGCTGCGGTTGACGATGGCATCCGGACCAACGCCGGTGTAGCCGCAGATGAGCGCACCACCGAGGTTGATCTTATAGTCGGAGAAACCCACCGTCAGGCTGTCGCCGAGGAAGGCGGCATCGGAGAAGTAGCTCAAATCGACCTGGCCGCTGGCGGGCTGGCGGATGACGCTGCTGTCGTAGGCTTTGACGCTGTAGGCTCCCGCCGTCTGACGGGCCGGGCCGAACTGCTCGAGGGTCACGGCGGGCGTGCCGTCCGCTGCCGCTGTGCCTGCGCTGCCGCTGTCGGTGGTGCTGTCCGCCGCACCCTGCATGGGCAGCGGGGCCAGAATGTTCTGCGCCGTGCCGTTGGCCGTCACGGTGGGCAGCTCTTCGGGCTGTGCCTGTCCGTGCTCAAGGATGGCCGTGATGGCGAAGCTCACCAGCAGGATGCCGGCCACGGCCCCCGCAAACCGGATGACGCCGCCGGGGCCGCCTCTGCGGCGCCGGCCCGTGCTATGATAATCGTGTGAAATGCCCATAAAGGTGTTCCCGCTTTCGTTTGGTTCTGCTCTTAGTCTGCCCGGGTGTCGGCGGGTTATCCCCGCTTTCCGGCCCGGCAGAGCTGTGCAGTACCTATTTTATCATAATTTTTTTGCCTCTGCAACCAATTAGGACTTGCATACAACAGGCAAAACGGTTACAATAGAAGAAGAGCAGGTTTTTGCACACATTTCTCGAAGTGCTTGCACGACCTGCCAGAATTTTTGTGCGAGTTGCAGTCATTGATTGTTGGCTGTTCCCCCGTCTGTACACTGTGCAGGGTGTACGGACCGCGAAACGGGGACAGCGCGGAGCGGTGCTGCGGCGCACAGGAAGTCCAATTTATCGGTAAATGGTACAAGGAGGTTCTCATGGCCAAGAATGTCATCATCGGCCAGAGCGGCGGCCCTACCGCCGTCATCAATTCCAGTCTCGCAGGCGTCTATAAAGCCGCCTGCAGTCTGGGCGCAGACAAGGTCTACGGCATGAAGTACGGCATCGAGGGACTGCTGAAAGAGGAGCTCGTGGAGCTGAACGTCCTGCTGGACGACCGGCTCAGCATCGAGCTGCTCAAGCGCACGCCGTCCAGCTATCTGGGCAGCTGCCGCTACAAGCTCCCCGAGCCGGAGGCGGACTCCACGCCCTACGTCAAGCTGTTCACCCTGTTTGACAAGTACGACATCTGCGCGGTGTTCTACATCGGCGGCAACGACTCGATGGACACCATCGCCAAGCTCAGCCGCTACGGCGCACAGGTAGGCAGTGCGGTGCGTTTTATCGGTGTACCCAAGACCATCGATAATGACCTCTGCCTCACCGACCACACCCCCGGCTACGGCTCTGCGGCCAAGTACATCGCCACCATCCTCAAGGAAGTCATCCGTGACTCCTCCGTCTACGACATCCGCAGCGTGACTGTGGCCGAGATCATGGGCCGTCATGCCGGATGGCTGGCCGGTGCGGCCTGCCTCGCAGGCGGCGACGACAGCGACGGCCCCGACCTCATCCTTCTGCCGGAAGTCCCCTTTGAACAGGACAAGTTCCTCGCCAGAGTGGATGAGCTGCAGCGGGTGAAGTCCAACGTCATCATCGCGGCCAGCGAGGGCGTCAAGACCGCCGACGGTACCTATCTGTGCGACCTCGTGTCCACGGCAGGCCAGCTGGACGCTTTCGGCCACAAAGCCATCCTCAGCGGCACCAGCCGCTATCTGTCCGACCTCATCCACGACAAGCTGAACTGCAAGAGCCGCGCCATCGAGTTCTCGACACTGCAGCGCTGCGCCAGCCATCTGGCCAGCCGCACCGACGTGACCGAGGCCTACGCCGTGGGCGGCGCAGCGGCAGCCGCAGCCTTTGCTGGTGAGACGGGCAAAATGATCGCGCTCAAGCGCGTTTCCGAGTATCCTTACCAGTGCATCACCGAAGCGGTGGACGTCCAGCAGGTGGCAAACCTCGAAAAGAAGGTGCCGCTGGACTGGATCACCCCCGACGGGATGCAGGTGACGGCGGCGTTCGAGGAATACGCCCGCCCGCTCATCCTCGACGAGGTCACCCCCGTCTATGTCAACGGTACGCCCCGCCACATCTGCCTGTAAGGAAACTCGCTTCTCCCCTTCCCCGCGTCTGTTTTCGTGCTCCTGCACGATTTTATAAAGCCGAAACAGAAAAACAAAAAAGGAGAAATCATCATGGGTAAAAATGCAATCGTTGGCCAATCCGGCGGCCCCACCTCTGTCATCAACGCAAGTCTGGCTGGTGTGTTCGAGAGCTGCAAGAGCCGCGGCGCGGACATCGTCTACGGCATGTGCAACGGCGTCGCCGGTCTGCTGGAGGAGCGGGTCGTGGACCTGTCCACCCTGCTGACCGATGACCTCGACATCGAGCTGCTCAAGCGCACCCCCTCCAGCTTCCTCGGCAGCTGCCGCTACAAGCTGCCCGACTGGCACACCGACGAGGCCGTGTACAAGAAGCTCTTCGCCATCCTCGAAAAGCTGGACATCGGCTACTTCTTCTACATCGGCGGCAACGACTCGATGGACACCATCGGCAAGCTGGCTGAGTACGGCGAGTGCATCCAGAGCGACATCCGCTTCATGGGCGTGCCTAAGACCATCGACAACGATCTGATGGTCACCGACCACACCCCCGGCTACGGCTCTGCGGCCAAGTACATCGGCGTGGTGATGAAGGAGATCATCCGCGACGCCACCGTGTACGGCACCAAGTACGTTACCGTGGTGGAGATCATGGGCCGCAACGCCGGCTGGCTGACCGCCGCCGCCGCACTGGCCAAGAGTGACGATTGCGAGGGCGTGGACATGATCTGCCTGCCCGAGGTTCCCTTCAATGTAGAGCGCTTTGTGGAAAAGGTGCGTGTGATGCAGGAAAAGAAGCCCAGCATCGTCATTGCCGTGTCCGAGGGCGTTAAACTGGAGGATGGCCGCTATGTCTGTGAGCTGGCTGATGACGTGCACGCAGTGGATGCTTTCGGTCACAAGGCGCTGACCGGTACCGCACGGTATCTGGCCAACGTGGTGGCCCGCAATCTGGACACCAAGACCCGCTGCATCGAGCTTTCCACCCTGCAGCGCTGCGCCGGTCACCTGACCAGCCGCACCGATATTACCGAGGCCTATCAGGTGGGCGGTGCCGCCGCCAAGGCGGCCTTTGAGGGCGTCACCGGTCAGATGGTGGCTCTGAAGCGCATCTCCAACAACCCCTACCAGTGCACCACCGAGCTGCATCCCATCAGCGAGGTCGCCAACCTGGAAAAGAAGGTTCCCCTGAGCTGGATGAACAACAACCACACCCAGATGACCGAGGACTTCTTGGACTACGCCCGTCCCCTGATTCAGGCCGAGCTGACCCCGCTGTACATCGCAGGTCTGCCGCACCACATCTACATGAAGAACCAGAAGTGATTTTCTCCTGATTTTTTGTCAGGCTGAAAAAGCCCTCCTGCCCGGATGCTGCAAAGCGTACCCGGATGGGAGGGCTTTTGTGATTGTTGTATATATTTTTGCCCTCAGCCCAAATTATGGGTTGACAAACCGCGTTTTCAGTGGTAACATATACAGGCAGTCCACGCGACTGTGAAAATGAATATGGGCGTGTTCCCGAGTGGCCAATGGGGACAGACTGTAAATCTGCTGCTTTCAGCTTCGGTGGTTCGAATCCACCCGCGCCCACCAAGAAATAGCACCTAGAAACGTAAGTTTCCGGGTGCTTTTCGTTTGCTCAAACCCACTTTGCAACCCACTTTTTGGGCTAAGGCGATTTACACCCCTCTCACCATCCCATTATACAGCAGCTCCAGAAACTGCACGGCACTGGGGCAGCCGGTCAGCGGGTAGCCAGCCAGATGCTGCACCTGAGCGGGGTTGGTGGCCCATGAGGTCTGCGCGGCACGGCGGATCATGCTCTGTATGGCGGTCCAGTCGCAGCAATGACGGTCTGCAAGTGGCTCGTAGATCTCCTTCTGGACGGCTTCCAGTCGGTCCTCCTGCTCGCAGATCAGCCGGAGCGCCTCGCTCAGAGTGTGGTAAGCCCGCATATTGCGGGTGATGCCCAGCGGGCGCAGCACCCCGTCCACCTGTGCGGCAAAGTCGGTCATATCATAAGTGGTCATTTTTTTCACTTCCTTCTGGTACAACTCTAGCTGGAAAATGCCGGAAATGTGCTGAAAGTGTTGCAATATGTCGCAACATGTCGGAATGCGCTGCAAAAAAACAGCCCCATGGAACCGGAATCACCGGAACCACGGGGCTGTTGTCATGCTGTGCGGCCTTTCGGCCTGCCGCCGGAGCGGCTGGCGGCGGCGTCGAGCCTGTCGAACTTCACCCGTACCCTTGCCGGCTCCATCGGGACCTCGATCACCACCACCCTGTGGACCAACCGCGAGGCGCTGCATCATGCGCAGCTCACCGAATCGGTGACCCCCTTTAACCCCAACGCGCAGCAGATATACGATCAGCTGCAGGGCATGGGAATGACGCAGCAGCAGGCGTCCGGCTGGATAGCGCAGCAGATAACCAACCAGGGGCTGATTATCTCCGCCAACGAAATCTTCTGGATTTCTGCGGCTATTTTCATCCTGCTGTTGGGGCTGGTGTGGTTCGCCAGACCACCGTTCAGCGCCGGCGGAGGCGGCGGCGGCGCGCACTAAGCCTCACATAAAGGGACCTCCGGGTCCCTTTTTTACGGCGTCAGGTTGTCCAGTTCTCTCTAGTTTCTGTCTCGTTTGCGAAAGCCCGTCACCCTGCGCTCGGGCAGGATAAAGGCTGACCATTAAGGAGAACACTATGCTGAGCCATCCTGCTGAAAAGTACCGTCCCTATCCGCCGATCGCCCTGCCTGACCGCCGCTGGCCAGACCGGCAAATCAGTCACGCCCCGCGCTGGCTGTCGACTGACCTGCGCGACGGCAACCAGGCGCTGGCGGAGCCCATGGACAGCGCCCGCAAACTGCAGTTCTGGGATCTGCTGCTGGAGTGCGGCTTTAAAGAGATTGAAGTCGCCTTCCCTTCCGCCTCACAAACCGATTTCAACTTTGTCCGCCAGCTGATTGACGAACAGCGCATCCCGGAGGATGTCACCATCCAGGCGCTGACCCAGGCGCGAGACCCGCTGATCCTGCGCACCTTTGAGGCGCTGCGCGGCGCCCGCCGGGCTACCGTCCACCTCTACAATGCCACCGCGCCGCTGTTCCGCGAGCTGGTTTTCGGCATGGACAAGGCCGAGGTGATCGCCCTCGCGACCCGCGCCACCCGGCTTATCCGTCAGCAGTGCGAACAGCAGCCGGAGACCCGCTGGCAATATGAATATTCGCCTGAAACCTTCTGCTTCACCGAGCCCGAGTTTGCGCTTGAGATTTGCGAAGCGGTGGCGGATGTCTGGCAGCCCTGCGCCGAGCGACCGATGATCGTCAATCTGCCGGCGACGGTGGAAGTCAACACCCCCAACGTCTATGCCGATCAGATCGAGTATTTTTGCCGCCACTTCTCCCGCCGAAGCGAGGTCTGCATCAGCGTGCACCCGCATAACGATCGCGGCACCGGCGTCGCCAGCGCCGAGCTGGCGGTGATGGCCGGCGCCGATCGGGTAGAAGGCTGCCTGTTTGGCAACGGCGAACGCACCGGCAACGTCTGTCTGGTGACTTTGGCGATGAACCTCTACAGCCAGGGCATCGACCCTGAGCTTCGCTTCGAGCAGATGAACCGGGTGGTGGAGGTGG
>ERZ773227.1528-NODE-1528-length-15566-cov-25.028174_pt1 | contig 15566 bp, 10 predicted proteins | sample MGYA00580525_ERZ773227 | MGnify/ENA primary metagenome ERZ773227 (study PRJEB29015, sample SAMEA2737782) | human gut metagenome | biome: human gut; feature: human-associated habitat; material: faeces | place: China | collected 2012 ... | reverse complement strand
GGCGATGAGAAATAAAAAAATTCAAATCTGATTTGTCTTAAATTTATGAAAAGATAAGCCGGGCGCCTTCCCCGCTGGGGCAGGTCGAAGTCCTTCGTTTCGGTGCTGGTGGATAGTATCGAATGAATGTCTTACGATTGTCATTTACGGTAAACGTATTTAAATGATAGTGATATTAGCGGCATTGAATGATGGCGGAAGGTTTTGACCTGCCCGTCGGGGAAGGATGCCGCGAATGCGGCAGAAAGGGGTGCAGTTCCACGAGCGCAGCGAGGTTGTATAGTTTTCTCCCGCATCCCGCACTTCCATCTCACCACTTCCCGTACACTTTGTTCGACATATCCCATAAGATATCTCCATCCAAAAGTGATGATAGCTTTATTATTTTTCCAGTGGTACTATATGTATAGAACAAAGTGTTCATTGTTGTGAACGTAGTTCGACAGCGAGATGGAGGCGGTCATGATGTTCTTTCATTGGATTTCACTTCTTTCCGGATGGGGAAAGAGGACTTTTGATTTCTTCCTGTTCCGTACCAGCCATGGAATTTATCAGATCCCGGGATGCGGAAGAGAGCCGTTCGGCATGTAATATAGTCATTAAAAGGAGCCATGAAATGCACATCACTCATTTCATGGCTCCTTTTTTCTTGCTTCTCTTTCCCAAACACTTGCCCAATAGCGTCTATTGATATATGATAGGGAGAAAGTCTTTTTAAGGCTGTCGGAAGGGGCGGCCGGAAAAATGGGTAGGAAGGCAGGAGCAGGAGATGGAAAATCGAGATAGTTTCAAATCCCGGTTGGGATTTTTACTTGTCAGCGCAGGCTGTGCCATCGGCATCGGGAATGTCTGGAAATTCCCGTATGTGACCGGGGAATACGGAGGCGCTGTTTTTGTATTGTTTTACCTGATGTTTCTTTTACTGATGGGCATCCCCGTCATGACGATGGAGCTTGCCGTCGGCCGCGCATCCCGCGGGAGCGCTGTCCAGGGCTATAAGAAATTGGAAAAGCCCGGGCAGAAATGGCATATTCATGGCTGGTTCTGTATCCTTGGCTGTCTGCTCCTCATGATGTACTACACGACAGTATCCGGATGGATGCTTGCGTATTTCTGGAAATTCCTGACCGGCGCTTTTGCGAGCGTTCCGACGGAAGCTGTCAGCGGCGTCTTCACGTCCATGCTGGCATCTCCCACGGAAATGGGAATTTTCATGGCACTTACCGTTTTCGGCGGATTCGGCGTCTGCGGCCTTGGCCTGCATAACGGCGTCGAACGCATCACGAAGGTCATGATGCTCTGCCTCCTGGTCCTCATCGTCGTCCTTGCTGCGCACAGCGTTTCACTCAAAGGCGGCGGACCGGGCCTTGCTTTCTACCTTCTCCCGGACTGGGACAGGGCAGTCGAAGCAGGCATCGGGAACGTGGCAGCTGCTGCGATGAACCAGGCATTCTTCACATTGTCCCTCGGCATCGCTGCCATTGAAATCTTCGGCAGCTACATGTCAGACGACTTCACACTGACGGGCGAAGCCGTGAGGATCACAGCGCTCGATACCTTCGTCGCTGTCCTTTCCGGACTCATCATTTTCCCGGCATGCTTTGCCTACAACGTACAGCCGGATGAAGGCCCGTCGCTCATTTTCATCACACTTCCGCGCATATTCCAGAACATGTCCTTCGGCCAGCTCTGGGGCACACTTTTCTTTGTCTTCATGACATTTGCCAGCTTCTCCACCGTCACCGCGGTCTTTGAAAACCTCATTGCATGCGCGAGAGACAACTTCGGATGGTCAAGAAAGAAAGCCGTCCTCGTGAACCTTGTCATTGTATTCGTTCTGTCCATCCCCTGCGTACTGGGATATAACATCTGGAGCGACGTCCACATCATCGGAGCCAGAGACGTCCTGGACAGCGAAGACTTCATCGTCAGCAACTTGCTCCTTCCGGGCGGCGCGCTCGTCTACCTGCTCTTCTGCGTGACGAAATTCGGATGGGGCTTTGACAACTACATCGCCGAAGTCAATAAAGGCAGCGGACTGAAAATGCCGCTCTGGATCAAACCATATTTCCAGTTCATCCTGCCGCTTCTGATCCTGGTCATCCTGATCAGAGGCCTTATGTAAGCTTCCTTTCCGCGGGAAGCCTTTGCGGCAAAGCGGACCGGGAAATCCGGAAAAGATAAAATGGAGGAAAGAAGAATGGAAGGAAGAGACAGTTTCAAATCCCGCCTGGGATTTATTCTGGTCAGCGCCGGATGCGCCATCGGTATCGGGAACGTATGGAAATTCCCGTACATCACCGGGGAGTACGGCGGGGCCGTGTTCGTATTGTTTTATCTGTTATTCCTTTTAATACTGGGGATACCTGTCGTCACGATGGAATTGGCCGTCGGACGCGCCAGCCACAAGAGCGCCATGATGGGCTTCAAGACACTGGAGCCGAAAGGCAGCAAATGGCACTGGCACGGGTGGATCTGCCTTCTGGGCAGCTTCGTCCTCATGATTTACTACACCGTCGTATCCGGCTGGATGGTCGACTACTTCTGGAAATTCCTGAACGGATCCTTCAATGGCATGGGGCCTGAGAAAGTTGCAGCCACCTTCGATGCCATGGTCGCTGATCCTTATGAACTCATATTCTTCATGGGCCTGAACGTCCTCGTCGGCTTTGCCGTCTGCGCAGGCGGCGTTGCCAAGAGCCTTGAAAAAGTCACGAAAGTCATGATGCTCGGCCTCCTGGGCCTCATCGTTATCCTCGCCGTAAACAGCCTTCTCCTTCCGGGAAGCGCCAAAGGCGTCGAATTCTACCTTCTTCCTGACTGGAACCGCGCCGTCGAAGCAGGCATTGGAAACGTGGCAGCTGCTGCCATGAACCAGGCATTCTTCACACTCTCCGTCGGCCAGGGCTCCATGGAAATCTTCGCCAGCTACATGAGCCGCAACAACACCCTGGGCGGCGAAGCAGTCAGAATCACCGCGCTTGACACATTCGTAGCCCTGATGGCAGGCCTCATCATCTTCCCGGCATGCTCTGCATTCGGCGTAGAACCATCCGAAGGCCCGTCCCTCATCTTCGTTACACTGCCAAACGTATTCATCAACATGTCCTTCGGACAATTCTGGGGATCCCTCTTCTTCGTCTTCATGACATTCGCCAGCTTCTCCACCGTCACCGCCGTCTTCGAAAGCCTCATCGGCAACTGCATGGACGACTTCGGCTGGAGCAGAAAGAAGACAGTCCTCATCCTTCTGCCCTTCGTATTCCTGGGCAGCATTCCCTGTGCACTCGGCTTCAACGTATGGTCCGACGTGCAGATCGCAGGAAAAGGCATCCTCGACATGGAAGACTTCCTCGTCAGCGGCCTTATCCTTCCGCTCGGCTCCATCATCTTCGCCCTCTTCTGCGTATCCAAGTACGGCTGGGGCTTTGACAAGTACTTAGAAGAAGTCAACACCGGCACAGGCATGAAAATGCCCCGCTGGATCCGTCCCTACTTCTGCTACGTACTCCCGCTCCTCATCCTCTTCGTATTGGTCAAAGGCCTGATGTAAAAGGATAAGGGAAATAAAATCAGCAACGGTGCTTCGGCGCCGTTTTTTGATGCAGGAAATGGGGAACAGTAATTAGCAAAATCCAGCTTCTCCTCGGGTGGAGTGCATTAAACTCGCCTTCCCAGACGGGGAAGGGAGTATGGTAGGGGATGGGGTACGAAAGGGCAAAAACAAATCAGATTTAAAATCTTTTCTTTATTCTCTGCGAAGCTGCCTCCTTCGGGGGAAGTGGCGCGCATGCGCCGAAAGGGGTGCAGTAATAAGTAAAGCATATTCCTTTCGCGGTGGATAGGGTTGATTACCACGAGCGAAGCGAGGTCGTACGGTTCTAATCCCCATTTCCCCTCTTCATTTGTTTGGCAAATAAAGCATGACTTAAAATATAACCTATGCTGAATACTCATTTATGTATGCAATTATCTTCTCAAACAGGAAGAAAGGTGGTATAGTAAAGCCATAAGTTCCAGGATATAGAGTCCACTTATTGGAATTCGTATCCCATTTCTTCTTGGAGGCTTGATCATGGCAGGTTACAATCCGTATGAAAATATGCTTCATGTATTGGATAAGGCAGCAGAAGTACTCGGCTGCCCGAGAAATGATTATGAATTCGTCCGTTATCCGGAACGCGAGCTGACAGTCAGCATCCCGGTCACCATGGATGACGGCCATGTAGAAGTATTCTCCGGCTACCGCGTACAGCACTCCACCGCACGCGGCGCAGCAAAAGGCGGCATCCGTTTCCATCCGCAGTCCGATGAAAACGAAGTCAAAGCCCTTGCTGCATGGATGACAATCAAGAACGCCATCGGCAACATTCCTTACGGCGGTGCTAAAGGCGGCATCAAAGTCGACCCGCATAAACTGTCAAGGCGTGAACTCGAAAGACTGACACGCATGTACGTACGCCGCATTTATCCGATCATCGGACCAGACCAGGACGTACCGGCACCAGACGTCAATACCAACGGCCAGATCATGGCATGGATCGCTGACGAATACGCAGCCCTCTCCGGCAAATGGCAGCCAGGCGTCGTCACAGGCAAACCACTCGAAGTCGGCGGATCCCTCGGCAGAAACGAAGCTACCGGCCGCGGCCTTCTCTTCACACTCGAGACCTGGTGCGAAAAGAACCATAGAGAAATGAAAGACCTCACCATGGTCGTACAGGGCTTCGGCAACGTTGGCTCCGTAGGCTCCCTCCTCATGCATAAAGAAGGCGTCAAGATCATCGCTGTAGGCGATATCAATGGCACATGGAAGAACCCGAATGGCCTCGACATCGAAGCCATGTACGTTTATGCCAACAGCCACGGCAGATCCCTCAAAGGCTACACAGAAGAAGGCGCATCCTTCATCCCTGACAGCGAACTCTTCGCCCAGGACGTCGACGTCATCTTCGCAGCAGCTATGGAAAACCAGCTGAACGCATCCACCATGAAAAAAGTAAAAGCAAAACTCATCCTCGAAGGCGCAAACGGCCCGACCGATGAAACAGCAGACAAATACTTCGAAGAACACGGCATCGAAGTCCTCCCGGACGTCATGAGCAACGTCGGCGGCGTCGTAGGCTCCTACTTCGAATGGGTCCAGAACCGCACAGGCTACTACTGGACCGAAGACGAATACAACGCCCGTCTCCAGAAAAAGATGAGAGAAGCATACGAAGACGTCTATGCCCTCAAAGAAAAATACCACGTCACCTACCGCCTCGCCTCCTACATGCTCGCACTCCAGAGAGTCATGGCAGCCCAGAAACTCAGAGGCTTCTTAGGATAAGTTATAGCGGAAATACAGACAGGATGCATGATCCATTCATGCATCCTGTTTTTTGGCGCGCTCGCCATCAGCAAAAAAGCCAAGGTACGCCTTCGCCGCAGCGCAGGAAATTCCAAGGTACGCTTTATTTTAAAAAAGCATCTATAAAAGAGAGCTCTTATAAAGAAACCGTACAACCGCGGCGGAGCGCGAACTTGGAAAACAAGCAAACCTCGCTTCGCTCGTGGAACCTTTTTATAAAAATCAATGAATACTACACCCCGATTTTAGAAACTGCACCCCTATCGCCTTTCGGGCACTTCCCTCCGTAGGGGGAAGCTCGGCGATGAGAAATAAAAAAATTCAAATCTGATTTGTCTTAAATTTATGAAAAGATTGGCTGGACGCCTTCCCCGCTGGGGCAGGTCAAAACCTTCTGCACCGGCGCTTACCTATGTTATCAGTAGTGATTTAAATACGAACCATAAATGAAAACGGTAAGGTGTTCGTTCAATAATATCCATCAGAATCGAAAAAACCTGCCTCGGAACAAGGATGACGCATACGCTCACGAAGTGACAGAAAGGAGTGCAGTTCCCGAGCGCAGCGAGGTCGTATGGTTTTTCCTCCTTGTATGGTTTTATCATGTTTTTCTCAGCCGCAGGCTGGTTGTCCGGTTTTCCCATCTTTTCTCACGCCTTCCATCTTCCCCCCTCCCTCCGTCCAAAAATTTCCTCATGCTATAATGAAAGGGAATTGAGTATTGGAATGGATTTAAATAGAAAGAAGGACTTTATGTTTATACTTGGATGCCATTTATCCGTCACGGGCGGGTATCTTTCCATGGGGAAGACAGCCACTTCGATCGGCGGAAATACGTTTCAGTTCTTCCCGCGAAACCCGCGCGGAAGCCAGTCTGCTCCTGTGAAGGAAGCGGATGCGCTGGCTTTGAAGGCGTGGATGCAGGAGCATGATTTCGGGCCGATTCTCTGCCATGGGGCTTACACGATGAACGGCTGCTCGACGAAGGAGTCGGTGCGTGAGTTTGCTCGCACGGCGCTTCGTGAGGACCTGGCCAAAGCGGCGCACCTGCCGAACTGCCTTTACAATTTCCATCCGGGCTCCCACCTGAAGCAGGGCGCAGAAGTTGCGATTCCCATGATTGCAGACATGCTGAATTACGCCATGGATCAGGAAGAGCTGCCGCCATTTGTCCTGCTTGAAACGATGGCAGGGAAGGGGACGGAAGTCGGACGCACGTTTGAGGAGCTGGCCGCGATTATCGACAAGGTTGAGCGCAAGGACCGCATGGGCGTGTGCCTTGATACCTGCCACGTCTATGACGGCGGCTACGACATCGCAGGAGATACCGACGGCGTTCTCGCCCATTTCGATGAAGTCATCGGGCTTTCCCGCCTGAAGGCTATTCACCTGAATGACGACAAGAATCCGATGGGAAGCCACAAGGACCGCCATGAAAAAATCGGCGAAGGGACAATCGGTTTCGAAGGGATGGAAAGGATCATCAATCATCCGCTTCTCAGAAATCTTCCCTTCTACCTTGAAACACCGAATGATCTGGAAGGCTACAAGCGTGAAATCGCGCTTTTGAGAAGCCTTCGGAAGGAGGACGCATGAAATTCATTCACACAGCCGACTGGCACCTGGGGAAGCTTCTGAAGGAACACTCTATGACAGAAGATCAGGCATGGCTCCTGGAAAACCGTTTCCTGCCCATCGTCGACGAAGAAAAGCCGGACGTGATCCTTCTGGCCGGGGACGTCTATGACCGCTCATTTCCTCCGGAAGATGCCGTCGAGCTCTTTGACCGCATGACTGAGGAAATCGTCGGAAAGAGAGGGATTCCTTTCATCGTCATCAGCGGGAACCACGACAGCGCCGAGCGCCTCGCCGTGGCAAGCCGTCTTCTCCGCTCGCAGGGGCTCTACATCTTCGGGCCGCTCGACAGGCTCTCTCCCGTCATCCTGAAGGATGAATGGGGTCCCGTCGCATTCCTTCCGATGCCGTATTCCGAACCCGCCCGCGTGCGCGTCATGATGAACAAGCTCGGCATGGAAGAGGCGGAAAAGGTGAAGACGTACGAAGAGGCAGAAAAAATTCTTTCCTCCCGCATGCTCTCCCTCCTTCCTGATGAAGGAGAAGGCATGAGGAAAATCGCCCTTGCCCACGTCTATGCAGCAGGCGGCATGTCATCGGAATCGGAAAGACCGCTCTCGATTGGCGGCTACGACCAGATTCCTGATGAAGTCTTTGCGCCTTACGACTACACCGCACTCGGCCACCTCCACCGTCCGCAGAAGACGAAGAGGGATTCCGAGAAGATCCAGTACAGCGGAAGCCTCATGCGCTACTCCTTCGACGAAGTGCGTCAGAAGAAGGGCATCATCGTAGGGACGATTGACGGAGAAGGAAATGTTTCCACCACGTTCCGCGAAATGCTGCCCCTCCATCAGGTACGCGAAATCCAGGGTTCTTTTGCAGACATCATGGCTAAGGAAGGCTCGGAAGACTACCTGCAGATCGTATTGACCGACTCCGAACCTGTCATCGACGCCATGCCAAAGCTTCGCGAGAAGTACCCGAATGCCCTTGGCGTCGAGCAGGACATGGGATACAAGGACGATGACGGCGAAAGAAGGATCCGCCTCGAATCCATGAGTGACGAAGACATTTTCCGCGCCTTTGTCAGCCATTTCCGTGAGCAGGAACTGACAGAAGAAGAAGAAAAGCTTTCTCAGGAAGTCTGGGAAGAGGTATACAGGAAGGAAAACGCAAAATGAAACCTTTGAAACTGACGATGCGTGCCTTCGGTCCCTATGCGGGCGAGACCGTCATCGACTTCGAAAAACTGCAGGGACGCCATCTCTTCCTGATCTGCGGCCCGACCGGAGCCGGGAAGACGACGATCCTGGATGCCATGTGCTATGCTCTTTACGGCAAGACAAGCGGCGACCGGACAGGCGAGAAAATGAGAAGCGACTATGCCGACTCCTCGGAAAGGACAGAAGTCATTTTCGATTTCATGCTGGGGGATAAGACATACCGCGCAACGAGAAGCCCGGCGCAGATGGTTGATAAGAAACGCGGCAGCGGACAGACACTGGCTGCCATGCAGGCGTCCCTTTCCGAACTGGAAGACGGCAAGGAAATCAATACACTGCGCACCGGCATAGAAGAAGCCGCAGGGAAACTCATCGGCCTCAATGCCGACCAGTTCTGCCAGGTCATCCTCCTTCCGCAGGGCGATTTCAGGAAACTCCTCGTGGCAAAGGCCGATGAAAGAGAAGCCATCCTGAAGCAGCTCTTCAAGACACAGCGTTTCTCTGATTTCAAGGACAGGCTGAAGGACAGGCTCGATGCGAAAGTCCGCGAAAAAATGGAAAAGCAGACAAGAGAAGACCAGATTCTCAGCACCGCCGGCGCCACCGACGAAAAACAGCTTTCCCAAATGGTGGAAGAAGCAGGAAAGGAACTGAAGGAAGCACAGGACATCGTCAAAAGCAGGGAAAAGGAAAGCAATGAATTCCGTGAAGTCTACCAGAAGGAAACCGCACTGATGGGCCATTTCACGGAGCTTGATAAAGCATTGAAGCAGGATGCGGCCCTTAAGAATGAAGAAGGACGCATGAAGGAAATGGAAGCATCCCTTTCCCTGATCCGGAGCGCCCGGGAGCTTGCGCCTTACTTCGTCCAGCTGGATGGCATCACCCGGGAAGGAAAGCAGGAGGCAGTGAAACTCAAGACAGCCAAAGCGGATATGGAAACGTATTCCAAGCTGAATGAAACGCTTGAAAAACGCATCCAAGAACTCGATGCCATGAAAGAAAAGCGCGAAGAAGAGCGTAAAACAGCCCTTAAAATGCAGGACCTGGTGCCCAAGGCAACGTTGTACGGGGCAGCCGTCCAGGCGCTCAAAAACACGAAAAACGCATTATCCAGAGCAGAAGAGGAAACAAAGCGCCTCCAGGCTGCCGCCGAAGCGGCGAGAAAGGCAAGGGATGAGCAGAAGGAGAAGGCAGATGCTGTCAGGAAATCCTATATCGAAGGACAGGCATTCCTTCTGGCGGAAGGACTGGAAGACGGCGTGCCATGTCCCGTCTGCGGCGCCATCCACCATCCGGCCCCGGCCCGCGGCGGAGACAATGTAGCAAAGGCAGAAGACGTCGAACGTGCGCAGAAGGAATACGAAAGAGCATCAGCTGCTTATGACAGAGCCAATGATGCCAAAGAAAAGCACAGCACAGGAGCCTATGCGAAAGCCGTGAGCGATCACGCGAAAGCCGATGCCCAGATGAAGACGCTGGAGGAAATTCCTGAAGCATACAGGGATCCTAAATTTCTTGAAATGGAAAGCACGCGCCTTCTGACGGATATCAGGAAGTGGGAACAGGACAAGGAAACGGCGGCCGCCCAGCTGAGGAAAGCAGGAGCCGACCTCTCTGCCAGCCAGGCCGCATGCAGGAATGCCGAAGAGCGCAGAGAAGAGCTCGTGAAGAAATACAGGGAAACAGAATCCGTCCTGAAGGAAGCTTCCGATAAGGCCGGCTTCCAGAGTCTCGACGAATGCAAGGAATGGTACAAGAAGAAGGACACGGAAGAAAGCGTCCGTAAGACACTGGAACAGTACCGCGCAGACAGAAAGAGCACAGAAGAACGGATCAAAGCAGAAGAGCAGGCGACTGCAGGGAAGGAGCGTCCTGACATGCTGGCGCTGAATGAAAAATCCAAAGCACTGCAGGATCAGCTCAAAAAAGCCTCCGAAAGGGCAGCCGCTCTCAAGGAACGCACAGAAACGCTCCAAAAGGCCGTTTCAGACGCCAGAGCCATCGAGAAGGAACTGGAAGACCTCCGCAAGGAGGAAGGCCTTATAAGAGGCCTTTATGACCTCACAAGCGGAAAGAAGACAAGGATCACCCTGGAAAGATACGTCCTTGGCACACTCCTTGACGACGTAGCCAATGCTGCGAACCTCCGTCTTCTCTCCATGAGCAGGAGGAGATACTCCCTCCACCGCATGACAGACGAAAGCGGACTGGGGAAGGGCGGACTGTCGCTTGAAGTCTCCGACAGCTTCACAGGACGTTCCCGCCCGGCCAATACACTTTCCGGCGGCGAAACCTTCCTGGCATCCCTCTCCCTGGCCCTTGGCCTTGCTGACGTCGTCCAGTCAAGACAGGGCGGCGTCCGTCTTGATACCATGTTTATCGACGAAGGCTTCGGTACCCTCGACCCCGACTCCCTGAACAGCGCCATGAATACACTCATCGACCTCCAGAACACAGGCCGCATGGTAGGCATCATCTCCCACGTCCCAGAACTCGAAGAACGCATAGACGCACGACTGCGCGTCACACCCGCCGAAAAAGGCAGCAAAGCAGAATTCGAGATCATCGACTGAGGAAATAAGGATAAAGGAATATATAGGCAAAAGGAGCTGTAGAAATCCGCTAAAATGTTGCTTTTTCCTTTTCTCGAACGAAGTTCGGTTTAAGGGGGTCAGAGCTCGCCCCGTAGGGGGAGCTGGCGACGGAGTCGCCTGAGGAGGTTCATTTCCTTCGAGCGCAGCGAGGTTGTATGGTTCTAATTCTCTCAATCAAATAACTCTCACTAAGGACTGTCGAAATGCCTGCACATTTTGACAGTCCTTCTTTTATTTCGATATCGACACCCATGAGTTCATAAAACTTATCTATATTCTCTCAAGGCCGGCGCGCCGCTCATATATGACTGATAGTCAAAAATATAAAAATGTCTGAAATGACTTATAGTCGGTCATGCGGGAGTTAATGGGAATGATTGTGATAACTCAGTATAAAACTGATTCTGTCGAATGTTTTACAAATAACCAAAAGTCTCATGCATATCATAAAGTTTTATCAATAGTTTAAACTTGATTTAACTTTGCGTCCGTGTTAAGCTAACCACAGACATGAAGGAAGCCTCAAGGTCATGTCCCTTGGAAAAGCAAAGATGAAAGACAGCAGAGGAAACACGGTCACTCGCGCAAGGTCCTAGTCGGAGCTCCTCCGAGGAAAAATAGAGGCACGCATAATTCTCTATATTTTCTATTAAAGGAGCGATGAAACATGAAAAAGGTTCTCGCAATTGCTGCAGTAGCAGCACTCACAGCTGGCGTATCTGCATACGCTGCAAATCCATTCTCTGATGTAACCCCGAACGACTGGGCTTATCAGGCAGTTGAAGACCTGTCCGAACAGGGCGTCGTTGAAGGCTATCCGGATGGCACCTTCAAGGGCGAAAGAAACATCACCCGTTATGAAATGGCTCAGATCATTGCCCGCATGCTCGCTAAAGAAGATCAGCTGAACGCTGAACAGAGAGCAACCCTGGACAAACTCGCTGGCGAATATGCTGACGAACTCGCAAACCTGGGCGTTCGCGTATCCAACCTTGAAAAGAAGGTCGGCAACATTTACTGGTCCGGCGATGCTCGTATGCGTTACCAGAACAAAGCAACTGACGATGATTCCTGGAACGGCCGTATGAGAATCAACGTAAAGGGTCAGGTCAATGACTCCACTTACGTACAGGGCCGCCTGAACGCAACCATGGACTTCAAAGAAAGTAAAGATGATTCTGATGTACAGTTTGATCAGCTGTTTGCAAACCATGACTTTGGCAAAGCTGCAACCGTTCGCCTCGGCCGTATTCCGGTCGCTTTCGGTGACCAGGGCGGCTGGCTGTATGGCGATTCCTACGGCGTAGACGGCGTAGACGGCGCTGAAGCAGCATTCCACCTCGGTGAAAAAGTTGACGTAACCGCTGGCTATGGCCGCTTCAACACCTCTGACTATGATGAAGGCGTTGAAGATCAGGATGCATTCTATGCACGCGGCGCAGCTGACCTGAACGTTGCTAAACTCGGCGTTGACTACATTAAGTTCACAGGTGACAAGGAAGCTGATACAGCTGCCGGCTATGAACTGATGGGCGCAAACCTGACCATTCCGGTTCAGGACTTCCGCGTATTCGGTGAATACTGGAAGAACACCACCTATGAAAACGGCAATGATACTGCTTGGAACGCAGGTATCGGCTATGGCAAACTGAACCTGAAGAAACCGGGCTCCTTCGCTATCGATGTAGCTTACAACGATGTTGACGAAGGCATCTACTTTGGCGGCACAGGCCTCCAGACCGATGCTCTGAAGTATCTGACAAAGCATGATGCAACCAACGTAACATTCTGGAATGCAATGGCTGATGTAACCCTCCAGAAGAACGTATTCCTCCATGGTGAATATGCATTCGACGTTAGCGCTGATAACGCTGATATGAATGATAAGGATGCTTGGACCGTATCCCTCAACTACAAGTTCTAATACAGAACCTGGCAGCAGTGAAATTAAAAGAGACTTCCTTCGGGAGGTCTCTTTTTAGTGGGAAATGTTTGCAGAAAGTATAGAAACAGGCTATCGCATTTATAGAAGTTCTTTATAAGCTGCAAAAGAAGAATGCGGGTGAACAATCTGACAAAATGTGCCGAAATGTGAATGGAAAATCTGCTGACTTTCGGTCATATGGCGGTAAACGCGAATCATTTGCATAATTTAAAATTAGGAGATTTCACTCAAAAATGGAAGCTTTAAGGGAATGAGAGGATTTGTTTAAACTTGATTTAACTTTTCTCATGTGTTACTCTCAACCTAGACATGAAACAAGTCTTCCGATTCATGTCACTTAAGATCGAAGAAGAAAAACACGCAGAGGAAACACGGTCACTCGAGCCACGTTTTTCATCCAAGCTCTTAGGGAAAAAGGAAGACATTCCACATTTTTCTTTATAAGGAGCGAAGAACATGAAAAAAATTCTCGCACTCGCTGCTGTAGCAGCACTCACCGCTGGCGTATCCGCATACGCTGCAAATCCTTTCTCTGATGTAACCCCATCCGACTGGGCTTACCAGGCAGTAGTAGGCCTGTCCGAACAGGGCGTCGTTGAAGGCTATCCGGATGGCACCTTCAAAGGCGAAAGAAACATCACCCGTTATGAAATGGCTCAGATCATCGCTCGTATGCTCGCTAAAGAAGATCAGCTGAACGCTGAACAGAGAGCAACCCTGGACAAACTCGCTGGCGAATACGCTGACGAACTTGCAAACCTGGGCGTTCGCGTTTCCAACCTTGAAAAGAAAGTCGGCAACATTTACTGGTCCGGCGATGCTCGTATGCGTTATCAGAGCAAGAGCCTTGACCAGAAGGATGGCTGGAATGGCCGTATCCGTATCAACGTTAAAGGCCAGGTTAATGACTCCACCTACGTACAGGGCCGTTTCCTGAATGAAATGGATTTCAAAGGTAATGATACCTCCAGCACATCTATGGATCAGCTGTATGTAAATCACAACTTTGGCAAAGATGTATCCGTACGTCTTGGCCGTCAGCCCATTTCCTTCGGCGATCAGGCAGGCTGGCTGAACAATGGTCATGACGGATACGATGGCGGACAGATTGCTTACAACAACGGCAAGTTGTCTCTCGCTACCGGCTATGGTCAGTTCAACAGCACTTATGGCGATTTCGCTTATGATGCAAATGATAACAACAAATCTGATTTCTACTTTGCACGTGGTGCTTATGACTTCAACTTCGCTAAACTGGGCGTAGATTACATTGCATATCAGGATAAACACAATGTAGTAGAAGAAGGCAAGATTAACGCAGCTGGTGACAAAGCTAAAGTTAATTTCGAAGGAACTAAACCTGAACTCTTCGGCGTAAACCTGAACATTCCTGTTCAGCAGTTCAATGTATTCGGTGAATACTGGAAGAACACCACTGCTCCAAGTGCACTGGAAGATACCGCTTGGAACGCTGGCCTCTCCTACGGCGCAGCTAACTGGAAGAAACCGGGCACCTGGGATCTCTCCGTTGCATACAACAGTGTAGGCAATGGCGTATACCTCGGCGCTACCGGCTGGCAGACCAACATCCTCGATGCTGTAGCAAATGCTAAACAGCTGAAGTTCTGGAACGCTATGGGCGATGTAACTCTGGCTAAGAACGTACAGCTCCATGCTGAATATGCATTCGCTGCTGATGCTGATCAGGGCGCTGATCCGGATGATGCTTGGTCCGTATCCCTGAACTACAAATTCTAATTTCTTATCGAAGAAACTGGAATCAAAGAAAGGAAACCTCTTTCGAGGTTTCCTTTTTTTATTTCCTGACATGGAAACACCGGACCATGGATCCTGGCAGCAACTTCAGCACTTCCGGCCGTAAAAGCAGGAAAAGCAATGATTTCATTCGATGAGAAATACAGGAAGCATGCTGATTTACTCATCATTATTTCACTCTTTTAACAGAGTAAAGTCCATCAAATTCTGTCTTGATTTCTCCCTTTAGGCAAAAAACCGGGGGTGTAACTTGCCTCAAATGGCATATCAAGGCTAAAAAGGGCCTTTAAAGTGATTTTAGGGAGATTTATCTTCATGGAAGAAGGCGAGACCCGTGATTTTTCTCAAAAATGATGTTTTAAGACAGCCTTTTGAAGGATGGATTTTCCTTTAAAAGGGGTTCTGCGCAGCAATAGTCCGGGAAGAGGGCATCCTCCCGGATGACAGGGGAGGTATGCAAATGGCAGATTGGACAGGATTGCATATGTAAAAAATTTATAGTATTCTGAATGCAGAACATACGCTATGCGTATGGCATGGAAGAGCGAAGCGCGGTGAATACGGAGGCCATTCCCCTGCTTCATGACTCCGTTTCAAGAACATTCATTTTTTAAGGAGCAGGAATATGAAAAAAATTCTCGCACTCGCTGCCATGGCAGCGCTCACCGCTGGCGTATCTGCATACGCTGCCAACCCGTTCTCTGATGTAACTCCGAATGACTGGGCTTACCAGGCAGTCGCAGACCTGTCTGAACAGGGCGTCGTTGAAGGCTATCCGGATGGCACCTTCAAAGGTGAAAGAAACATCACCCGTTACGAACTGGCTCAGATCATTGCCCGCATGCTCGCTAAGGAAGATCAACTGAATGCTGAGCAGAGAGGCACTCTCGATAGACTTGCTGGTGAATACGCTGATGAACTCTCCAATCTGGGCGTCAGAGTTTCCAATCTTGAAAAGAAGGTAGGAAACTTTTCCTTCTCCGGCGATGCCCGTATGCGTTACCAGAACAATGCGCTTTCTGATGATGCATGGGACGGCTGGTATGATTCAACAAGAAAGACAGAATAATATCATAAATATATTAGGAGGTCAT
>ERZ773227.1526-NODE-1526-length-15573-cov-42.196288_pt1 | contig 15573 bp, 6 predicted proteins | sample MGYA00580525_ERZ773227 | MGnify/ENA primary metagenome ERZ773227 (study PRJEB29015, sample SAMEA2737782) | human gut metagenome | biome: human gut; feature: human-associated habitat; material: faeces | place: China | collected 2012 ... | reverse complement strand
CGGCAGTATCATCGTAGTTGGCACCACCAGAAACCAAAGCCAGGTGATAATAGTTTGGAATCTCAGAGTTACCCGATGTACCTGTACTTACGGCAAGCTGAGCAGAACTGAGCCACTTTACATCCTTCAGCCAATCGGTAGATTTCACATTGTACATGAAACCGAGTGACCAGAAGGTACCCCAGCGATGATCCTTACCGAAACGTGAAGAAGCATCAGTACGCAGAGAGAAGTCGGCGTAGTAAAGCTCCTTGTAGTTGTACTCGCCACGCATGAAGAACGAGAGGTAAGAGTAGTCAGAAGATGAATCTGCCCAACGGCTGGCACGTGTACCAGAAGATACGTTGGTCAGGAGATCACTGGTCTGACCCTTGGAATATACCTGGAATCCCTCTGAATGATAGCTTACTGCCTCCTGACCCAACATCACGTTGAACGCATGGATATCATTCAGACTGAAGCGATAGTTGGCGGTGGTAGTCTCTGTCAGGTTGATGGCGTCGCTGCTCTGTCGTGCCGCAGTACCCTGACCATTATTGGAAGAGAGACTTGGGAATGACTGCAGGAAGGCTGTAGAGTGAGTGAAATCGGCACCAAACTGGGTGCGGATAGTCAGATTCTCTATCGGATAAACCTCGGCATACATGGTAGAGAGCACCTTGTACTTCTTGTTTCTGATAGGATTCTTGCCCATATAGACGATAGGGTTCTCACTGGTTCCAGCCCAGTTGCCTGCTGCAAGCGAAGCCAGACTGCCATCCTTGGCATACGGATTCCAGTAAGGCAACATGAAGCGGCATGCAGAAATAGGAGTCACGGTGGTATAGCTACCATCATCAGCCTGCTGAGCTTCCTCGTAAGCAGCCATGGTGTTGGTACCTACCTTCAACCACTTGCTAGCCTTGACATCAGCATTGGTGCGGATGTTGTAACGGCGGAAGGTTGAATTCTGCGCAATACCATCCTGGTCGTAGAAACCACCCGAAACATAATAATTCAAACGGTCGGTAGCACGGTTGATAGAGAGTTCGTAGCTCTGCAGAGGAGCGCGGTCGTTGAACACCTCATCCAGCCAGTTGACATTCACCTTTGAAAGGAGGTTGTAATCCTTACCGGCATCCAAGCCAACTTCCTTTTCAAACTGGATACGCTCGTCGGTGTTCATCATCTTCCAGTTGTTCTGAGCCAATTCAGAAAAACCATACTGTGCGCGGAGCGTGATCTTCGCCTTATCCATCGCCAAACCTCTCTTAGATGTAATCACCACCACACCATTTGCCGCACGGGCACCATAGATAGAGGTAGAAGAGGCGTCTTTCAATACCGAGATACTCTCGATGTCGTTAGGACTCAAGGTATTGAAATCGGAGCTGGAGATAGGCACACCGTCCAGAATAAAGAGCGGAGCCTTACCAGAGTTGATGGAGTTGGTACCACGGATCTGGAAAGTGGCAGCCTTGCTTGGCTCACCCGAAGAGGCGATGACCTGCAAACCTGTACTCTGTCCCTGCAAAGCCTGATCGAAGCTGGCAGCTGGAACATTCTCAATCTTTTCTGCCTTCACAGCAGACACGGAACCCGCAATGGTTCCCTTCTTTCGCACACCATACGCCACAACGACAACCTCGTCCATCATCTTTGAATCAGGAGCAAGGGTGATGTTGAGCGTGTTTGTCTGCTCTTTGACTACATGCTTCTGGGTCAGACATCCGACATACGAATATGCCAGTGTAGCTTTCGAAGCCCCTTTAATTTCGATGGTATAGTTACCGTCAATATCGGTGACCACACCATTTGATGTACCCTCTTGCTTAATCGTCACACCAATCATCGGTTCGTTGTCCTCAGCAGACACAACGGTACCTTTGACGCGGAAACTCTGCGCCAATACGGATTGGATAGACAACAATACAAGAGAGACAAGTAAAAGAGTTAATCTTCTCATCCTTGTTTCTTAAATTGTTTACTATAAATTGATACTTATTTTTTCTTTCTTGTACATAAATCAATTACTGCATCCCATCTTGAGGTGTTTCGCTCAATACCTCTTTCAGTTTAGACCAATAGTGCTTGATAGTCCACGCATGGACCTGTACTTCGATTCAAGGTGCAAAATTACTAATTTTTAATAACTTAAGCAAGAATTAAAACATAAAATAACGAATTTTGCCTAAAATCATAACATTTTTCTGTAAAGTTATGATTTTAGGCAACATTTTCACTCCTAACTGCGCATAAACTCGGTAGGAGTCATTCCAAATGCCTTGGAGAAGCACTTGGAGAAATAACTGCTGTTAGAGAAGCCTACGGTGTACATTACCTCCGACACGCTGAACTTGCCCGCCTTTAATAATTTTGCCGCCTTCTGCATTCTCATATCACGGATATACTCCACCGGAGTCTGACCCGTAAGCGCCTTCAACTTTCGGTAAAGCTGCTTGTTTCCCATGCCCATCTTCTCCTGAAGCATCGACACGTTAAAGTCGGAATCCACCATATTCTCTTCTATCATCTCCCGAATCTGGTTGAGCAGTTTCTTATCCAGCTCATCCATCTCAACTTCCGGAGCCTGAGGAGCATGGAGATCTACAATCATTGCCGACTCTGATTCGTTGTCGAAAGCATTCACATCGAGATTAGAAACTACCAGATGATTCACTTCATCGAACGAACGGTGAGCGGCAGCATTCTTCAGCTCATCGGCAAGGTTGGCATAGAACTTCATACGCGCCTGCACCTGCTCCAGAATTTCCTCCTTCTGCTTTTTCGCCTCCTTCAACTGCTTTCTTACGAAATGGGCATTGATGACCCAGGCTATACACACAATCAGGAGGGTAAGATAGAACAGCTTGCACCAGATGGTGAGATACCATGGTGGAAGAACGGAGATTTCGAGCTGATAAACTTCATCTCCAATATTTCCCTCGCCATCCACCACATGCACGGTAAGATGATAATCGCCATACGACAATCCATTGTAAGTGATGTCAAGATTGCCCTTGTCCAGATAATGCCACTCGTGGTCGCTACCCTCCAGACGGTAGGCATAGACGGCGGTAGGATGATCGGCAAAAGGCAAATCAGACAGTTGGAGCGTGAAGTTGTTCTCATCATGCGCCAGAACCAGCGTCTTCAGACCAACGGGCGAAACACCCGGTGTTCCCTCACTGTTCTCATCGAGCAAGGCATCCTGGGTCTGTCTGCCATTCACCACGATACCCGCCAGGAGCAGCTGCGCCTTGTCGTCCTTCGGCATGGAAAGGTCGGCACGGATGGAGATGAAGCCATCATTGCCCCCCATCACCACTTCGTGGTTCAGCTTGGAATAATAGATATTGTTCGGATTCTCCATCGGAATGAAGAATCGGAAACTGTTGTTTCCTGGATCCAGCACGCAGCAGATATTGCCTGCCACCACCCAGACCTTGTCTGCCACATCGCACATGGAGACCACCTTCCCACCGATCTTCCATTCCTTGCTTTCCAGTTCCTTGCCCTTCATCGGCAGGTTCACCATATAGCACTTCACGCTGGAATTATATCCTACCCACACATTGCCGTTGTCAGATTTCATCAGATAATTGATGGCATCATTGCCTGGGATATGGGAGATGCGAAGGGTACGGGTATCGATACGGTCGAGATGATTATAAGAAGATGCCCAGACCATTCCCTTTCCATCGAGTACCAGCTGACCGATGTGCAGGCCCGAAAGGGCGTTCTTTCCCTTGTCTGAGAAATGATAATCTGCCACACAGGTGGCAGTAGCTGCAGATGAGAGCGAGATGGCAGCCAGAAGGCGCTGCTTGTCCAGCACGAAGACGCCACCCTGATAAGATGCCATCCACATCCTGCCCTTCTGATCCTGAAGAATATCATAAGCCCAGGCAGTAGAATACTTGCCGGTCTTGTCATAGACGATGAAGTTGAGCAACTTTCCCGTACTCTTCTGATAGAGGTTGATGCCGTGGTCTGTACAGATCCAAACATCGCCCTCCTTATCTTCATAAATCTTGCGCACACGGTTGTGAGCAAGAGGAGCCGAAGGATTGTTCTGTTTATACCATACCACATTCTGATATTCAGAAGCTGCACCCTGCACACGCACTCCCTCTGCATAGTGAATCAAGCCGTTGGTTCCGCCCATCCACCAGTCGCCGCTGCGGGTCTGAAGGATAGCATGCAGACAGTTGCCCTCGCCCGAGAAGGTAATCTTATCGAGCGAAGTGAAGCGATAGTAGGTATGGGTAGATAAACGGGAAAGTCCGTGATCGGTACCGATCCACACATTCTGCCACTTATCCACATAGCAGGACCACACGATATTGTTGGGGATGGTTGCCTCATTGCGCGAGTCGTGAACGAAATGCTCCAGACTGTTATTCATCGCCATGCGATAAAGTCCATTATCCGTACCGATATAGAGATTGCCATCCTGGTCTTCGTCCAGACACTTCACGGAGTTTCCATCCAGCGCCGCAATCTTGGAGAAGTTCTGCAAAGCCTGGTCGGCACAGTACAAGGCTCCCTCGGTACCTATCCAGTAACAATGGCGCTTGGCATCGTAAGCCAAGGCATTCACCAGCGGCTGTGCTCCAGGAGTCAGGAGAATCTGGCGCTGGTTGAGACGGAGTCCGGCGAGAGAACCCACCAGAAGTCCCTTCTGAGTATGCAGGATAGCATACACATCGTTGCCAAAGGCATCTTTCCTGCCCTTCATATCAAGCACTCGCAACTCCCTTGCCACCTTTTTACTGCCCTTGCCTCCATCTGATTCCATCGCTGGCGCAGAAGCATAGATTCCCTGCTGCGTATCAAACTTCAGCATTCCATTGCCCGTAGCCAGATAGAGCATGCTACCCTCGAAGCCGAGCGCATTGATGCGGATATGACTAAAGGTATGGGAAGCAAAATGACGATAGTCGTGGTAGCCATCATAACTGTAGAGACCATTGTCGGTACCCAGCCAGACTACTCCTGATGTATCTTGGGTAATGGCATAGACTGCCTGAGCACCATCCAGGGTGGTGTTGACGAAACGTTGCGCATGGAGCGCTATGGTTATAAGAAGCATAGCTATCGCCATGCTTACTCTAGATAAAGCGGTTAGTGATTTGTTCATAGCTGCAAAAATACACATTATTCACGACAATGCCAAATATTATTAGAGAAAAATAACAATAGAATAAGGAGAAGTTCCGTCCAGGCCTATGGAAAACGGATGAAAGGATAAGGAGAAGATACTCAAAGTATAGAAAGAAGTTGTTGAAAGGATAGGAAGAAATTGTTGCTGCCATTAGAAGAAATCTCCGTTCAATACTGCTGAACGTATGTTCAACAGTGCTGAACACACATTCAACAGTGCTGAACACACATTCAACGTCGCTGAACGAAGAATTCCCCTAGGGGTAGGAACTTCTACTCCTAGGGGAATCTAGATTTATCATTAGTAAGTCTGCTTTATATTGCCTGCAGCGTAAGCGACTTTTCCATATTGCGCTTGCCATCCTTTACAGTGAGGATGATGTCGCCCTTCTGTGCCTTGCTCTGAACAACAATAACGAGTTTGCCAGAGAAGAGTCGCATGTGTGGCTGAGTGAAGGAATCGAGCGAAGTAGCATCACCGTTGCATGCTGCCTTGAAGGTTCCGGCACCCTTTACCTCGAAGGTAAGTTCATCATCGGCGAGCGGACACTCATTGCCGTCCTTGTCCAGGAGGCTCACGGTGATGAAAGCTAGATCGTTGCCATCGGCATTCAGCAGCACATTGTGCTCATCGGTGCAGCCTTCTACCATGCAGGCGATAGGCTCATGGTCTGGTGTCTCCACGCTGAACTTCATCTGCGCTGGTTCTCCGGCTGTACGCTTCACGTCCTCACCTACCTTGTCGCCATACTGGTTGTAGGTAACCACGCGAATCTCGCCTGGCTCATACTTCACATTGTTCCAGCGGAGGCGATAGCGGTCGAGGCGGCTTGACTTATCCTTGCGAACTCTGCCCTGGCTCTTGCCATTTACGAAAAGTTCGCCTTCCACACCATCGGTGTAGCAATATACAGGGGTTACCTGTCCTTCTCTACCCTTCCAGTTCCAGTGAGGAAGAAGATGGGTAGTGTGCTGATGCTCGTTCCAGCGGGCACGATACATATAATACCGATCCTTTGGAAGTCCGGCAAGGTCGCAGATACCGAAGTAACTGCTGCGGCTTGGCCAGTAGGTATCGTATGGAGTCGGCTCGCCCAGATAGTCATAGCCCGTCCACACGAACTCTCCGATTACCCAACTGTAGTCATCCTGCATCTTCCAGTCATCATCCGGAAGATTACTCCAGGAGCAATACTCCGTGTCATAGCTGGAGCACTGGCCATCGGCGTATGGATTGTTGTTGCTGGCACGCACCTGAACCGGGAACTTATACACGCCACGGGAGCTGACGGTAGATGCTGTCTCTGAACCCAGGAGGAATCCCTGAGGCAACTGCTCGATATTCTTATAATATTTATGTACGCGATAGTTGAAGCCCGGAACGTCCATTACCTGGGCAAATCCACTCTTCAGGGCATCCTCAGCCCTATCCATACCCTGGGTTACAGGACGGGATGGGTCGTACTGATGACAGAGATCCTGCAGATGCTTGGCAATCTCCATACCCTCCTTGCTCCACTGCTCAGGAATCTCGTTGCCGATACTCCACATGATGATGCTAGGATGGTTGCGGTGGTGCTTCACCAGGTTGGTGATATCCTTGTCGCTCCAGTCCTTGAAGAACTTGGCATAGCCATTCTTGCACTTAGGATAAATCCACATATCGAAGCTCTCTGCCATTACCATCATGCCGAGAGAGTCGCAGATTTCCATCTGCATGGTAGAAGGCATGTTATGGGCTGTACGGATGGCGTCGCAGCCCATCTCCTTCATCGTCTTGATCTGGCGGATGAGTGCCGCCTTGTTCTCTGCAGCTCCCAACGGACCGAGGTCGTGGTGCAGGCAGACACCCTTGATCTTGCGGGTAATGCCATTGAGCTGGAAACCATTATTCTTGGATACCGAGATGGTACGGATACCGGTCTTTAGCGTCTGGACATCAGCCACCTTCTTTCCTTCATATCGGGTTAACTTCACCTGATAGAGATAAGGAGATTCCGGAGACCAGAGCTGAGGATTTGCTACTTTCAGGGTAGTCTTGATGGCTGGGGCGGCACCAGAGATAGTCTGCTCGGCAACCTTTGTACCAGCCTCATCGAGCAAGGCGATGACGGTTTTTCCCGACTTTCCAATCTTTCCTTCCAGCAGGGCGTTCACTTCCACTTCGGCTTCCTGCTTGTCTGCTTTCAGGGTACGCACGAAGGTATCCCAGGTAGAGAAGTTCTCGTTACCGTAAAGTTCCACGGAAACCGGACGGTAAAGACCGCCACCTGGATACCATCGGCTGCTTTCCTCTACATTGTTGAGATGAACCTCTACGAGATTCTTCTTTCCGCCAAACTTCACGTAAGGTGTGATGTCGATGCGGAAGGCATTGTAGCCGTAAGCCCATCTGCCAGCCTCCTTGCCATTCACGCTTACCACAGGCTGACTCATCGCACCATCAAATACGAGGACGGCACGCTTGTAGCCCTTCGGCAACTGAAGATTCATCTTATACATACCCTCTCCAATCCAAGGGAGAGCTCCAGAACGTCCCGACTTCTCGGTCTTCTCCTTTTCGCCATTCTGCTCAATAGCCACCATCTGCAGGTCCCATTTCTTATCGAAAGGACCCGCGATAGCCCAGTCGTGAGGCACGGCTACCTGAGACCACGCTTTGCCATCGCGGGAGAAATCCCACGATGGCAAATTAATGACTTTTCTGCTCTGTGCCTGGCACATGGTAGAAAGCGCCAGGGCGAGAGACACGAAAGTAATGCTTCTCTTGATCATATCTTTTCCTTCTAAGTTAGTACAATACTCCATTTTAAAATTCGCTTCTATCGCTCCCAGAGGAAGCGAAGAAAGCTAACTTGCCCGATTACTTGAAGGCATCGAGTGCAGCGGTTGGCTTGCCGCTGTTGTCAAAGGCTCCCTTGTCGTAGCCGTTCCAGCCGCTGTTACACTCAGGCTCCCAGTAGAACACGCCCTCGCAGGTAGAGATTGCCTTGCAGCCATCCACCATCTTCTTGAGGAATGGAGCGGCATTCTCAGAATTCCACACCATACCAATCTCTGAGATGATGACATCGCAGTTGTATTTGCCGGAAAGGGTCTTGATGTTGCTGAGGCAGTCATCAGAAACCTGCTCCCAGGTCTTGTCAGTAATCCAATCTGGATAGAGCGACATACCGATGACATCCCACTTGGCTCCATTCTGCTTCAAGCCATCAAACATCCAGGTATATTGGCTCAGATTGTTTCCCTTATCGAGATGCACAATCACCTTAGCCTCCGGATAAATCGCCTTGACGGCATCATAACCGGCATTGATGTAAGCGGCAAAGTTCGCCATGTTCTTAGAGGCACGGCCTGTCACCTTCAGGGCCGCATCGCCATCCTCATCATTCCAGAGCATGCCGTCGGTGGTTTCATTACCCACCTGCACCCATTCTACGTTGACACCTCTTGCCTTCAAGGCATTCAATACATCCTTGGTATGATCGGCAACCGCCTGCTTCATCTGCTCGAAATCATAGTTTTTCCAGGCAGCAGGAACACCCTGCTTTCCTGGGTCTGCCCAGGTATCAGAGTAGTGGAAGTCTATCATCAGACGCATACCGAGCTGCTGGGCTCTCCATGCCTTTGCCACCACATCATTCTTTCCGTTCCATCCATCCTCTGGGTTTACCCATACACGAAGACGGATGGAGTTCATGCCGAGGTCGCGGAGAAGCGCCATGCACTCAGTAGCCTTACCATTAGCATTATAGAACTTCTTTCCGTTCTGCTCCATCTCTGTAATCCAACTTACATCGGCTCCCTTGGCGAAGCCACTCATATCGTATGTCTTCTCCTTTTCGGGAGTGGTATTATCATCATTGCTGCAACTCGTGCCCGTGATAGAAAACAAGAGTGCTGAAGCCAGCAATATGGCTTTTCCTAAAATATGCTTCATTGTTATTCTGCCTTTAAGTTATTTTTATAATGCAAAGATAATCAAATAAATGATTCGTTTACAATAAGGAAACTTACCCATGATGAATATTCCGTGCAACCGATTACACAGAATATTCATTAAGCTATTCATACTTCCATGTCATGGTGTTGAGATCGGCTGTAACCGTAAACTCAGTTTCACCATTTTCATCGCCAAACCAGATATCCCAAGCACCATCGCCAGAAGTTAACTTGAACTGCTCGCCATCGGCACCATACCAGGTCTGCTTGTCGTCCTTGTTCTCGCCTACGTAGATGAAGCGGAAGTTCTCCCAGGAAGTTGGCTTGTACTTGCAGGTATAAACACCATCGCTCACCTTGCTCATCACGGCAAGAAGAGTGTTACCGTCCTTGCTGAACATGCAGAGGGTATTGCTTGCCTCTGGCTCTGGTGCTGTCTGGTTGCCAGATTCGATAGAGTAAGTCAGGTCGCTGTTCTCGCCCACCTTTACGGTAACGGTATAAGTACCCGCCTTGGCGATGTTCACGCTGCCAGCATTCTCTGAATCGGTCATCTTGCCATCGGCCAGCGTATAGTTCATGGTCTTGACTACGGCTGCAGCATCGTCTGTAGCTGTTGCCTTGCTGTACTCTGCACCGGTAGCAACAATACTGATTGGTGTATTATCTGCTGTGGTTGTAATCACCTTGGTCCAGGCATAGTTAGGAGCATCATAGGTCATATCCTCACCATTCAGCTGCATCGCCTTGATGTAGGTTGGCTTGAATTCCTTAGCCTTTGTATCTACTACTGTATAATAAATACCTGTCTGTCCAGGGAACCAGAAGTTCCATGCCGACTCCGTATTATCCATTTCATATACATGACCATCCTGTCCTACGTTACCCCAAACGGTTCCATCATTCTCCTTACCCCAGAAGTTGAGCCAGGAAGAAGCATTCATATAGCCTGCATAGATGCCATCCTCGTTTGGAGAATAAAGATAGGTCAGCTCCTTGTTCTTATCCGCATTCCAAATGGTCATCTTGTTCATGTGTATAATATAAGGTGTAACGTTTACCTGGCACACATTGCTGTAAGCAGCATCGAGATTGTTGCCCATCTGACTCTTGATGCGGAAATAGAGAGGAGCACTCTGACCCGGAGTCGTTCCCAGATCCTTGGCAAGGGTGTTGAGATCAGCACCGGAGAAAGCCTTGGAGAGATCGGTTACGGAATACTCCTTTACCGTAGCAAAGTTCTCAGAAGGTGATGCCTGCAGATAGGTTTTCAACACGCCGTTGCCCGCAGGCTTGGTCTCGTCGCTCGAAAGCAAGCTAGGATTCTTCCAAGCCATCGAGAGCACGATGTCCTTCGTATTGTCAACAGACAGCACCACATCGCTGGCAGATGCCATCAGATCGGATGCCTTGAAGCCATCCAGATATATCTTGTCTCCACTCTCGTCGCAACTCACCAGGGCGGTGAGTGCGCAGAGAAGCATCATCAGGTTTCTAAATATCTTTTTCATTCTTTTATCCTATTAATAGTTGTCGTTATGAAGATTTGGATTGGCGGTAAGCTCGGTGTTAGGGATTGGATAGATGTTGTACTTGCTGTCAACAGCCTGACCATCATGGGTGCCACCCTTCCACTGCCAGATATACTTGCTGGTGGTAAACTCGCCGAAGCGAATCAGGTCGGTGCGGCGATAACCCTCATGATAAAGTTCACGGGCACGCTCATCGAGAATGAACTGGAGGAACTCATCGTCATTGGCAAAGTTGTTAGCCCATACATCGGTATTACCTGCACGCTCGCGGAGGAGATTGATCCAATAGATGGCTCCCTGCTTACGAGAAGCGATGACCTCAGGATCAGCGGCATCAGTCTTTCCTTCTGGCCATGGATCCCAACTTGCACCCTGGGTACGAGCTACACACTCAGCATACATCAGATATACATCTGCCAAGCGGAAAAGAGGGAAATCGGTTTCAACACCATCATTGGCAGTATTGGATGCTGTGGTTCCATCATCTTTCAGGTTGCTCCATTTCTCTGAGAGATAACCGGTGGTTTCATCGGTCATGCTGGTTACATCCTTGCTCTGACCATTGGTGAAGAACTTGCAGCGCTTGTCGCCACCTCCATCAATATCGGTCTGGGTAAACTTATCCACGAACTCCGGACGGAGACGGAACTCGCTCCAGCCATTGGTAACACCGAAGTCGGCAACATTCTGGTTGGCATTCGACATACTCAACTGTCCACACACCAAGTAAGTAGAAGAACCCCAGCTTACGGTATGCTCTGCGCTTACCGGCAAGGCGAAGATAATCTCGTTGGTACGCTTGTCGTTATCGGCATTGAAGAGCTTGCTGTAATCAGACTCCAGCGAGTAGCCCATATTCATCACCTTCTCGCAGGCCTCCTTGCACTCGGCATACTTAGCCACACCGGTAAACACCTCGCTGTTCAGATAAAGCTTGGCAAGCAGGGTGTAGGCTGCGCCCTGAGAAGCCTGGCCATAAGGACAGGTGGATGCTGGAAGCATATCGCCTACACAATCCTTCAACTCGCTCTCGATGTAATCGAAAGTCTGCTGTGGAGTATAACGTGGAGGGATGAAACTGCCCACAGGATCATTCTCTGTTACCATCGGAATGTTGCGATAGAGATCGAGAGCATGGAAGTAGAACAAGGCGCGCATGAAGCGGACTTCTGCCTTATACTCCTTCATCTTCACCTCATCCTCGCCCGAGAAGCTGGCACCATTGGCATTGCGGAGGAACTCGTTGCAGAGGGCGATGTTGTAATAGATGCGATAGTACATATCTGATACCCACGCATCGTTGGCATCCCAGGAAAGATAGGTCAAACCCGTGGTCTGCTCACCTGTCAACCAGGTAGAGGCAAGCTCATCAGTACCGCACTCCTGGAGGTTGAAGAACATACGCATGTAGTCGAAACCACTGCCGTTGTTCAATACGGATTCCATATCCTTGTTGTCGCCGCCCTTACCCTGACCGCTGGTCACCATGGCAGCATAAATCTTACCCAGCACAGCCTCATAATTGGCAAGCGAGGTATAAACATCCTTAGAGGTAGTCTCCGTCTGAGGATATTGGTCGAGGTCGGACACACAGCTGGTAGCGCTGGTCAGCACTGCTGTTCCCAACATCATACTATATAATATATTCTTAAGTTTCATTGTTATCAATTTTGATTGTTAGAACTGAAGTCCGAGGCTTACTGAGTAGGTGCGAGGACGTGGATAGAACGAGTTGTCCATTCCGTTTGGCACCTCAGGGTCTGTGCCTGAGTAACCGGTAATAGTGAATACATTCTGTACCATCGCAGATACGGTGAGTGAAGCCCACTTGTTGATCTTGCCTACGTTATAGCTCAAGCTCAGGTTGTCGAGCTTCAGGAACGAAGCATTCTCTACATAGTAATCAGAGAGATACTGACGGGTCTTGAAACCGGTCTTCAGGAAGCTGGCGTTGAGGTTATTGAGCTGTGAGTTGTTGTAGCTCACGGTCTCCCATGCACCAGTGCTCATACCCATGCCATTATATACGTAGTTGTCGATGTTGGCACGGAAGCTCATACCGAGAGTCAGCTGCTTGTATCTCAGGGATGTGCTCAAGCCCATAATGTACTTAGGGGCTGGAGAATGATAGCGGTAGAGATCGGCATCATTGATTTCGCCATCACCATTCAAGTCTGCGTAAGCGCCCTCGATCGGCTTGCCCGTCTCTGAATCGTAGAGCTGATGATATACATAGAACATATATGGCTCATATCCCTCGGAGAGTACCTGGAACTGGTAAGCATCGATAGATGGACCTACCTTCACATTGGTCTGACTTCCACCCTGGGTAAGAGAAAGGTTCTTCACCTTCATGTTCTGCCAGGTGAAGTTGTAGCTCAGGTTCCACTCCCAATCCTTGGTCTGGACAGGAGTTGCATTCAGGGAAACCTCGATACCCTTGCTATCTACATTACCTACATTGGTAAGGATAGTCTTTGAGAAGTTGGTACCTGCTGCTGTAGGAACAGAAGCCAGCAGATCCTTGGTCTTGCGGGTATAGAAATCGATGGCACCACCGATACGACCATTCAGGAATCCAAAGTCGAGACCGAAGTTCCAGGAGGTAGTTGTCTCCCACTTCAGGTCTGAAACGTATGCCTCAGGACGATAAGTTGTAATATACTGTCCGTTGATGAGTGCCTCGGCACCTGTTACACTGGATGTATAGACCGGCAGATAGTTGTAGTTGCCGATACCTTCCTGCTGACCGGTAACACCGTAGCTGGCACGGAGCTTCAGGTTAGAAACAACCTTGTTGTCCTTCAACCAAGGCTCCTCTGTCAAGGTCCATCCCAAAGCTACAGATGGGAAGGTACCCCAACGGGTATCCTTAGAGAAACGGGAAGATGCATCGCGACGGACTGTAGCAGTCAGGAGATATTTTCCATCGAAGGAATAATTGACACGACCGTAGTATGACAACATCACGTGACGATAATCAGAAGCCTTCACGGTAGAAAGGGTTGTACCTGCCGCACTCTTGGTATAATAAAGAGGTGCAGTGCTCTTCCAGTACTGATAGTCGTAACCGGCTGTCAGATCTACATTACTCTTGATATTCTCGAAATACTTCGCATAGTTGGCATAGAGAGTAAGCAGGCGGTTCTCGTTCTTCTGAGGACCATACTTGTAATCGCTACCGCTCAAGGACTCATCCTTGTTGAATGACTGTGCTGCATAGCCAGGAACATAAATGGTACCATCACCCTTGGCATAATCTGCACCAATGGTAGCATGGAGCTTGAGGTCTGGCAGAAAATGAACCTTGTAATCTACATCCATCGAACCGATGAAACGGCTCACCTTACTCTTTGAATCATAAAGATCTACCAGACCACGTGGGTTTCTCACACCCGCATTAACTGGATAGCCATCAGCATCGAGAGCCTCGTTATAGCCACCATAATTGCTGTTACCGGAATAAACAGGAATGGTTGGGTTGAAAGTTGCGGCAGCCCAGACTGCACCACCATTATTGAAAGAGTTGTTATTGAGTGTACCCTTGGCGTTGATGGTCAACTTCAGGTGATCCTGGAAGAAGCTAGGAGTCAACACCACGTTACCTGTCCAGCGCTCCACATTGTCCTTGCGCACCAGACCACTCTGGTTGTAATATCCGGCAGAAACACGGAAAGGCAAATACTTGCCGATGCTTCCACTCAAGCTGAGGTTGTTATCAGTACCGAAAGCGGTGCGATAGACCTCATCGTTCCAATCGGTATTGGCATTGCCAAGCAAAGACTTCTGGTTATCGGTACCAAACTGATTGATTACATTCACGAAATCATCATGGCTCAGCATATCCACCATCTGCGCACGGGTCTGCATACTGTTGGTGGTATTGAAGTTTACCTTCAAACCGCCCTGCTGTCCCTTCTTGGTAGTGATGATGATGACACCATTGGATGCACGGGAACCATAGATGGCTGTAGAAGAAGCATCCTTCAACACTGTCATGCTCTCGATATCAGATGGGTTGATCATACTGAGGAAGTTGCTGCTGTTACCAGAGATACCACCCTGCTCCAATGGCACACCATCGAGCACGATAAGCGGGTCGTTGCTGGCATTCAGAGAAGCACCACCACGCACACGGATGGTACTACCTGCTGAGGCAGAACCGCTGTTTGACATGATCTGCACACCCGAAACCTTACCATTGATCAACTGCTCAGGAGAAGAAACAAGACCCTTGTTGAAGTCCTTAGCCTTCACCGTAGCCACGGAACCCGTCAGGTCGCTCTTGCGCGCAGTACCATAACCGATGACCACGACATCGGCAAGCGCCTTACTATCCGATTCGAGTTTCACCTTCATATTTTCAGAAATAGCCAGTATCTTATCTATATAACCAATATAAGATACCTTGATCTTCTTGGCAGAAGAAGATACTTGAAGAACAAAGTTACCGTCGAAATCAGTAACCGTACCACCCTTTTCGCCTTCTACCATAATGGTAGCGCCGATAAGAGGATCACCATTTTGTGCATCTGTCACTTCACCTTTAATGGTGCGAGTCTGAGCGAAAAGCTGCAAACATCCCATGAGCAACAATGCCACGAGAAGGAGACTTCTCTGTTTTGTTTTGCTTAAGACGTGATTCATTTTGCTTAATTGTTTTCAGGTTCTTTTGATTTTTTATTTGATTTCGATTGCAAAAGTAGGTTAGAATACCGCAATCTCACGCTAAATATCAGACAAATCTAGCAACAAAAGGGACAAATACCCGAAATATATCGAAGAAAAAGGGAAAAGAAAGAAAAAAGACGCAGGAATCCAGACTGCAATGCGCCCTGAAAGGGCAAAAGCCTTATAAACAACAAAAAGCCGAACCTCTTTGAAGAAGTTCGGCTTTTTAAGTGGTACCACCAGGAATCGAACCGGGGACACAAGGATTTTCAGTCCTTTGCTC
>ERZ773227.1517-NODE-1517-length-15651-cov-4.271288_pt1 | contig 15651 bp, 16 predicted proteins | sample MGYA00580525_ERZ773227 | MGnify/ENA primary metagenome ERZ773227 (study PRJEB29015, sample SAMEA2737782) | human gut metagenome | biome: human gut; feature: human-associated habitat; material: faeces | place: China | collected 2012 ... | reverse complement strand
ATAAGCAACTGCTTGAGTTAAAAACATACGAATTGCGCTAGTGGTATCTGTACCCAATTCCTTAAATAATGCATCTGCCTTAGATTTCAAATCATCATCAACTCTTACTTGAATAGTAGACATACAGCATCACCTCCATATTTAAATGGTATGCAATTTCATTGCTAATGTACATAAAAAGTATTTCTCATTAATTATTATTGCATTACTTTGTATCATATATGACATGTATAATTCTGTTGTCAAATTCATAAATCAGTCGACAGCAACAGACTTTTATGAATTAATTCATCATTTACATCTTTAAAATTCGCAGGATAATTATCAAAACATTGATAGTTACGTCTTGCAATCATCATAATCTTTTGTGTTGCATCTCTATCTACTGCATCATTATCCAAATGGAAAACAATTATTTGAACTTTGGGATTCCTTTCTGAATTAGGCAAAAAGAAAAGCACTACCAAATTTAGTAATGCTTCATATAGTTATTTAATTATAGGTAAACCTAAACTGTTAATTGCTTTTTTAAATCGATGCCATAGTGGAGGATATTTGCTGATGCAAGTCCATTCTTGTTTTGAATGTCCTTGTTTAATAATGATTGACCAGGTTGTTCCAGCACAAATATCTAAATCATCATAGTTTCATTCTTTAATGTAGGATATATATTATGGATAAACTTCTTATATTCCTTTTCAGTTAAATCAATACTTGTTTTGAATTCTAAAGTACCAATAGAATCTGAATAAGAAGCAATAAATCAATCTTTAATCTTTTTACAACAATCTTTTGATATCCTTCATGAAAACCGCCAATTTCAAATTCAACTGAAGTAGTAGAAGTTTCATCAATAGGTAAGAATGGATAACAAACATCTTTATGACAATGAAAACAATATCGACTTGAAGGTGGCATCGTTTTACCACGTATAAAATAGATTTTATGGTCATCTATATTTTTTTAAAGTTGAGTAGTCATTTCTGGGAATCCATAAACAATTTTTTGCCGTTTCATGACCATAATGAGAACAGCAAATTCTTGTCAATGCTATCACTTCTTTCTAAAAAAAGAAACATATATATTCGTAAGATACTTAAGAATCATCTTTCATTTACTATCCATGATCCTTTTTTATCAGAACCTATTCTGTAAATATAGTTACCAATTTTTAATTCTTTGATTTTACGTGTTACCGTAGGTCTACTTATGTTTAAGGCTTTTGCGATATCCGTAATTGTAATTCTAGGATTATTTTTCATCAAATTCATAATTTCATTTTTTACAATATCATTTACAGTATCATCTTGAATTCCACCATAATTCAGATTTGGCATAATAACCGTAAATTGATATCTATCGGATTTGAAATAGGGCTTCTTTTCCTCTGTATAATTTACTTGGAAAGCATAGTTATCTAGGATTTTTGCAAATCCACTGCCTTTACGTTCCATATATCCAAGCCGATTAAATACATCTGCTAATACTGGATTTCTTCGAGTGGATGGTACTGTTACGGGATCTCTTTCTTGGATGTTAGAGCCATCTGGAGAATAAATTTCCAAACGATCATCATAAATATCAATGTGAACTTCACTTCCATTAATCAAATAATCTCTATGTGCTATCGCATTGACTAATGCTTCGTGGTAACTACGTTCAACATATTCTGGCATTTCTTCTCTAGAATTTGCTGTCTTTTTCCACATCATTTTAGTATTCCGTTTAATAAAAGCTTCACCATTTTCTATTAAAGAAAGAACGCTGCCTTCATATTCAGCATCATCTAATGCATCGAAAGTACCTCCGCTTTTATTCAACCCATTCCAACGTGTACAAAAGATTCTTGAATAGCGAATTGGACTTTCATCCGCAATTAGAGCACCCGCATTTGTAAGATAACCCTGTTCGGTTGCTAAACCAAATGAAACGAGATCTTTTTCGTCAAAACTATTGCCTGTCCATTTTTTATATCTTTCTCTGAGTTTAGAAAAGGCATAATCATCAACTTTATACATTGAATTTTGAGAATCAAATGTTGTGTTACGCCCTCTTAAAACAAGGCGTTTTAATTCGATAGGAGACGCTTTTGCACTTTCATTACCAATACGAACATAAGCTTCAAGTAATCCGTCTCCTGAATAATAGTAAGGTGTTTCTTCTCCTTTGAATACCTGAACAATTAAAAGAACATTTCCATCTTCAGTATGAAAAGAAATTTTAAACTCTGGAATCGGATTTAATCTTGTTTTAATGATTTCGCTGATAAGTTCAGCATCTTTATCCGGAGTTTCTAAACCAACGATTTGATTATCATCTGAAATTCCAAAGATTAAGAAACCTCCTAAAGTATTCGCAAAAGCACTGATGCTTTTACACCAGCTTTTAGGTTTTTTAACTTCTAATTTTAGCTTTTTGTCATATTCCGTTGTTTCACCAATTATATTTTTAATTTCCAAGATATCCACCAACCTTTATAAAAATTATGACATAGAATTCATTTAACAATCAAAAAAAACATAAAGCAATCAAAATTTCATAGTAAGAAAGTAAAAATTATTGCTACGTGTAGCTTTTTGCTTGTTCCATCCAATAAGAAAGAATTCTTTCTATCATATCAATACAATCATTTTGCGCAGTAGTTGAATTATATTTTTTCATATCACTGAAAATATGTCCGCACGGTACAAGATCATTACCTTAATAACCGCCACTAACCCCAACAAGCCATGAACTAAATACACTTCTCTTAAATTTAAAAATATAATAATGTATCTCATGCAATTCAAATTCTTTAACAAATTCAATTTTGATGGCTTTTTTCCTAATTCTTGCGAATCTGATAACCATTCCACCATATTCATTTGAGCCACTTCTTGTTGTTTAATATTCATTATTTTATCAATCCATTCATCCACAAATCAGAATTTATCAGTCTAAAGTCAGGACTCCTGCACAATCGGACATCCGTGTAAATGAAAGATCCGGAAATTCTTTTCTCAGTTCTTCAACGACAAAGTAGATTTCATCATTATCCCATGTGTCTCCTGCCTTCAATTTACACTGTTCTAAATCCTTTCGTGTTTCGAAGACAACATCGCCGATTATAATTTTACCGTTTTCCTTCAAGTAGTTACGCAAGTCTAAAAGGAAGTCGTTCTTTTGTGCATCCGTCAAATGATGCAGAGAGTATGTCGCAACAATATAATCATATCGAAAGTTACGCAACGGTTCGACAAGCCCTTTCGAAAAGTCCCCTTGATATAAATGCGCATTGGGCATTTTCTCAGATGCCAACTCAATCATCCTAGATGAAAAGTCCTGCCCATATATGGAACACCCTTGCTCATATAGCTTTGTTGTTAATGTACCTGTTCCAAACCCAATATCCAAAACAATAGCATTTTCAGTTTTCATTATAGTCTGAAAAATGAATCCAAGTACCTTTTGATAACCAGCAAAAGGGTATGTGTTTTCTTCATCAGAAATTCCGACAGTTTTGTCGTAACCATCTGCCCAAAGATCAAACTCTTTTTTATCTAGCATATTTACTCCCTCCATAACTTCTAATTTATCTAGCTAAATAATATCATACACCTTAGTTTTTAAACATTTGCTATATTAACCAATTTAGCTAGAATTACAATTCTCTTATTGTTATCTCTTGTGTCACACGTAACCAAAGTCATTAATCGATCATCTTTATTTACTGAAACACCAGTTTTATATAATCCTCTATTAATGAAATCTGATATAAAGGCATTAATCTGCTTATCAAGTTATATGCAGTAACTACACAGACAAAAATTGCTACAACTGCAAATATCATAGCATCTTTCTTTGCACCATTATCATAACAATCCCTTGCATTCGTCAAAAAGGTTAATCCCATAAAAACAAACATAATTGGCAGTGTTATATCAGTAGACACTATGTTCATCAGTCCAAGAGAACCGAGCATAATGGTTAAAACACTAAATATTGCTTTCTTGGTACGCATAAGTACTTCTCCTTCCAACTTCTGTTTCTTTTTTAGATACACTCATTTATTCGAGATTTTTTATAACTAAGTTGTAATTGCTATCATAATGCAGTCCAAGTTCTCTACACATTCTATCGTTTACCTTATCTAAGGCTTTCTTGTATTCTTCGTACTGTGGAGATAGCACCATCAAATTAGGAATGAATATGTCGTTATATCCTTTATCTTGGAACTCTTTCTGCATTTTTCTCTGGACAATAAATGACGGATGATATTTCATAATGCCAGTTTTCATTTTAGCACCTTTCTTTACCATTTCTTTTAATTTTTCATATTCGCTTTCATTCATATCACGATAATAAGCTATCATCTCATCTGCAGTTCTTGTTTCCGGTGCAATCCCACCTGCTATTTTTACACCTATTCCCATAATAAAAGGAACTTTCAATGTCGTTTCATCACAATACTCTAATATGTTCCGTAAGGCTTGCTTCTGCTCCAGAGTCTTTAATCTCACATTAAGAAATGGTTTGAAGTGACTTTTTAAGTAATCTCCCCATTCTTTCCCCGGTAATAAAGACTCAATCGCATTTTCGACAGTTTGGTAATCAAGTATCTCATTTGCCTTGTCTGCATTACCATCATCTATAAATTGCTTCAACGCTTCAAGTTCTGAGTCCTGTGAAATTTTTTCCTGTAATTTTTCCTGATAAATACGTAAAAGAATACTTTTATCATCTTTTTCCAAAAGGGTTTGTATATCTTTAATACCAATCCCAAGCTTTCTATATACCGAAATTTTTTTTAAAGTTTTAACGTCCTGCATGGAGTAGTTTCGATAGCCGTTGCTATCTTTATCTACTGACAACAATCCTTTTTCTTCATAGTATTTAACTGCACGCTTTGTCATTCCGACTTCCTTAATAATTTCATTTAATAGCATCGGACACACCTCCTTGTGATGATAGTATAAGGGTGTACGTTACGTACAAGTCAATATATTTTTGAAGTTTTCATTTCAATCATACAAATTCTAATTTATCTACAAGAATTCACACAAAGAAATTAACTTGGAACGAAAACATTTCCCACTCCTCACTTATCACAAAACAAAAAGAGATTTAAATGATGAATACACATCAGACAAATCTCTTTTATCATTCACAGGCCAAAATCCATTAAAAATCCTGTTAAATCTCTTAAAAAATGGCGTCCCAGATAGGAGTCGAACCTACGACCTTTCGCTTAGGAGTTGAGCCCATGTTTTGTCCGCTTGATATCGTGAAGTGTTAATTGTGCCGTAAATACGGCATTTTTAGCACTTTTTCAATTCTTCATTTTCGTCCGTTTTGTGCTAATAAATGGGTTCGAATGATGGTTCGGATGACGTCATCCGAACCCCTCTAATTAGCAAAATATTAGCAAAAAAGTTCGGATACGCGTAGGTCATCCGAACACTTTTCCCCCATTTTTGGGAGCGTTTGACGTGCATTCGAACCCTACGGCACGGAGCCCCAAAAAATTTGGAGCCCCCGACAGCATCCGAACCGTTCGGATGCTCTTTTGGATGCCTACTTTGCCCCAAATACACTCTTCTGTAGTCTAAAACATGGATTACGGAAAGAAAATTATTACAATTTTGATGAATAAAGCTTACTATGCTATAGTTTCTTTAAAGAAACTCTTTATTAAAATCATTCAAATATAAAAAGATCGGAGAACACATGAACAATGAAATTATCAGATTTGTAAATGGCGATTTACAACTAGATGTTACAGTATCACCTGATAACGAAACGGTTTGGCTTAATCGTAATCAAATAGCACAATTATTTGGCAGAGATATTAAAACAATTGGCAAACATATTAATAATGCTCTGAAAGAAGAATTATCGAATGAAGTGGTTGTCGCAAAATTTGCGACAACCAGTCAACATGGAGCTATTGAAGGAAAAACCCAGACTCACATGGTCGAATACTATAATCTCGATATGATTATTTCTGTCGGCTATCGTGTAAAGTCTAAAAATGGTATTATTTTCCGTAAATGGGCTACCTCTATGTTAAAGGATTACATGATCAAAGGCTATGCAGTAAATCAAAAACGTTTAGATGTTTTAAACAAAACAATTGCTATTCAATCCAGAATGCTTGCTTCGACTCTCAATATTAAAGAGAAAGAAGTATTAAGTGTTGTTGAAGCCTATTCTAATGCATTAACTCTTCTAGATGATTATGATCATGGGACTATTCCTAAACCGGATGGTATAGCTTCTATTTATCGCTTAACCTATGAAGAATGCCGTACACTGATTGATTCTATGAAATATGGCAACTTTTCAGATGTATTTGGTGTTGAAAAAGAAGAAGGAAAACTCAATGGAATCTTAGCAGCCATCTATCAAAATGTTTTTGGGACTGAGTTGTATCCAAGTATCGAGGAAAAAGCTGCCAATCTTCTTTACTTCTTAATAAAAGACCATCCATTTGTAGATGGTTGTAAACGCATAGGTGCTTCTATATTCCTTGATTTTTTAAATAAGAATAAACATCTCATTATTAATGAGAAGCAAATTATTTCAGACAGTGCACTTGTAGCCATTACTTTAATGATTGCAGAATCCAGACCTGAAGAAAAAGAAACTATGGTTAAACTAGTAATGAATTTCTTAAAAATGTAAGTTATCAAAAATTAAGCGAAGTAAGTATCGTTTTTTAGTGAATTACTTCACTTATTTTAATTTTTAGTGAAATAGATTATTAATTTAATTGAATTTAGTTAAGTTTTTTATTATAATTTAATTGAATTAGGAAAGTGGAAAGGAGAAAATATGTTAAGTATTGAATTAAATGATTTAATTAAACAAATTATTAGTACGAAAGCTGAATTCCAAACGATTGAAGTAAAAGCTGCTCATGGTGGAACGCCAAAGCACTTATATGACACTCTTTCAAGCTTTTCCAATCAAGATGGTGGTGGAATAATTATATTTGGACTTGATGAAGCACAAGATTTTAAACCTGTAGGTGTATACGATTTACAAGATCTTCAGAAGAAAGTAACGGAACAATGTAATCAAATGGTTCCTCAGGTTCGCGCTATTTTCACCATTACCGAATATGAAGGAGCTAATATCTGCAGTGCAGAAGTTCCTGCTGTCGATATAACAAATCGTCCTTGTTATTATGCAGGAGCAGGAAAAGTAAAAGGATCTTATGTCCGTGTTGGTGATGCAGATTTGCCAATGACAGACTATGAAATTTATAATTTTGAATCTTTTAAAGCCCATGTTCATGACGATGAAAGACCAATTGAACGTGCTACTTTGTCTTTATTAAGAGAAACTGATATTAATAATTTTATTCTACAAATGAAGATAAATCGTCCCGGTTTTTCAAAATTATCTGAAGATCAAATCTATGAATTATTATCCATTACACGTGATACTATTCCTACCTTAGCTTCTGTTTTAAACTTTGGAATTTATCCACAAGGATTACTTCCCCAATTGGCAATTACCGCAATTGTTGTTCCTGGTGAATCAATTGGTGATATTACAGAAGATGGAATACGCTTCTTGGATAACAAAAGAATTGAAGGAACTTTATCAGAAATGTTAGATGAAGCCATAGCCTTTTGTAAAAGAAACATAAAAGTTCAAACCATCATCAATCCAAATAATGGGAAAAGAGAAGATCGATTGGAATATCCAATGAATGCCATAAGAGAAGCAATTCTAAATGCCTTGATTCATCGAGATTATAGTATTTATACAGAAGGTACGCCCATCCAAATCTGTTTCTTTATCGACCGTCTAGAAATTCACAGTCCTGGAAGTCTCTATGGAAGAATGACAGTAAATGATCTAGGTAAAGCTAGACCAGATCTTAGAAATCCTGCACTTGCGACTATGTCTGAATTCTTATTGAAAACAGAAAATAGATATTCAGGAATTCCAACAATTCGTAGAGAAATGAAAGAGTATGGATTGCCTGACCCTGTATTTGAAAATAAAAGAAATGAGTTCGTTGTTACGTTATACAACAAGCAAAAAGCTGAAACTAAGGGTACTGATGAAAATAATGATTTAATTTCTTTTTGTAAATCACCAAAGTCAAGAAAAGAAATTGCTGAATATTTAGGTATTAAAACTCTCACTTTTGTTACAAGAGAATACATCCAACCGTTAGTTGATGCAGGAAAACTTAAGCTAACAATTCCAGATAAGCCTAAAAGCAAAAATCAAAAATACTATTCTAAATAAATTTTTTTCTCCTTTTTACATACCAGTCAAAACACTGGATATGTAGAAAGGAGTTTTTTTATGCGTAAATGTAAAGTGATTGCCGTCACCAATCAAAAAGGCGGTGTTGGTAAAACTACAACTACAGCGAATGTTGCGATTGGATTGGAACGCTATGGCTACAAAGTCCTGATTGTTGATTTTGATCCTCAGGGTGATTTAACCACTTCCCTTGGTTGGAAATCCAATGATGCTTTAGATTGCAGTGTTTCAAATCTACTAGATGCTTATATTAATGATAAGGAAATCAATTTTTCTTCTTTGATTTTAAAACATAAAGAAGATGTAGATGTGATCCCTGCAAACATTGAACTTGCAGATATGGATATTCGCTTAGTCAGTGTCATCAATCGTGAACAGACATTAAGCAGCTGTATTGAACCACTACGTGATGACTATGATTTTATCTTGATTGATTGTCCACCTTCTTTAGGGATGCTTACCATTAATGCACTATCTGCAGCGGATGAAGTACTGATTCCAGTACAGGCACAGTTTCTTCCTGCAAAAGGAATGACTCAATTGCTTCAGACTGTAAGTAAAGTGCAACGTAAGATCAACACTAATTTAAAAGTTGCTGGTATTGTCATGACGCTTGTAGATATGAATACTACAGTAGCCAAAAGTACGATTGAAACCATTCACGAAAGTTTTGGTAAAAATATAAGAGTCTTTGATACGATCATTCCTAAAGCCACAAAAGCCAGTGAAGCAACTATAGCTGGAGTCAGTATCTATGCCTACGCAAAAGATTCAAAAGTGGCCAAGGCCTATGACAATCTGACAAAAGAAATCATTTCAGAACAAAAAGTAAAACATAAAGGCAGAGACTGTCGTTAGGAGAAGAACATGAAAAATAATTCCGTCCATTTAATTGGAACACTGACAAGAGATATTGAACTATCTAAAAATAGTAAAGGCAATTCTTTTGTCCGATTTAGTTTAGCTTGTATAAGAGACAATAAACCATTTACTGATTTTATTAACTGTATTGCCTTTGGTGAAGTTGCCAATGCACTTTGTAAACACAGCGATAAAGATACAGCCTATGAAATCAATGGATATCTTCGTATAAGCTCTTATGAAAAAGATGGTAAAAAGACCTATTCTACGATTGTTGTTGTAGAATCTTTTACACTCTTAAATGACTAGAATACGATTGAAACGATGTCCACATTGTCATTCTATCGCAAGACTTCGTATCGACTGGGATAACAAGAAAATCAATGGTTGTTATGGTCAATATGTAAGCTGTACTTTTTGTTCTGCCAGGACACAAACTGAAGTGAATGAAGAACTTGCTGTAAATGACTGGAATGATCGTAAATTGAACAATTGTATTCAACTCACCCTATTTTAAAGGAGGTGGCAACATTGCCAAAATTAGATTTGGGATTGCCAACTTATGACTCTTTGTTTTCTACAGAAGAAGAAAGACAAGATGCCAATGCAGAAAAAGTTACCACAATCCCAATAGATAAAATTACAGATTTTAAAGGACATCCATTCCATGTCACGATGGATGAAGATATGGCAAAACTTATTGATTCCATCAAAGAAAACGATATGTTGATGCCTGCACTCGTACGACCAAAGGAAGATGGAACGTATGAAATGATTTCTGGTCACAGGCGTAAATTTGCCTTGTCACAGCTAGGAAGAAAAGAAATGAATGTTATTGTCCGCAACCTAGATGATGATCAGGCAACGATCTTAATGGTTGACAGTAACATTCAACGTGAAAACATTTATCCAAGTGAGCGTGGTTATGCCTATAAAATGAGACTGGAAGCCATGAAACATCAGGGTAAAAAAATCGAAGAAATACCTGATGATGAATTAGGCATTGAATACTCCAAGTCAACTTCTGGTCAAGTTGGCCAGAAGTTATCAACTGCTGTATCACGAGATTTGTTAGCTAAACAATTAGGCGAAAGTTCAAAACAAATTCAGCGTTTTATTCGTTTAACATATCTTGTTGAACCACTACAAAAAATGGTGGATGGACGTCACGAAAATGAAATCAAGATTGCATTTAATCCGGCTGTTGAACTTTCGTATTTAACAGAATCAGAACAGTATGATTTAGCCAATGCGATTGTTGAAAATCAAAGAACACCATCTTTAGCACAATGTCAGGAATTCAAAAGATTATCCCATGATGGTGAACTGACTACTGAATTCATTGATGATACTTTATCTGAAGAAAAACCAAATCAAAGAGAAAAGTTATCTTTTCAAATGAAAGAAATTGATCAATATTTCCCGAAGGACTTTACACCAGGCAAGAAGAAAGATTTGATGATTCGCTTGCTGGAAAACTGGGCAAAGAAACGAGCACGAGAACAGGAACGATAATTCTAAATGTGATTGTCTTTTTTGTATGTATGCTTGTAAACCAAACTGTTGGAGGGGCAGTTTGTCTTTGTGTCAGGACGTGTAACTGCAGCCTCCCCTAAAACCCCTCCTACCTACCGAAACAATCTTATTACCTACCGAAAAAGAAGAAATGATTGTTATTAGTTAGTAGTAATAGATATTTGCAGGTTTGTAATAAGAAAGATATTTACGTATGTTTAAATTAAGAGATTATTTTAAACAGATTATTGGAGGTTAAAACGTATGAAAAAATCAGTAATAGGAATTTGTATTTCTTTGTTGTGTGTTGGAACAGGTGTTTATGCAAATCAACAAACCAATGCTTCTAGTCCTGTTATTTCTACTGTTACTAAGCAAACAAAAGATTCAAAAGCAGACACAAATGAATCTAAAACCAAGGTTAGTAAACATGAAGAGACAGAAAAGTTAGAAGAAGTTGGAAATGCAACGAATTCAGAAACAGAACAGAAAACAGACGCAGCTTCAAAAGAATCTAGTTCAGTAAAAGCGGAAGCCAAGTCTTCTGCAAAAGCAGAACCCAAATCCTCTGTTTCTTCGGAAGGTAAAAAACAAACTTCGAGCAATCAAACAAAAACTTCAAGTACTACAAAGAAAAATAATTCGACAACTAGTTCTTCAAGTTCAGATACAAGCAAAGAACCTGAAATAAAACCTGTAGAAAAGCCAAGTACACCTGTTCAAGAACCTGTAGTTGAACCAGCTCCTACGCCAGAATTTACAAGGCCAAGTTATGCATGTCCTGGTGGAGTCAATCAAGATGTAGCTTGTGATGTGATTCTAGATCAAAATCATTACTTTGCGACATATTCTTCTCAAGCAGAAGCTGATGCTGCTGGTGTGTATTACATGAATGAAGTCATGTACATTGGTGAAACAGAAATCACGAATTATTCTGTACAGGTGGTATATCGAAATGATCATAGTATTGCCTACTATGGATTAAATCTTTGGAGTAATGGAAGTTTGATTCAATAAAGGTGGTGATGAATGAAAAAATGAATCGTTTTAGTTAGGCGAGATCTTCTCGTCTTTTTTGTTGCAACAAAATAAATGAAAGGAAAAATGAAGATGAAAAACATTTTAAAGAAAGGCAGTAAGTTCTTTCTGACAGCATTAGTGATTCTCAATTCTATGATGAATACAATACCGGTACATGCTGAAGAACCAACTACCGATGAAAATTTAGATTCTGTTGTAGAACTAGGAAATATCAAAGATATATTTCCAGATTTAGTACCACAGGATAATGGTGTAGTAACACTGGACATGACAGATATTGGTGGTCGATATGCCATGATTCATATCAACAATCAATTTGGTTTTGACTATATTTCTTATTTGACCGTTGGTGATAAGACTGTATTCTGTATTGAACCGATGCAGTTATTTACAGAAGGTTTAGATTATCATGAAGATACAGCTAAATGGGATGAACTGTCTGAACAAACTCGTCAGGCAATCTGGGAAATCAATTATTATGGCTATTCCTATCCAGGCCATCAAACAGAAAAATATTATACAGCTACACAATGTATGATCTGGCAAGCTGTTACAGGGACATGGTATCAGCCTTATGAAATGGATGGAACAACGATTTATGATATTTCTGGCGAAATGGCTGAAATCAATCATTTAAGAAGTCAACCTCAAGGAAGACCTTCTTTCAACAACCAGACAGTTAAAATGGGATTAAACAGTCCTGTTACTTTAACCGATACAAAAGGAACCTTAGGCAATTATTCCATCACAAATGCCAATGGGATCAATGCTTCTGTAAATGGAAATAACTTAACAGTTTCCATTACTTCTGAAAACTATGACAAATCCATTACATTCTCACGTAATTTTAGTGCTCGTGATGTGAATGTCATTTATGGATCAGCTGGCTATCAAAGAGTCATCTGGTTAGCTTCAAGACGTGATCCTTCTCCGGATTTCAAATTGAATTTTGAATTGCGTTATGCTGATATTGAAGTGGAAAAACAAGATACAGAAACAGGAAATAAAACACAGGGAGATGCCACATTTAATGGAGCAACATTTGCGATTAAAGATACAAGTGGAAATGTTCTTGAAACGATTGCTACAAATGGAGCAAAAGCTAAATCTAAAAAGTATCCAGTTGGAACAACATTTAATGTTTGTGAGGTTGCTTCTCCTGAAGGTTACTTAAATAATGATTCTTGTAATTCCGTAACTCTTAAAGATTCTGGAGATTCCACTCCTTCTACCTTTGGTACAACCATCAAAGATCAAGTGATTAAAGGACGTATTGAAATTGCGAAAAACATTGATAAAGACAAATATGGTTTATTCCAATCCAATGTTCAAAAGCCTGGTAAAGGATTTAAATTTGATATCATCTTAAAATCTACAGGTAAAGTTGTATCCACATTAGAAACTGATGAAGATGGACGAGCAATCAGCGATTATCTTCCTTATGGAACATATATCGTTAAAGAACAGCCAACTACAGGCTACGATACATTAAAGCCATTTGAAGTGAAGATTGATCAAAACAATAAAACATACTTTTATAACATCTATAACGATACAATCAAAGCGGAATTAACCATCTACAAGACGGATTCTGAAACCGGTAAACGTATTCCTGCTGCCGGTGTTGAATTCAAGATCAAAGATGCCGATGGTAATTTTGTCACACAGGAAGTAACCTATCCAAAGAAATATACAACGGATGTATTTAAAACAGATGAAGATGGTTCTGTACACTTACCTTCTCCACTTAAATTTGGTGAATATAAATTAGTTGAAATCAAAGCACCATATGGATATGTTCTAAAAGATACAGAAATCCCAGTCAATGTGGATGGTTCTTCTACAGAGATCTTTATGAACTTTGACAACAAAGCCCAAAAAGGTCAGGTCTATGTAGAAAAGTCTGGTGAAATGTTAAGTGGTGTTAAAGAAGAAAAAACAGACTATGGAACTTTATATACACCGGAATACAAAGAACAATATCTTTCTGGTGTTACGTATGAAATTACAGCTCGTGAAGATATTGTAACTCCAGAAGGAACTGTATGGTTTAACAAAGGTGATGTGGTAGATACCTTTACTACAGGTGATGGCATTACTACTTCTTCCTTATTACAATTAGGTAAATATACAATCAAGGAAACAGCTACTCAGACAGGTTATGTACTTGATTCAAATAGTTATGATTTTGATATTGAATATACTGGTCAGATGATTGATGTTGTTGAAATCAAACAGGCTTATGTCAATGAAAGACAGAAATTAGATTTAGATATCAACAAGACTTTTGAAGAAGAGGATAAAGATGCATATAAAGATGTTGTATTTGGAGTTTATTCAAAAAATGACATTACTTTAGAAGATGAAGTATTGATTCCTGCTGATGGATTAGTTGGTATTTTAACATTGGATGAAAATGGAAAGAATAACGAACAGTTGGATCTTCCTGTTGGCAACTATTATGTTAAAGAGCTTGAAACAAATGTTGCCTACAAATTAGATGAAGAAAATCATGATTTTTCATTCAGCTATGATGAAGATACAACAAAACCAGCTGTGACTGTATCTATGGATCTTTACAATGAAAAACGTCGTTTAGAATTGGAAGTCAATAAAGTAGATAAAGAACATCATGATCATTTCTTAAATGGTGCAATTTTTGAAGTATATGACAAAACAACGGGTGAATTTGTGACGAAGCTATGTTCTGGTAATTTGGTGATTACTGGTAATGATAAAGATGAAGAATATGAAATTTCAAAAGATGAAGAATTCTCTAAAGTCATTAAAACCGTTAAAACCGATGAAAATAAACAAATTCTTTTAGACTTAGATGATGGTACTTACTATTCTAGAAAAGTTGGGGATGACAAAGTTACAAAACATATCATCAAAGATGGAAAAGCAATATTAGCGGATGCCATCTATGGTCATGAATATGTATTTAAAGAAATCAAGGCACCTACCTCTTATCAGTTAGCTGATAAGTCTAAAGCTTATAAAGTAGAGGCAGACAAGGAAACCAATACAGTTATTTATTATTTTGAAAATGCACGTATCGTCATTCCAAATACAGGGGTATAAAATAGTATGAAACATAAGAAAATAAAAGCTGTAGTCCTTGCGATTACAGCCATTGCAGCACTGGGTGGAATTCTCTATAGTCAGTTTGGAACAAAGAAATCTTATGATTATACAGACTATTATGTAGAATCCAAACCAGCTAAAAACAATACAAAAGACAAGGAAGCTTCTGAAAAGGAGCTTTCTTTGTCTTTATTAAAACAAACCAATAAAGATGTTGTCGGAATTCTAATATTTGATGATCGAGTGATTTATGAACCGATTGTACAAGCACCCGATAATGATTTTTATGTACGAAAAAACATCGAAAAACAATATGCCAATGCAGGTATTCCTTTCATATCCGCTGATGGAAATATTGATTCACAAAATGTAGTGATCTATGGACATTCTTCCAAATGGAGCAATATTATTTTCACACCATTAATGAGTTATGTTGATGAGAATCACTATCTTAAACATCCAACATTCGAATTCATTACAAAAAATGAAACAAGAACCTACAAAATTTTTGATGTGATGAATATAGACTTAAATAATCTCAATGATTCCTTGGAATTTACACAATCCAGTTGGGATACTTCCAATGAGTTCAATGCCTTTATTTCGGATTCCATCAATCGTGGATTGTATAAAGCCACAGAAAGTGCAACATCAAATGATAAATTAATGACCTTAGTAACTTGCGATACAAGAGATAACAACAAGAGAATTGTAGTACTTGCCAAGCAAATAGATACAAAGTCATAAATTCATGAAAAGTTAATATAAATATGGTACTCTTTGTTTAGTTAATCGGAATTTATAAAGGAGAATATTGATGAAATTATTTTTATGTTCGCACTTTTCAAGTGTAGGAAGTCTGATAAAGGAAGAAATTGA
>ERZ773227.1511-NODE-1511-length-15683-cov-10.504991_pt1 | contig 15683 bp, 17 predicted proteins | sample MGYA00580525_ERZ773227 | MGnify/ENA primary metagenome ERZ773227 (study PRJEB29015, sample SAMEA2737782) | human gut metagenome | biome: human gut; feature: human-associated habitat; material: faeces | place: China | collected 2012 ... | reverse complement strand
CTATCCGTGAGGGTGGTAGAACAGTTGGTTCTGGTGCTGTTGCTACAATCATTGAGTAATTGTTATTAATACAGTTCTTTCAAGGGTTTCCGAGGTTATCGGAAACCCTTTTTTGCGCGAGCAGCTCCTTGAGAAGTCATGGGCAGTTCGCAGTCGTGCTCGCGAAGTAATGAGCTAGAATATGATAAAAAGAGGAGTACAACATGCTATACATAATGCGTCATGGCAGGACGGACTGGAATGTACGTCATAAATTGCAGGGCAGAACTGATATACCTCTTAATGATGAGGGAAGAATGATGGCGGCAGAGGCTGGGGAAAAGTATGCAGATATACATTTTGATGAGTGTTATTCATCACCTTTGGCAAGAGCAAAAGAGACAGCCGAGATTTTTCTCAAAGGAAGAGGAGTACCTGTATATACAGATGACAGACTTGTTGAGATGGGATTTGGAATATATGAGGGAATAGAGAATTCATTTGCAATAAAGGATTGCCCAATTAATTCTCTTTTTAAAAATCCAGAGGATTATGTGACGGTTGAAGGCGGGGAAAGTTTTGAACAGCTTTTTGCAAGAACAGGGGAGTTTATAGACAATGTAGTTATGCCGCAGGTAAATAGTGGCAAAGATATACTGATTGTTGGTCATGGTGCCATGAACTGCAGTATTATAGCAAAATTCAGAGGAACACCACTGGATAAATTCTGGGATGGAATGACTGATAATTGTCAGGTGGTAAAGCTTATATAATATTATAAAGCACAATTTTTACGATTTATTCAGACCAAATCATGCTAGGTTTCGTATATAAGTATAGAAGTTAATAAATGAGACTTTGACTTACAACGGAAGGTTAGGATGGTGATTGGGATGAGTAGGAGAGATGGCAGGAGAAAAAACAAAAGAATAGGAAAAAGGAAGAATCAAATATTCCTTGTAATGATGACTATACTGGCATGTACGGTTACAATTGTATTAACAGTCAAGATGAATAATCAGAATGTCAGCAAAGGTGTAGCAGTTGGTGCAGAATATACAGCGATTAAGAGCGATGGTAATGTGACGGAGGAACAGCTTTCTGTAAGTGAAGAGACTGTAAATGATTTACCAGATGTATACAGAATAGAATGCTATGAATCGCTTAACCAGAATCCAGAGCTGCCAACAGGATGCGAGATTACATCATTAACCTCCGTACTGAATTATTATGGATGTAATGTTGATAAAACAACTATGGCAGATGAATATCTTAAGAAAGGCAATGGCAACTTCTACGAAATGTTTCTTGGTAATCCAAGGGATAACACAAGTTATGGATGCATGTCACAGCCAATTGTTAATGCAGCTAATAAATATTTCAAGGTTAATAATATGTCAGCAGTTGCAAAGAATATAAGCGGAACAGATTTTAAAGAGATTCTTGGTATGGTTGCTCAGGGTGACCCGATAGTAATATGGAATACAATAGATATGAGACAGCCATATGAATCTAAGACATTTGTATTTAATGGGAAAGAATACACATGGATGTCTCCAGAACATTGTGTTGTAATTACAGGATATGATCTTAATAAGAATATTGTTTATATAATGGATCCTATGGAAGGTAATGTAACAAGGAATCTTGAGACATTTCAATCAAGATATGAAGCGATGCACAGCCAGGCTGTCTATATTATAGAATAATTAAGGGAGGGCAATATTGTCCTCCCTTTAGTCATGTTATTAGTTTGATTTAATATTGTGCCTTGCATTAAGCTTTTTGGCACAATGTATGAATGCAGGGAACAAAAATGCGTCAGCAGCAATCCATGCGATTGGTGAGGCGAGGCATGCCCCCATGAATCCAATACTTGGAATGAGTATGATGGCTGCAAATGCACGGCCAATCATCTCTAAGATACCTGCTGATATTGCAAATACTGAGAAACCCATACCCTGTATGCAGAAGCGGACCACGTTAACACCTGTAAGCGGAATGTAGAAGCATGCAGATGCAAGGATGAACTGTCTTGTAAGAGCAATAATTGTTGTCTCAGATGCATTAACGAATAATAATGCAATATAATCTGTAGTGAAATACAGTGCAATAAGAGAAAGAACACTGTAAACTGAACCGATTATCATAGCGGAGCGTACACCCTGACCAAGTCTTTTAATCTTGGCAGCTCCAACATTCTGTCCGGCATAGGTTGCCATGGTTGAGCCGAGTGCATCAAATGGACAACAGGTAAAGTTGAACATCTTAGAACCGGCAGTCATTGCGGCTACATATGTTGAACCAAGTGTATTGACAGCAGCCTGAAGGATTGTACTTCCGATGGCTGTTATTGAATACTGGAGTCCCATAGGAACACCGTTCATACACAGGTTGGTGATGAATCTTCTATCAAGTACCCTTTCTGATTTGTCACCTTTTAAGATGTCATATTTCTTATACATATATATAAGGCAGGTAAGTCCCGAAATTAATTGTGATGTTACAGTTGCCCAGCCAGCTCCGGCAACACCCATCTTACATACAAGAATAAGAAAGAAATCAAGTACTACATTTATTATTGAAGAAAGCACAAGGAAAACTACAGGTGTCTTACTATCGCCAAGCGAACGGATAACACCGGACACCATGTTGTACAGGAATACAGTTGGGATTCCTATGAATATAACTACTATGTAATTGTAGGCATGGTCAATAATATCTGCCGGTGTATTCATGATAATAAGTATCCTGCGGCAGAATATTACGGATGCAAGCGTAAGCACTATGGCAAACACAATACTGCAGATATATCCGTTAAATACATATTTTCTAAGGTCAGCAGGCTTCTTTGCACCAAAGCATTGGGCAACCGGAATCACGAATCCGTTACAGACTCCCATACAGAAACCGATTATCATGAAGTTGATAGAACCTGTTGCTCCAACTCCGGCAAGAGCTTCAACACCAAGAGTTTTACCAACGATTATTGTGTCAACAAGGTTGTAGAACTGCTGAAACAGCATTCCAAACAGCATTGGAACTGCGAATCCAAGAATATGCCTGGAAGGCGAACCATTTGTCATGTCTTTTACCATAGGATTTCCTCACTTTCGTATATTTATAAAGCCAAATGATTATACTATATTTTTGCAAACTGTCAAACTGATTTTGCACGAATTTGAATTAATTTAACGAATTATTGTCTTAATATGAAATGTCTGTTAAAATGCATAGGTAATATTTATGCGGAGGCAGATATGAAGAAAACTTTTGATGTTAAAAGGCTTACAACGCTGGCATTGCTTACAACAATAGCACTGACAATATTTGTTGTGGAATCAGCAATACCTACGCTTGTTCCAATACCGGGAGTTAAGTTAGGACTTGCCAATATAGTCACACTTTTTGTGTTAAAAAGGTATAAATTCAGTGATGCAGCGATTGTGTTAGCTATGAGAATTATACTTGCTACAATATTTACAGGGCAGGCAGTATCATTTATATATAGTGTAAGTGGTGGATTCTTGTGCCTTGTTGTGATGGCAGCTGTTAATAAATTGCTTAGGGGACAGTATATATTCCTTACAGGAATACTTGGTGCAGTTTCGCACAATGCAGGACAGATTCTTGCCGCATTTTTCATACTCAGATTGTCAGGTATATTTGCATATATGCCGTTCCTTGTGATAAGCGGAGTTATAACAGGTCTGTTTACGGGGCTTGTGTGCTTCTTTGCAGACAGATATATTCCTAAAAAATATACTATGTAACAGGTGGAGGAGATTGTGAAGAAAAGAGTTGTTGCAGTGGTGGCTGTGATTGTTCTGCTTGTCGGGGCAAGTGTGGCTTCTATTATATATATGAAATCAGGAAAGAATAACGGCAGAAAGACCGCTTATATATACAGAGATAATGAATTGTTAAGAACTGTTTCGTTAGATGACGTTAAGAATCCGTACACATTCAGGATTGAATATGGGGATGGAGAGTATAATGATATTCTTGTCGAGAATGGAAAGATTAAGATTGCTGATGCAAGCTGTCCGGATAAGCTGTGTGTAAATATGGGATATATATCTGAACCTTTAATGCCAATCACATGTCTGCCTAATCATCTTGTTATTAGAATTGTGAATGACGGCGAAGAATCGCCGTCACTCGATGGAGTTGTGTATTAATTATTTCATCCAGCGGCCAGAAGCACCACATGGAAGTACAAGTCCGTTACTTGAAACAGGAAGACCTACTTCCTGTGAATCACAGTGTCCGTCAAAGCTCTTAAGTTCTGTGCTTAACATATAAGTAAGAACGGCTGGCTGAAGACCTGTAGTGTATGAATTAATAAGGAAAAATAATGGTTCATCAGAAAGAAGCTGTGCACAAAGCTTAACAAGCGGGTGTATGGCTTCTTCTATTTTCCAGATTTCTCCTTTAGGACCTCGTCCATATGAAGGTGGATCCATGATGATTGCGTCGTAATGGTTGCCTCTTCTTATCTCTCTTTCTACAAACTTTACACAGTCATCAACTATCCAGCGGATAGGCTTGTCAATAAGTCCTGAAGACTGTGCATTTTCTTTAGCCCATGCGACTATACCCTTAGAAGCATCTACATGCGTAACATTAGCACCTGCGGCTGCACATGCAAGTGTTGCTCCACCAGTATAAGCAAACAGGTTAAGAACCTTTACAGGTTCGCTGCCACGCTTTTTCCTGGCATCAGAGATTATCTTTCCAAACCAGTCCCAGTTAGCAGCCTGCTCAGGGAATATTCCTGTGTGCTTGAAGCTGAATGGCTTTAAGTTGAATGTCAGCTCCTGTTCAAATGAAGGACTGTTGTAGTGAATCTGCCACTGCTGTGGAAGGTCAAAGAACTCCCATTCTCCACCGCCCTTAGAACTTCTGTGGTAATGACCGTTCATATTCTTCCAGCCACGCTCTTTCTTAGGAGTGTCCCATATTACCTGTGGGTCCGGACGTACAAGAATGTACTTGCCCCAGCGCTCAAGCTTTTCACCTTTAGAGGTATCTATTACTTCATAATCTTTCCAGTTGTCAGCTATAAACATAATTAAGTATCCTTTTCTATATTAAAATATGTTGCGGTTTGGTACCGCATTTGTTATTAAATAATTATATACGAAAATATTAATAACTGCAATCGTGCAAAAATGTTTTGAACAGGCTTGTTTTATGTTAATATATTCCTATCGAAATCTAATTAAGGGGCGATGCATATTGAAAAATGTTAGTTTAAAGAATATACAGAAGGATATTGTATCAGGAATAATTGTTGCTCTTGTGTCAATTCCTATATCAATGGGATATTCACAGATTGCGGGACTGCCAGCGGTGTATGGTCTGTACTGCTCTATTCTGCCAGTGCTTATATATGGATTTGTTACATCCTCGCCGCAGTTCGTGTTCGGAGTGGACGCAACTCCGGCGGCACTTGTTGGTGGAACACTTGCAACGCTTGGAATAGTGTCAGGATCTGAGGAGGCAAAGGCAGTAGTTCCGGCGATAACTTTGGTTGCAGCATTGTGGCTGCTGCTCTTCTTCTTTATTAAAGCAGGGCGTATTGTCAATTATATATCTACACCTGTAATGGGTGGATTTATAAGCGGTATTGGCGTGACAATAATTCTTATGCAGGCAGCAAAGCTTTTTGGTGGCAATGCTGGGACTGGCGAAGCGATACAGCTTGTTATGCATATAGCTGGCGAGTTTGGTTCATTTAATCTGCTCTCGGCAGTGCTTGGAGTCGGAACAGTTGTGATTATTCTTGTTGCGAAGAAGTTCATTCCAAAGTTTCCAATGTCAGTACTTCTTATGGTGCTTGGTGCACTTGCAACTGCAATTTTTCATATTGACAGATTTGGTGTTAAGCTTCTTCCACATGTTGATAAGGGGCTGCCGGGATTTTCGATTCCTGATATGTCAGTTGTGCTTAAGAATCCGTCAGAGATAATACTTCTTGGACTTTCAGTGGCAGGTGTTGTCATGGCGCAGACATTGCTGGCAGCTAATAATTATGCCAACAAATATGGCTATAAGGTAAGCAACAACAGAGAAATTCTGGCATATGCTGCTGCAAATGCGGCTTCTGCTGTAATTGGCGGATGCCCTTTGAATGGAAGCGTGTCAAGAACAGGAATTGCAGACCAGTTTGGCTGCAAATCACAGTTCATGTCAATAACAGCTTCTCTGACAATGCTTCTTATAGTGCTTTTTGGTACGCCGGTGCTTGAGTATCTTCCTGTACCAATACTTACAGGAATTGTTGTTGCGGCACTGATTGGAATTACTGAATTCGGGCTTGCAGTTAAATTATGGAAAACAGACCATACGGAGTTTGCAATATTTGTAGGTGCTTTCTTAGGTGTTCTGTTATTTGGAACGATATACGGAGTTGTAATCGGTGTAATACTTTCATTCATTGCAGTTATTGTAAAAGCTGTTGAACCGCCGAGAGCATTTCTCGGGGTGATACCAGGACAGGAGGGATTCTATAGTCTTAACAGATACAGCAATGTAAAGAAGATAAAAGGTGTGGTTATATACAGATTTAACGGAGCACTTTTCTTTGCAAATATTAATACATTTATAGATGATATAGAAAAGAATCTTGATGATAATACTAAATGGGTAATTGTAGATGCCGGAGGCGTTGGATCTATTGATGTGACGGCAGTTGACAGGCTTATGACTTTATATAAGGTGCTTGAAAAGAAAGGTATCAGATTCTATATTACAGAGCATGAACACACATTAAATGACCAGTTAAGAGAGCTTGGTGCAGGAGAGTTTGTTGAAAAAGGTGTTGTAAGAAGAACTATTCCGCTTGCCCTAAGAGATGCAGGTCTTGACAGACCTTATCCTGTCGAGGAGGAAGAAGAGCAGGCTGTTTCTGGCGAGGTACATGAGGACAACGAAAGACTTGCAGAAATTGAGTGGGCTTTTGGTGCAGATGCAGACGAATGGCTTGAGAAGATGGCAGCTGAGATGGCTGATGAGATTGGCAGTGTCAAGAAAGATGAGAAGAATGTTATTGTTGATGCTGAAAAGCATGCTGCATGGGGAAGAATAGGACTCTTTGATGAGAATGAACTGCTTGAGCGACTTGAGATGCATTTGTTTGATGATAAGAAATATCCTAATCTTGATATTGATGATATTGAGAAAAGAATTGATGAACGCCGCGTCGTTGTTGAGAAGAAGCTGGCACAGATTAATCCTGATGCAATACAGATGCTTAAGGAACACAGAAAACAGATACTTGACAGAATGAAGCTTCACAATCCGTATGCATATGAGCATATGATGGAGCAGAAGAAGAAGCATTATGAACATCTGAAGAAGAAAGACCCGGAGCTTGCACAGAAACTTAAGAATTTCTATAATCTTTCAGATGACGACAAATAATTGATATAACGGAGATAATTGTGAATATATTAAATGTTGAAAAGGTCAGCAAGACCTATGGAGAAAAGGAACTTTTTAATAATATAAGTCTGGGAATTAACAGTGGAGATAAGATTGGACTTATAGGGGTGAACGGAACAGGAAAGTCTACACTTTTAAAGATTATTGCGGGCATTGAAGAGCCGGATGAAGGACAGGTTGTAAAGGGTAAGGGGATTGAGCTTGCATATCTTGCACAGACGCCTCTGTATTATGATAATGAAAATGTACTGGAATATGTTATGCGTGGGAAGCATGCAGACAGCCAGCCGAAAGCAAAAGAGATTCTTAACAAGCTTGGTATAACAAATCATGCTGCAATGATGAATATTTTATCAGGCGGTCAGAAAAAGAGAGCAGCACTTGCAAGAACTTTAGTTGAGCCGGCAAGACTTCTTATTCTTGATGAACCTACGAATCATCTTGACAATGACATGGTGCTCTGGCTGGAGCAGTTTATTAAGAGCTTTAAAGGGGAACTTATCATGGTTACTCATGACAGGTATTTCCTTGATAATGTAACTAACAGGATTGTTGAGCTTGATAAAGCTTCTCTGTACAGCTACGATACGAATTATTCAGGCTTTCTTGAGCTGAAGACCCAGCGTGAGGAGATGGAGAGGGCGATTGAAGCCAAGAGACAGAATATATTAAGGAAAGAACTCGCGTGGATAAGAAGAGGATGCCAGGCTCGATCTACCAAGCAGCAGGCACGAATTGACAGATTCGAGGATATGAAGGAGGCTTCAAAGCAGGCGAGAGCCAGATTTGACAAGCAGCTTATGGATATGAATTCGGTCAGCAGCAGACTTGGAAGAAAGACTGTTGAACTTCACAACATTTGTAAAAGCTTTGGCGAGAGGACAATAATTGACGATTTTACCTACATTTTTCTAAGAGATGACAGAATAGGTATTGTCGGTGATAACGGATGCGGCAAGTCTACGCTTATGAAGATTATAGCAGGCCAGCTTGAACCGGACAGTGGTAGTGTTGAGGTTGGAGAGACTGTAAGAATTGGATATTTCATGCAGGAGAACGAACCACTTGACGACAGTCTTACTGTGCTTGAGTTCGTAAGAAGCATAGGCGAATATGTTACGACGGCAGATGGAAAGGCAACAGCGTCACAGATGTGTGAGAAGTTTTTGTTTACACCGAAGCAGCAGTGGACACCGATAAGTAAGCTGTCAGGTGGTGAGAAGAGAAGACTTTATCTGTTGAGTGTTCTTATGAGTGCGCCAAATGTACTTATTCTCGATGAGCCTACCAACGACCTTGATATTGAGACTCTTGAGATTCTTGAGGAGTATCTTGATGGATTTGCAGGTATTGTAATCACAGTTTCACATGACAGATATTTCCTTGACAGAGTTGTTGACAGGATATTTGCATTTGAGGCAGGAGGCCACCTTACACAGTATGAAGGTGGTTATACGGACTACAGGGATAAATGTGTTTCTTCTATATATAATGTGGAATCAAATGGAACATCTGATGCGCCCAAATCAAAGGCAGCAGGTCAGGTGAAGAAAGCATATAACAGCCATGAGAATAAGATTAAGTTCACATATATGGAGCAGAAGGAATATGAGACTATAGATGATGATATAGAGGAGCTTGAAACTAAAGTTTCAGAACTTGATGACGAGATTGCAAAGAATGCAACTTCTTATTCTAAGCTTGCAGAACTTACTAAGGAAAAGGAAGATGTGGAAAGGCAGCTTGAAGAAAAGATGGAGCGATGGGAATATCTTAATGATCTTGCAGAAAAAATAGAGAAACAGAAACAGCAGTAAATATTAACAAAACAAGTGAAGTCAGAACAGATTATTTGGTTGAGTAAATCATATATTCATGGTATGATGATATATGATTTACTATATTAATCATATGAGGGAGGAGAAATTATGTTTTGCCCAAATTGCGGAACAAAGAACGAGGACGATGCACTATTCTGTGGAAACTGTGGAACACGTCTAGTGATAGATGTGCCTCAGGAGACACCGGTGCAGGAAAGTGTGGAAGAAGAGCCAGAGGTAACACCGGTACAGGAGAATGTGCCAGCAGGGTCGGAGGAAACACCAGTACAGGAGAGTGTGAAAGCAGAGCCGGAAGTAACACCGGTACAGCAAAGTGTTCCAGTTCAGCCACAGCAGGCTTTTGGCCAACAGCCTGTACAGCCTACACAGTTTACAGGTCAGAATTCTGGTCAGCAGCCTGCCAATAATAAGCCTGCCAGATTCCCTAAGGGTATAATTGCAATTGTAGCTGCGGGAGTTGCTGTGATAGCTGCCATAATTATATTTGTATGTGTGGGAAAGAATGTGACAGATTATAAGAAAACTGCCAAGCAGTATGTTAAGGCGGTTGCAGAGTGCGAATGGAATGATGCGTATAGTCTTATTAATCTACCAGATGGGGAGTTCCTTACTAAGGAAGCATTTATTAATGTTCATGCAGATGCGACTGGTGAGAAAGTCGAAAAGATGGCAGCAGATGACATTGTCTCAACATATAGCAAGATGCCTGGTAACAAGGCTGTTAAGGTCGGATATATAACAGATTCGGGAATGCAGTATAATGATGTGTATCTAACAGTAGCCAATAAGCACTATATGCTTTTCTTTAAGAAGTATAAAGTCAGCGCTGAGAATCTTGTAGTAAAGGATGTTACAATAAAGGTTCCAAAGGGACTTACATTATATATTAACGATGTTATTGTAGGCGATGGATATAAGTCGGATGCATCTAAGAATGGAAACGGCTCTTCTGATGAATATGTTATACCATATCTGTTCAATGGAAAGAATAATATTAAGGTAACTGGAGAATTTATAGAGGACTACACAACACAGCTTTATGCAGCACATGATGAAGATACATTTACTGTTGGAACATACAATGCAAAATATGTTAATTCGAAGCTTGAAGAACTTAAGACACAGGCAAGAACAGATGTGGATGCAATAATTAACGCTGTACAGGCAAAGAAAGATTATTCAGCTATAGCCGACAGGGTGTGTAAAGAAGAAAAGAAGAACATAGAGTCAGCTTATAAGAATATTTACGACAGCTACAATGACAAATACAAAACTGTATCCAATTTGAAGATTTCCAAATTCACAGCTTCTATCGCGGATACATCTTTCAGAGTGGATTCAGATGATGGATGCCCGGTGATTAAAGTTTCAATTAAATTAGGATATACATACAAGATACAGTACTCAGGAAGTGATAAAGCTAACGACAAGAATAATAACAATAATTCAGCTTACATATATTATAAATATGAGGATGGTAAGTGGAAGATTAATTCTATGTATCTTGGATTTGGATTTTATTAAAATACTGTTTTGACCGGGACTTATGTTCCGGTCAAATTTGTTCTGCATTGTACTGAAAAAAATACAATTTTTTCTGTTGATTTTATATAAGGAGTAGTGTATATTAATACTTGCTGTGACATTGATAGCTGTGAAGCGTGAGGTTGCTGCTTTAATAAAGCAGGTTTTCCGTGGAGCGAATGTCAATGCTGGAGATAATCTCCGGCGAAGAAACTGGCGACAAGTCACTGTACCAAAATCATCTGCAATCCGCAGAAATGACGCGCGTGGGTCGAATTATGAATGAGACTATATGATACGCGTGGGAGTGTGTACAGTCACCGCTTGTCGTACTTAAACAATAAAGTGCGAAGGAGGCGACTTTTTTTATGGCAAATCAGGTAATCAGAATTACTCTGAAGGCTTACGATCATCAGTTGATTGATCAGTCAGCTAAGAAAATCATCGAAACTGCTAAGAAGACAGGAGCACAGGTGAGTGGTCCGGTACCTCTTCCAACAAAGAAGGAAGTTGTTACTATTCTTAGAGCTGTTCACAAGTACAAGGATTCAAGAGAGCAGTTCGAGCAGAGAACTCATAAGAGACTTATCGATGTATTATCACCATCTCAGAAGACTGTAGATGCATTATCTAAGTTAGAGATGCCAGCTGGTGTATTCATCAACCTTAAGGTAATGAACTAATCATTATCTGGAATTTTTCATTATTAAAGCAATAATCCTAAGGGTTTAATATAGAAGTAACAAGCAGTGGTGCGGGTTCCACTTATATTAGCTGTTCTAGGATGACAGGATGCGCTGTGCAAGCGTTATATATCGGGCGTTGAAACCGAAAGGAAGCCGCAGGTTTTTCTTTCAGATGAATATGCTCGAGCGAGCATATTCATCTTGTCCGCTGTAGATTAAACAGGAGGAATATCAATGAAGAAGGCAATTTTAGCTACAAAAGTCGGAATGACTCAAATCTTCAACGAAGACGGTGTTTTAACACCTGTAACTGTTCTTCAGGCTGGTCCTTGTGTTGTTACACAAGTTAAGACAGTAGAAAACGACGGTTACGATGCAGTTCAGGTTGGTTTTGCTGACATTAGAGAAAAGTTAGTAAACAAGCCTGTTAAAGGACATTTTGATAAGGCAGAGGTTCCTTACAAGAGATTCTTAAGAGAATTCAAGTTTGAAAATGCTTCAGAATACTCAGTAAAGGATGAAATCAAAGCTGATATCTTCGCAGCAGGCGATAAGGTAGATGCAACTGCTATTTCAAAGGGTAAAGGTTTCCAGGGCGCAATCAAGAGATTAGGCCAGTCAAGAGGACCTATGGCTCATGGTTCTAAGTTCCACAGACATCAGGGTTCAAACGGATCAGCAACAACACCTGGTAGAGTATTCAAGGGAAAAGGAATGCCTGGACATATGGGTTCTAAGAGAATCACAATCCAGAATCTTGAAGTAGTAAGAGTTGATGTTGAAAACAACGTAATCTTAGTTAAGGGTGCTGTACCTGGACCTAAGAAATCATTAGTAACACTGAAAGAAACAGTAAAGGCTAGCAAGTAGTTTTTACTAAGGAAGGAGGACCACACAGATGGCAAACGTATCTGTTTACAATATTGAAGGCAAGGAAGTTGGCTCAATCGAATTAAACGATGCAGTATTTGGTGTTGAAGTTAATGAACATCTTGTACACATGGCAGTAGTTAACCAGCTTGCAAATAATCGTCAGGGAACACAGAGCGCTAAGACACGTTCAGAAGTTTCTGGTGGCGGAAGAAAACCTTGGAGACAGAAGGGAACTGGTCATGCAAGACAGGGTTCTACAAGAGCTCCACAGTGGACAGGCGGCGGTATCGTATTTGCACCAAAGCCAAGAGATTATTCATTCAAGATGAATAAGAAGGAAAAGAGAATCGCTCTTCTCTCTGCATTATCTTCAAAGGTTGCAGAAAGCAAGATCGTTGTACTTGATGAGTTCAAGTTAGATGAAATCAAGACAAAGAAGTTCGTAGAAGTTATGAACAACTTAAAGGTTGAAAACGCATTAGTAGTTCTTGAAGGAGAGAACAAGAACGTAGTTCTTTCAGGAAGAAACATTCCTTCAGTTAAGGTTACAGCTACTAACGAAATCAACACATATGACGTACTTAAGTACACAACATTAGTTGTTACTAAGGCCGCTGTAGAGAAATTAGAGGAGGTGTATGCATAATGGCAAACGTACAGTATTATGATGTAATCCTCAAACCAGTTATAACAGAAAAGTCTATGGCTGATATGGCAGACAAGAAGTATACATTCTTAGTTCATACAGATGCTAACAAGACTATGATTAAAGAAGCTGTTGAAAAGATGTTCGAAGGAACAAAGGTTGCCAGCGTTAACACAATGAACAGCGTTGGCAAGAAGAAGAGAAGAGGAAGAACAGTTGGTACAACTGCTAAGACTAAGAAGGCAATTGTTCAGTTAACAGCTGATAGCAAAGATATCGAAATCTTTGAAGGACTTTAAGATTTAGCAACATTTAATAGTGTAGAAAACAATATTACACAAGCTCGAAAGGAGAGAATATAATGGGAATTAGAACTTATAACCCATATACACCTTCCAGAAGAAACATGACTGGATCAGATTTCTCAGAAATCACAAAGACAACTCCTGAGAAATCATTACTCGCTAAGAAGAGTAAGACTGCTGGCCGTAACAACCAGGGTAAGATCACTGTTAGACATCATGGTGGTGGAAACAGACAGAAATATAGATTAATAGATTTCAAGAGAAATAAAGAAGGCGTTCCTGCAAAGGTTATCGGTATCGAGTACGATCCTAACAGAACAGCTAATATCGCACTTATCTGCTACGCAGATGGTGAGAAATCATATATCCTTGCTCCACAGGGATTAACAGATGGCATGACAGTACAGAATGGTGCTGGTGCTGAAGTAAGAGTTGGTAACTGCTTACCACTTACAGAGATTCCTGTAGGTACACAGGTACACAACATTGAGTTATATCCAGGTAAGGGTGGACAGCTTGTTCGTTCTGCTGGTAACTCAGCTCAGTTAATGGCTAAGGAAGGCAAGTATGCAACATTAAGACTTCCTTCTGGCGAAATGAGAATGGTACCAATTATCTGCCGCGCAACAATCGGTGTTGTAGGTAATGGAGATCACAACCTTATTAATCTTGGTAAGGCTGGACGTAAGAGACATATGGGTATCAGACCTACAGTTCGTGGTTCTGTTATGAACCCTAACGACCATCCACACGGTGGTGGTGAAGGTAGAGCACCAGTTGGTCGTCCAAGCCCAATGACACCTTGGGGTAAGCCTGCTATGGGTCTTAAGACTCGTAAGAAGAAAAAAGCTTCTAACAAGCTTATCGTAAGAAGAAGAGATGGAAAGGCTATTAAGTAATTAATAGTACATTTTAATTAACATTTAACTAAGATTTGATAGATTATAAGGAGGTTTCAACCTATGGCTCGTTCACTTAAAAAAGGACCATTCGCGGACGAAAGCTTACTTAAGAAGGTAGATGCATTAAACGCATCAAACGACAAGCAGGTTATTAAGACATGGTCACGTCGTTCAACAATTTTCCCTTCATTCGTAGGCCATACAATTGCAGTTCATGACGGAAGAAAGCATGTTCCTGTATATGTTACAGAGGATATGGTTGGTCATAAGCTCGGTGAGTTCGTTGCTACAAGAACTTACAGAGGACACGGCAAAGACGAAAAGAAGAGTAGATAATTTGTATTATTTGAAAGGAGGTTTAATCGATGGCTAAAGGACATAGATCCCAGATTAAACGTGAAAGAAACGCTGTTAAGGACACAAGACCAAGCGCAAAGTTATCTTACGCAAGAGTATCTGTTCAGAAGGCTTGTTTCGTATTAGATGCTATTAGAGGCAAGAGCCTTGAAGAAGCACTTGGTATCGTTATGTACAACCCAAGATATGCTTCATCACTTATAGAGAAGTTATTAAAGTCAGCTGCTGCTAATGCAGAGAACAATAACGGTATGGACCCAAGCAAGTTATATGTAGAAGAATGCTACGCTAACAAGGGACCAACAATGAAGAGAGTCCATCCAAGAGCACAGGGTAGAGCTTATAGAATCGAAAAGAGAATGAGCCATATCACTGTAATATTAAATGAAAGATAATTGCATTTCCTAAAGAATAGAAAGGAGATTTTATGGGACAGAAAGTTAATCCTCATGGTTTAAGAGTCGGCGTTATCAAAGACTGGGACTCTAAGTGGTATGCAGAAGAAACTTTTGCAGATAACCTTGTAGAAGATTATAACATTAGAAAATTCCTTAAGAATAAGTTATATGCTGCAGGAATTTCAAAGATTGAAACAGAAAGAGCTTCAGATAGATTAAAGATTATCATTCACACAGCTAAGCCAGGTGTTGTTATTGGTAAGGGTGGTGCTGAAATAGAAGCACTCAAGAAGCAGGTTGAAAAGCTTACAAGTGCTAAGAGACTTAGCATTGATATTAAAGAAGTTAAGAGACCAGATAAGGATGCTCAGTTAGTAGCTGAGAACATCGCACAGCAGTTAGAGAATCGTATCTCTTTCAGAAGAGCTATGAAGTCTTGCATGGGAAGAACAATGAAGCAGGGTGCTAAGGGTATTAAGACATCTTGTTCAGGTCGTCTCGGCGGTGCTGATATGGCTCGTACAGAGTTCTATAGCGAAGGTACAATTCCTCTTCAGACACTTCGTGCAGATATCGATTACGGATTTGCAGAAGCTAACACAACTTATGGTAAAGTTGGTGTTAAGGTATGGATCTATGAAGGTGAGGTACTTCCAACAAAGACTAACAAGGAAGGGAGCGATAAGTAATGTTACTACCTAAGAGAGTTAAACATCGTAGACA
>ERZ773227.1497-NODE-1497-length-15813-cov-63.009709_pt1 | contig 15813 bp, 14 predicted proteins | sample MGYA00580525_ERZ773227 | MGnify/ENA primary metagenome ERZ773227 (study PRJEB29015, sample SAMEA2737782) | human gut metagenome | biome: human gut; feature: human-associated habitat; material: faeces | place: China | collected 2012 ... | reverse complement strand
GATTTCCCAAAAGCAGGAAATCTCGACTCTTTGAGCGCTGTTTTTTTACAACGCCTTTTTATTTATTCACTTACTATATTTCTTGAAATTCTCCGCCTGTTCCAGCACTTCCTTGTAAACATCATCAATGGTTACAGGGGGATAGTCAAACTCATCAAGCAAAAGAATCAGGTCAACTTGCAGATTTGCTTTAATATCTTCACGGGTTGCCCAATCGGTATATCGTGCCTTATCATCTACAATGATTTTTATACGCTTTGAAAGCTCTATCATTTTATCTTCGGGATATTCAAACTCATACTTCTTGGCAACAGAGCTTAGAATATCATAAAACGCCTTCTCCTCAAAGTCAATCCCCATATCCATAAATGAATCCTTCTCGGTTTTTAACTCTGCAAGGAGTTTTGCAAGTTGTTCGGCAACATCATCAAGTACTTCGTTGGCATATGCCTCATCGCGTCTTCGGTTATTATATTCATCAACAACGTGTTTAAGGCGTTCTGAAAATTCTATGCCTTTGATTTTATTAACCCTTTTATATTCCTCTATTGCTTGAGACAGAAGTCTTTGAAGTATTTTTATTTTGGTATTAGGTAGCTGAATAGCGTTTATCCTGTTTATATACTCATCGCTGAAAAGATCAACTTCTATATGTTTACCGGATTCAAACAGCTCCTCTATTCCGTCTGATTGTATAGCACCTTCCAACAATTCACGGACACGGGAATTCATTTGAGCTATATCTGGTACATCACCCTTAGTCAACTTAAAAAGAATCGAGCGAACAGCACAGTAGAAATGGATATAGTCCTTATCTTTATCAGAGAACTTGTCGCTTGAACTACAGAGGTTAAATGCTTGTTTCATTCGTCTTACTGCCGCCATAAATCTTGTTTCAAGTTCGTTGGAAAACTGTACATACTCTACAGCTCTGTTTATACAAGCAAGCTGTTGTTTGGGAGTACCTGTAAAGAAATCATCACTATTGAAATTATGAAACATTTGACCGAGGACATCGAGCTGATCCTTTACTATCTTTACAGACTCCTCGATGCCTTCAAATTCATCGCACTCAAAGTTGGTGTATTTCTTCAGAGCAATATTCATATTTTTCTTGATTCCGATATAGTCAACAATCAAGCCCTTGTCTTTTCCTTCGTATACTCGGTTGACACGGGAAATAGTTTGTATAAGGGTATGCTGCTGAATTGGTTTGTCTATATAAATCGTATCAAGTGCAGGAACATCAAAGCCTGTGAGCCACATATCTACAACGATAGCAATCTTGAAATTTGACTTGACGTTTTTGAACTGGCGGTCAAACTCTTTTCTATCGTCTTTGGTACCGAGCATATCATAAAGCTCAGGTTCATCATCTTTATTTCTCGTCATAACGAGCTTAATCATTTCGATAGGTTTAAGCTCTTTCTTGTCCTTCTCTGTCAGCTCCGTTCCGTCAGGACATAGCTTCTTTTCAGTCCATTCAGGTCGAAGCTCTTTTATTATTTTATAGAAACGATATGCAATATGCCTGTTGGAGCATACGAACATAGCTTTTCCTGCAACAGTAGCGCCCTCTGCAACACGGGTTTCATAGTGACTGATAAAATCTTCTGCAACAGCACGGAGACGTTCTGGATCACCAATAATAACATCAAGTTTAGCGACAGCTTTCTTGCTTTCCTCTATCTGATGTTCGTTAGAACCTTCTTCGGCACATTGGTCATAATATTCCTCAATTTCTCTTACTCTTGCCTGATTGAGGGTGACTTTGGCTGCACGTCCGTCATAAACAAGATTTACTGTAATACCGTCCTCAACAGCTTCGGTCATAGTATAGGAATCAACAACTGCACCAAACACTTCTATCGTAGCATCAATAGGAGTTCCTGTAAATCCAACATAGGTTGCATTGGGCAGGGAGTCATGCAGATATTTAGCAAATCCATATGTTTTATTAACTCCCTTAGTGGTGATTCTCAGTTTTTGGTCAAGGCTGACCTGACTTCTATGTGCTTCATCGGAAATGCATATCACATTACTGCGGTTGGTAAGGAGCTTTATGTCCTCAGTGAACTTCTGAATTGTGGTAAGATATACGCCGCCACTTGTTCTGCCCTGCAATTCTTCTCGAAGCTTTTCACGGGACTCTATGTTGACAACGGTATCATCACCAATATAACGCTTTGAAGATAAAAACTGCTTGGAAAGCTGATCGTCCAAGTCGGTACGATCCGTGATTACAACAATAGTCGGACTATGCAGTGCCTTCGACTTCATCAGCATACGGGTAAGAAATAGCATTGTATAGCTCTTACCACAGCCTGTTGCTCCGAAATATGTACCGCCTTTTCCGTCACCGTCTGGACGAAGGTGAGTTCTTATATTATCAAGGAGCTTGGTGGCGGCGAAAAACTGCGGATAACGGCACACTATCTTCACATCTCTATCTGAGTTATCGGGGAAGTATACAAAGTCTTTGATTACAGCTAAAAGGCGGTCTTTTCGGAACATACCCTTTACCATTGTCAGCAAGGAGTTGATGCCGTCAAGCTCTGTGTCCGAAGATTCGATTTTTCTCCACGCATAGAAGAAATCATATGGCGAGAAGAACGAACCATACTTATTATTTGCTCCGTCGCTTATAACAACGAAGGCATTATACTTGAAAAGCTCAGGTATATCTCTGCGGTAGCGAACAGTAAGCTGTGTGTATGCGTCCATAATTGTGGTATCTTCACGGACAGCACTTTTGAATTCAAACACTACAACAGGAATACCATTTATAAAGATAATGGCATCGGGTATGCGTGTCTGATTATTCATACCCTCGATCTCAAATTGATTTACGATCTTAAATATATTGTTTTCGGGAGTTTCAAAGTCAATGAGGCTGATATACAGATCTTTTTGTGATCTGTCTTCACGATTAAGGATAAAGCCATCGCATAGACGTTTATACACTGCTTTGTTAGCATCATATATAGTTCCTGATATATTGCGAAGACTAAGGACGATACTATCAATTTCGCTGTCACTGATACCCTCGGAAGAATAGTGATCATGCAGATATTTTCGCAAATCATCAGCAAGCAGGACATCAGACTTATTTCTGATGATGCTTTCGCCATTTATGTAGGTGTATTCCTCGTCTTGAAAAAGCTCCATAATGGACATTTCTAAGGCGTGTTCGTTGAAAAGTTGCATTTAATCACCTTCTGTCATCAGGCTATTAATTGTTGATATGAATGTATCTCTTTTCTTTTCCCAACGATTTGAAGGGACTGAAATGCCAAATTCATTTGAAATAATATCTTTTAATTCTCCAAGTCTTACCTTCAATTCGTCAATATTGTCATTGTCAAGTTTCAAAGATATTTGAGTGGGATTAACTGCACCCTTAATAGCAGAGAAATCAAATTTAGGCAGTAAAACAGTAGAGTAACGCTTTCTTAAAACCCATGAAGCTCCCATCTCATTCAAGCAAGCAGCACTTTTGTAGTAATTATCAGACAACATAAAGACCACATGAAGATCATAGTTGTCAAATAAACTCTTTAGGTAATCATAAATATCATTATCCATTGGGATATGATAATCAGGTACGGACGAACAGAACATTGTCTCATTGTTCAGCCCTATATCTGCTAACAGTTCAACGAGCGGTTGTACATATTTTATATCAGCAGAAGCATGACTGATAAACAACATAGGTTTCTTCATTGTAAAATCTCCTTTTGAACTTGATTCAGAATAATACCTGTCTGTGTTTTGCACAATTATATTCAAGGAACTTTTCAGTTTGTTGAATAGTTCGTGCTCGTCGCCACTCTTTCCATTGAATTTGTGTATAATACCTGTTGGATTAATAATATCCCATACATACTTATCATTTGATTTATCATATATATCTTGCAGTACATATTTGATATTTTCTAACCAACTAATAAAATCGGGATCATTATAAATCAAATCGCACTCAGGAATAATCAGACCTTTTGATGGTGTAAAATGTTTGAATCTTGCTTCAATTCTCGGTATGTCATCAACAAGATGAATCAATTTTTCTTTCATAGGATTAATTATACTCCTATCTTCTAAATCATTTTTGTGCTTGGTAGGAATTTTCACAATTTTTTTCATCTTCACCTGGTAATGAGGAGGAATACCATGACCGCTTCCGCCACAATATCCGTTATCTGTTACAATATAGTTTTCAACTAATCCATTTGGTAGAATACGAACAATATAATCGTTTTCCTCAATAACTATCGTAGTGTCTTCAATTAAAGCTGTTGAATCACCAATTAACGCATCAATTTGGCAGAGCTTTTTTCCGTTCTGTTTTATTATGTCAATTTTTTCCCTTGGAAATCCAGACATCATTTTGAACACTAACCGCACCTCTTTTCACTGTGATTAACACTTTTTTTACTTATTTTTCTTTGGCGATTTTACTGGTGGCATTGGTGGTTTTTTCTTTGGTGTAGGTATATTAGAACCTCTTGAATATGTACTACTTGGTTCTTTTTTAGCTTCAGTTGAATTATTATTGTTATTTACATCAGACATATTATTCTCCTTCATAATAACGTTTAAAATATAACATCATCTTATCTTCTGCATAATCGTAACATTTTTGCTTAAAAGGTAGGGCATCTTCTTGGAAATATTTATCGTCAGCTTCATTCCATTCTTTTTCATATTGAAATAAAAGATCATTTATTTCTTCTTCTGTCATATCACCTTTTGAGACTTTAAGCCAATCTTTTTCCATTGACAAAAATATTAACGACCATTCTGATTTGAGGTTTGATATTTCTTCAATCCTTTTTTGATAAGGTAGATACTCATTTACAACACCAACAACTTGAGAAACAGCTATAATAACTCCCCATAAAAAAGCAAGTTGTTTCCATATAGTCCATGCTGCTATTGAAGAACATGATGCGACCGCCATAATGATTTTAATTATTCTATTTATCTGTATCGACTTTGCGAAATGAGCTTCAATATAATGCAAAGCAAATTTCTTATCTGTCAGTGAATACCAATATCTTTCTTGAATTAATGATTTACTCATTATACACCTCCGACTATTTTGAGTAATCAAATGATAATTTAGTCGCTTGACATAAACGAATTAATAATGCCCTTCAATTCATTCAGTTTCATCATTTCTTTAGTATTAGCTATCATTTTTTCGTAAAGTGGTGCTACTAGTTTCTCGTATAATTGAAGTACCGATTCCGTTGGCAAAATTAGCGGTATTTTTCTCAGTACATTTAAGCTAACGTAAGATTGAGTACTTCCTGCCATATATGAAGAAATGTATTTTTCCACTATTTTACTTTTGAGATATGAGTGTATATAACGCCTTATCGTTGGTGTTTGAGATGTTCGGAATAACCCAACATTTTTAATTGCGAAATCAATCTCTTTATCGGTAATAAACGATATAATACCGATTGTACCAATCATACTGAATAGAATATCCCCATATTCAACTCTGCTCCGCTCATTTGCTTTATTATAATCGTTCTCACTAATATAATAGGCATCACTACGATCAATTGCATAAGGGAGCAAATGTCGTGAAGTAATTAAATATTTACCACTTTCTGTTGGAATTGGTGAATCGTGGGTGCCATCACGAACATCAACTACTGTATCCAGATCAACCAATTTCCAGTTTGAAGGGTATTTTCCGAATTCAAAATCAATAAAATCCGTATAGGATACATTATCATAGTCAATAAAATACTTTTTAAAGATTGTTTGGATAGTTGCTTCTAAATTATCATTTATCCGCTGTTTTAGAGCAATTCTATCAGTAATTGTCTTATAAGCCTTTACAATCTTCTTTTGTTTTTCAATTGGTGGAATGGGCAGTTTCACATTGCACAGTTCTTCCCAATCAAAAATTTCTCTAACACTTCCATGAGAACGATATCTTGCATATCTATCAAATTCAGGACGGCTGAACCATAACATAAGGTATTCGGGGTCAAGCTCGTCCTTGCGTGTCACCTCAAAAACAGTATAGGAACTTGATATTATACAATCTTCTCCATTCAGCAAGGCAATAGAAATTTTTTCGCCGTTTCGTGATGTAACTGGACCGTATGCGAACTGACCGTTCTTTACAACCTTATAACGTGAAAGGTCTGTTCCGACGATGTTCGCAATAGATGGAATGAAGCGTTTTTCAATACTTACGCCAAGAAGATTGGTTATCCCTAATTCTCTGTTTCTGAGGTCAACAAGATTTATATAATCGCCTAAAATCTTGTATTCCATATTATCACCTCAACCTATATATTTACGATGAGCAATCTTTACATTGCTCTGATTTACCATAGCATAATGCATAGTAGTTTCTATTTTCTGATGACCGAGAAGCCGCTGTACCTGTTCAATCGGCATACCTTTGTCAATGGCTCTTGTTGCAAGTGTTCTGCGGAATTTGTGCGGATGCACCTTAACAATCTCGGCCTGTTTCCCCAAAGTGCGGACAATACGCTGTATTGCTCCAATAGTAAGTCTTGTATGCGGAGCATTTTTTGATACGAACAACGCAGGATCATTATCGGTACGTTGTTCAAGGTATTCCTGCAAGTGCAGTTTGGTTCTCGCATCGAAGTAAACCTCACGCTCTTTATTGCCTTTGCCGAGAACAATGCAGGAGCGTTCGGCAAAATCAACGTCCGCTTTATCCAGCTTAACAAGCTCTCCGATACGGACACCTGTGGACGTAAGCATTTCAATAATGGCAAGATCACGCAGATTGCTGCAAGTATCACGCAGAACCTCAATATTTTCATCGGTCAGCGTATCTTTTACAACCTTTGCAGTCTTGACTTTATGAATCCTGCGGACAGGGCTTTTTACGATATAGTCCTCGTCCTCCAGCCAGGAAAAGAAGCTCGACAGGATACGGCGAACATTGTCAACCGTCACCTTGCTTGCGTTGTTCTGCTGTTGGTATTCCGCAAGATACAGCCGAAGATCATCAGTCGTTATCTCTTTTATCCATTTGCTTGTAGCGGATAATAGCCTCTCTATCGTTGTCTGATAGTATTTCAATGTATTCTCGGAACAGCCCTCAACACGCTTTGCTGAGATAAACATTTTAAGAAAATGGCTGTTCTCCTGCCTGTTCTTTTCAGCGGTATCTGCGCTTTCTGTCATATCCACGCTTTTCAGCCTTGTTTCAAGCACAGAACGCAGTTCGTCCAACTGTCTGCTGTCAAGAAGTCCTGCAACATCGTGTATTATTTCCCGTATTATCATTTTCTTCATCATTACTCGCTCCAATCAGTGTTATATTTCTATAATTATAGCATATAACGGTGTCAAATGATAATTTAGATGCACAAGCCGAAGCTATTTATAAGGATATATTTGTTATAAATCCTTCTCCTGATTGGGCAACAGGTACATTAAAAGATCTATTAACCGTAAAATATGGCAAAGATCATAAACAGTTAGCTGATGGCAATATTCCACTATACGGTTCGGGAGGGATTATGCGATATGTTGAACGGGCTTTATATGAAAAAGAATCTGTTTTAGTTCCACGTAAAGGCTCGCTAAATAATGTATTATACGTTAATAAACCTTTTTGGTCTGTTGATACGATGTTCTATACAGAGATGAAACATGATAATGTAGCCAAGTACGTATATTATTATATAAGAGAAAAGGACTTAGCAGGAATGGATACCGGCTCTGCCGTTCCGAGTATGTCAGCTGAAATAATCCATTCTATGCAGCTTTTTATTCCTGATAATAATACACTTGATAGATTTGAACGCATATTAAAACCAATATTCCTTTATGTAGAAACCAATACCTGTGAGATAGAATATTTAAAAGCTCTATCACAGAATATGCTTACAATATTATCAAGCCGCTAAATTATCATTTATCTGCTGTTTCAGCTCAATTCTACGCTTAATAACGTTGTAGCAATGAACCGTTTTTTTCTGTACATCAATGTCAGGAAACTCTATTTCTATCTCGGAAATATTCGCAAAGCGACAGTATTCTCTTGCCGAACCTTGACCTAAAAACTCACAGTATCTTGTAAACCAATCCTGTTTCACAATAAGTGCAAGGAACTCAGGCAGTATCAAATCTGTGCGGTGAACATAAAACACCTCATACAACGAAGAACATATCGCCTTATCATACTTATCGTTATAGGCTATCGAATTAAGCTCCATTCGTGCTGGATTAAAAATGAAGTCGCCACGATAAAACATATTGTATAATGAAGTATCGGCTTCCTGCTGCTTAGGCGGAATAAGTCCATCTTTAGAAACACCGCTTATCGGCAAAGAATCATCGTTGTTCTTTTCTCGGCGCTGAGTTATCAGCTCACCCAATTTGCATTTATGTAAGCTCATACCCCAACTCCTTAAACACTTCCAGCAGATCAGCCTTAGACTTTTCTTCTTCGATCAGCAGCTCTTTCAGCTCAGCCTGCAAGCCCTTCATCTTGGTATCAAAATCTATGTTTTCATCACGATTGACAAACTCAATATATCTGCTTGGGACAAGAGTAAATCCTTTTTCCTTTACTTCATCAAAAGAAGCAGAATAGCAAAATTCCGGTACATTCTTATAAGTTTCCTCGTAGCCTTCTTGTTGCCAGTTATGATATACACTTGTAACTTTTGCTCGATCTTCCGCTGTTAATTCAATGTACTTTTTCTCATAAGGACTACCCATTTGTCGTAGATCCATAAAGAGTATTTCATCTTCTCGGTTACGATAGCGTTTGAGCTTTCCGTTCTGTTCCACTACACGAGCCTTTTTATTCTTATTGAGTACCCAAAGGGTAACGCTGATATCAGTAGTGTAGAAAAGATTTCTTGGAAGAATAATAATTGCTTCAATCAAACCATTTTCAATAAGCTGTTTTCGAATTTTTAACTCAGTTCCATCATCTGACAGCGCACCATTAGCAAGAAGAAAGCCAGCTACACCATTTTGAGAAAGCTTTGAAACGATATTTAGAATCCAACCATAGTTTGCATTGCTTGTTGGCGGAACTTCATAACCTTTCCAACGGGGGTCATTAGTAAGTTCGTTATCAGCTCTCCATTCTTTTTGATTGAATGGTGGATTCGCCATGATGAAATCTGCTTTTAAATATTTGTGCTGGTCATTGGTGAATGTGTTTGCAGCCTTTTCGCCGAGGTTAGCTGATATTCCTCTAATAGCAAGATTCATTTTAGCAAGTTTGAAAGTTGTATTGATTGCTTCTTGTCCATATATAGAAACTTTTTTCTTGTTTCCACTATGAGCTTCAACAAATTTGATTGACTGAACAAACATACCACCAGAACCACAGCACGGGTCATAAAGTATGCCGTCATACGGTTCTATCAACTCGGCAATGAGATTAACTATACATTTCGGAGTATAGAATTCTCCCTTACCTTTACCTTCTGCGAGAGCAAACTTACCAAGGAAATATTCATAGATACGTCCGATAATATCATTCTCAGAGTCATCGGTGTTAATCTTATCAATCTCATCAAGCAATGATGCAAGTTTGTTTGTGTCAATATGCAGCCGGGAATAGTAGTTATCAGGAAGTGCACCTTTCAGTGCAGGATTTGATTTCTCTATTGTAAAGAGGGCTGTATCTATTTTCAGAGCAATATCGTCCTGCTTTGCATTCTCCATGACGTAGCTCCAACGGCTCTCAGCAGGAAGATAGAAAACATTATCCTTAGTATAGAAAGCAATGTTATCTACAAACTTATTGCCATATTTCTCAGCAATCATCTTACGCTGAGTTTCAAATTTATCGCTTGCGAATTTAAGGAAGAATAAGCTCAGTACAACGTGCTTGTACTCCGCAGGCTCGACAGAGCCACGAAGTTTATCAGCAGATTTCCACAATGCTTCCTCCATTGAAACAATTTTTTTTGATTTAGCGGTTTTTGCCATGTTATAACCTCCACGCCCTATAATATAAGAGTATCACCCTACATATTATACCATATTCCACTATATTTTTCAATGGGGAAATTGTGTTTTTTATATCTTTATCACAAAATTAGCTTGATTTTGTGTGTGCTAAAAAATGTGTGCTAAAAAACAAAAAGCAACCGCCGCAGGTCACATAAATTCGTGACCTGCGGCGGTTTTGCATTAAAAAGTCCAGTTCATATGGGTTGAACCTTTTAATGTGACGGGATGAAAAACATATTTTATTTTCCACAGCATTATATATATTTCTTGCTTTTTACAATTCATAGCTATTCTATTGTCGCAGAAAGAGTGCCGCTTTCATCCATACTCCATATGATCTGCTTAGAAATGAACGACCCATCTGCGTCAATTAGTCCGTATTTTTTGTATAGCTCTGTTACCTTTGCAAAGTAATCACGTTCCTTAGCAATAGTTAATTCCTTGACGGTTTCTCTGTTAAAGGTCACAGTATATGATGTCATGGATTCAGAAATTCGTTCTTTTATTTTTGCCGGAATACGCAATATTCTTGCTCTAATGTCATTTTCTGAAATGGTTTTGATCACTTGAACTGCAGCATTGTCTACGACGGCATCAACTTTAGTTTTCTCTAAATTCCATCCTTTTTTGTATGCATCTATCAGTTTCGTCTGTCTTGCCTTCACTATATCAGGAGTCCATTCGTCATAATTAAGTACATCGGTTGCAAGAGCATATGAAGTTACACCTGCATCTGTGTTTTTGAAGTATTTCTCCTTCTTTGTCTTAAAATCATAGTTTTGTGCCTTTGAATTATGCCTTTTGGTAAGTGGGATGAGATTACCTATCTTATTCAGCCAATATGATCTATCATCCACATCAGTCCAAGTCTTATCCCACTCGCTTCCAGGTGAAACTGTTTGAGGAAGAACATGTTCAATTGATAATACATTGGATTTGTAACTTGCTGCCCCATCTGACAAAAAAGCATCCAGACGAAGAATTAGGTAATTTCGCTTTATTCCAGTCATCTTATAAATATCTGAATTTAGCACAGATATGAATTCGTTTTGTTCAGATGCTGAAAGCTCAATGCTTTCCCCATAGATACTATCATCATTTTCATCTTGAAGATTGGAGATAAGTCTTGCATATCTTTCAATTCGATGATTAATGTCAAATGATGTCATACGCATATAGCTTGCCAATCTTTCAAGTTTCTTAAAGAACGTTAGCAATATGTCAGGCTCTTTTTTATGATTATTGTAAAATAACATAGCTGGCGGCAACCAATCAGAGTTGTCAATTCTGTTCAGCCATTTAAGTATATTGTTAACTTCCTCAGCTTTTTCAGTTGAAGTATAGATGGCGTTTCTTATAATGTTATATGCGTCCGAATATGGTTCAAGTACATTATCAATAAACTCTATAGCAGTATCATTGTTAATATCCGTGAGTACATACTTATAGAACTCTTCTTGCAAAGACTTCTTAGCTTTGCATTTCATTTTTATCATTCGTATATATCCGAAGAGATCATTGAAATCATCTCTTCCAAGCTGAGTTTCTATCTCTTCCCACTTATCGGTATAATCATCTCTATTGTCTTCATTGATCTTACCTATAACATCAGATTTGATTATATCAGTAGCAAGCAGGTTCATTCCTCGGCTGTTCATGACAGAGAATATTCTGAATGCTGACTGCTGTGACGGAGTTGAAACGACCACAATATAACAACGCTGTACTAAAAATGAGCCAAAAGCGAAAATATCTGCTTCATTGGCAAAAGTATCCTTGATCTTCTGTTGCAGGATTTGAGCATTTCTTATTATATTAGCTTTCGCTTCGGTGTCCTGAGACTCTGGATTTAAAGACGTTAATTCGTCTATTTTAAGCTCTTGAACATAGTCCTTGAAGAAACCGTTATCTCTTTCTCTGATCCTTAAACGTGGTTTCGGCTTTATTCCCTGAGATTTGATGCCTTTTTCGTTGATATAGTTTTTAAACTCATCTCTATCGTCGCTGTCACTTAAACTATGTGCTATTATAGCAAACAAAATAGTAAGTGTTGTAAGTCGCTGTTGACCATCTATCACATCTGATTTTGGATCATCATCTTGTTTGATAAGCACTACGCTTCCAAGAAAGTAGTTTTCTTCCTTATCTTCGTTTTTATAGAAATCATATAGATCATCAAATAAAATGCCTGTTTCTTGTATAGTCCAAGCGTATGGGCGCTGATATGATGGTATATTATAATTGAATTCAGAACTGAAAATTTTTGAGAGAGGATACTCTCCACCTTTAATGCTGCTCATATGTTTACTCCTTCTGAAGATTGAAAATGTTGTAATTTTATTCTTAATTATATAATATTTTGTTTATATTGTCAATTGCTATGTTTGATTTTCGAAAAGAAATTTTGTCCATTTTTCAATGCTTTGGGCTACTGTGACATTTCACTAGATGATAGACATTGACAATAAGACATTGTATATGATTAGATAAGGCAAATCATTATAATTTAGAAATATGTCAACTATCCAAAAATCCTATGTAACACCCCTATCACATCATCATTTTCTAACCCATAGTTTTTCAAAGAATTGCTGTCAAATGGTTCTTGCTCTAGCGTGCCGATAAAAGCGTCAATATCTGCTTTTACTGTTGCAGGTAATTCTGATATGCTTTCAAGTACAAGTTCAGCAGTTATTCTCAAAATGTCCTTTTTGTGTTTCTTGATATCGCTGGAATCAACAGATTCACCGTTGTCTTTTCTCTGCTTTAAATCAAGATATGCCTTTGCTTTAAACAAAATAAGATACTCGGGACGGAGAACGGATAAACCATTTCGCACAACTCTTCCGTCCATCAAGGCTTTGTAATACTCATCATCAAGCAGTATTGCTGATAGGCTTGAAACAGAATCATCTATGTGAATCGGCGTTATCCCTGTCATCTCACGGAGTTCAAAATCATTCCTGCAAAAAAGTTCTATCATTTTCGGATATGTGTCATCTTTAGGTTTATCAAATCTGTAAAACTGCGGCTTTTGACCATTCGTGGCCTTGTTTCTGTATCTGCCGATCTCAATAAACTCCCAAAGCTTTTCTCCAAACTCAGCCGTGAGAGCCTCAACGATAAGAACCATATCAAGATCTCTTGTCGCCCTAAAAGATGCGTCGTTGCTTTCAAATACAATATCACAGGCAGCACCGCCTATAAGCACATACTGTTCTTCATATCCAGCAAAATGATTTCTGAAAGTGTCTAATCCTTTTACCACACATATTCCTCCAACATTTCATTTATAGATATCATTACTCTTTCGTCCTGCTTTTCTTCATCGGTCAATGATAAAGCTACGCTCAAGGGGTCTTGTATCGACTTCTGCCCATAGTCAATGAAATAGCCAAGCTCAAGAACTACACAGCCAATTTCTTCTCCTCTGCGGACTTGTTTCAGCTTTTTTATACCTGTGTCAGCAAGCTCTTTTTTTGTCACCCCATAGGTAGGAAAGTCATTATCTGACAACAATGAATACTCACACAAAGCAGTAATGCCGGCCTTTTTCTCCAAGTGAATGTCACTTGGAAAAGCACACCTTTTTATAACAGGATTTCTCAGAATATGCTGTATCTGTTCCCACAACTGCTTTATATCAGTAGGTATTGTAATAGCTCTTGATTTGCCTTTCGTGTCGAGAATATTCACATTCAGGTATTCTATTTCATCAAAACATCTGCTTGCTGACGTTTTTGATACATCCAATTTTTCGGCAGCTGTTGATACTGTTACCTTCTCCCACTTTTCGTATATCGCAGTAAGTATCAGCTTTTGCGTCAGAAATGAAAGAAGCTCGACAGGTGCGATATCACGTTCGCCCGAATTGGAAAGCAGACAGCCAATGAACGGCAAATATATTTGCTTGTCTTTCAGCACAAAAGGGATACCGTCCTCAATAAGTTTTTCCTTTATATAAGGGGTGGTGGATCTAAGAAATATGGCACAGTTCAGTCCTGAAATATTCTGAACTTTAGCCCTGTCCTTTCGGAGAGCAACAAGTCCGATATCGTTCTTTGGTTGAATTGCAAGCCAGCCCATTCCGTTGGTTTCGACATTTAAGATATCATATCGTCCCTTAAAAGCCAGCGGAAGTTTATCGTACAAGTCGTTGTTTTCTTTGATCGTAACTATTTGTCTTAAAGTTTTTTCTAAGTATTTTTTCATATGCTCACCTTTTTATATTTGTAACGTATTTTAAGTTACAAATATAAAATAACATATTTTTATATTTGTGTCAAGCTGTTTACATATTTTTTCTCACATTATTTTATGTACAGCCTATCCGCCAGTCTGAGGAGTGCAAGCAGGAAATCAAAGTCAGTGTTCAACGTTGTCTGCAACGGGTCGCCCTCACGGATACGCATGGTGCGCCTTATTTCTTTAGGTATGACAACTCTGCCGAGATCGTCGATCCTGCGGACAATTCCTGTTGCTTTCATATTTATGACCTCCGTTGTTTTTTCAAAATTGCAGTAATATTATTTGCAGGAAATATTACATTATGCAAATTTGGTAAGTTTTCGCTTAGAGGTGTTTTGGAAGATAAGGTGCTATTATTTTTGATATGTATAAAGGTAATTTATTATTGAATAATAGCCGTGAGTGGAAACACATATTCAGATAGGCGTTCAAGTGTTTTGTAGCTGAAATGTAATTGACCGTAGGTTTTTTCTTTGTCATTATCATGTTGAAGTGGGTTACAATGATTTTTTGCGTCGTATAGCTGCTCTATAAAATCTTCGTCAAATAAATCGTGATATTTACAATAGCTGATTTTTTTATCTAAAGTTTGCTCTAAATCATAATCTCTGTTAGAATGTGCAATAACACATTTTACCCCTATTTCTAGACCAATTCTGATATCATGTGAAGCGTAACCGAATTCACCTTGTTTCATTTGATTCTTTGCTTTTTTCATAAAACTAAGAATTTTGTCATATTCACATGTATAATAGTCTCTTCCGTTGCCACGCTGGTCGTATCCTGCTTTGTCAAATCCGTATTTATCAAACCCATATTTATTATATCCATTTTTGTCATATCCGGTTTTATCGCAGCCGTACTCGTCTAAACCATTTTTATCAAAGCCTGATTTGTCATAACCGCTTTCATCATAACCCTCTCTATCATAACCATTTTTATCAAAACCTGATTGGTTATAACCTCTTTCATCATAACCTTCTTTATCATATCCATTTTTATCAAAGCCTGATTGATTATAACCATTTTCATCATAGCCTTCTCTATCATATCCATTTTTGTCAAATCCAGACGAATTGTATCCGTCCTTGTCATAACCGAATTTCTTTTTTATTACATTGAATGTAGCTGCGATTAAAACACCTGCAACAACCGGGGTAACATATTTTTTCACTTTCGTTTATATCTCCTTTTTTACATTTATTTTGGGTTAAAGTTTATTGAATGAAATCATAAATCTCTTTATGATTTTTTATTCAGTACTAACCGAAGTACTATTACCATAACAGAGTGCAACGTATAATTTAATATCATATTTTTTATTTTTATTGGATAATATTGTATCACATTATTGGCAAAAAAGCAATAGGCAAAGAATATAAAAATAATGGTGGAGTGTATGTAAAGTGCACCATAGGTGCACTCGCTGTCAGAGAGTAGGATTATGGTGGAGAAGATTTTCAGTACATTCATACAGATCTTTAGAGCCTGAGCGAAACACGGCAACTTTAAATTTTTCACCGCTAAGCTCCTTTATCTTGCACTCAACCAAGTTCATAACTCTCTCATTTTGTT
>ERZ773227.1496-NODE-1496-length-15815-cov-7.448668_pt1 | contig 15815 bp, 9 predicted proteins | sample MGYA00580525_ERZ773227 | MGnify/ENA primary metagenome ERZ773227 (study PRJEB29015, sample SAMEA2737782) | human gut metagenome | biome: human gut; feature: human-associated habitat; material: faeces | place: China | collected 2012 ... | reverse complement strand
CAGACGCTGCTTAAACATTTCGCCGCCTAACTTAAAAGGAGGCAACAATGTCAGACGCTGCAAAATGGTACGTTGTTCATACGTACTCCGGCTACGAAAACAAGGTAGCCTCTTCGATCGAAAAAGCGGTCGAAAACCGCAAGCTGCATGACCTGATCCAAGCCGTCAACATCCCGACCGAGAAGGTCGTTGAGGTAAAGGACGGCAAAAGCCGCGAGGTAGAGCGCAAGCTGTACCCGGGCTACGTGCTCGTTAAGATGATCATGACCGATGAAACCTGGTATCTGGTTCGCAATACGCGCGGCTGCACCGGTTTTCTGGGTCAGGACAAGTCCGGCGGCTCCAAGCCGATTCCGCTGACTGAGGAAGAGATCATCGCAATGGGCGTGGAAAAGCGCGAGATCGAGGTAAACTACGCCGCAGGCGACAGTGTTCGCGTTATCGACGGCGCGCTGGCAGGCTTTATCGGCGTTGTATCGTCGGTTGAGCCGGATAAGAACAAGGTAAACGTAACCGTTTCCATGTTCGGCCGCGAAACCCCTGTCGAGCTTGAGCTCGATCAGGTTGAAACTCTCGACGAGTGACAATGAGCGGAAGATAGATTTCCGCATTTACGGCAAGTGGGAGAGTTCCGTGCCAATTAGGAACTCGCCAGCCACCACATTTTTTGAAGGAGGAACCTTTCAACATGGCACAGAAAGTAGTAGGTTATATTAAGCTCCAGATTCCCGCAGGCAAGGCAACCCCGGCTCCCCCGGTAGGTCCGGCTCTCGGCCAGCACGGTGTAAACATCATGGCTTTCACCAAGGAATTCAACGAGCGCACCAAGAATGACATGGGCCTGATTATCCCCGTGGTCATCACTGTGTACGCTGACCGTTCCTTCACCTTCATCACCAAGACCCCGCCAGCAGCAGTTCTGATCAAGAAGGCATGCGGCATCGAGTCCGGTTCTGCTGTACCGAACAAGACCAAGGTCGCTCAGCTGTCCAAGGCTGACTGCCAGAAGATCGCAGAGACCAAGATGCCCGACCTGAACGCCGCTTCTCTCGAGGCTGCTATGAGCATGATCGCAGGTACTTGCAGAAGTATGGGCGTTCTAATCGGTGACTAATTTGTTAAGAGAAGTGGGAGAGATATAAAATCTCGTTTAACCACGAAGGAGGATACGAAATGTTTAGAGGAAAGAAATATCAAGATAGCGTAAAGCTTGTTGAAAAATCAAAGTTTTACGATATAAATGAGGCTATGGACCTTATTACAAAGACAGCTAAGGCTAAGTTTGATGAAACTGTAGAGGCTCACATCAGACTTGGTGTTGACTCAAGACACGCTGACCAACAGGTCAGAGGTGCTATTGTACTTCCGCATGGTACAGGTAAGACTTCAAAGGTTTTGGTATTCGCTAAGGGTCCTAAGGCTGACGAAGCAAAGGCTGCTGGTGCAGATTACGTTGGTGATGCTGACTTAGTAGCAAAAATCCAGGGTGAAAACTGGTTCGATTTCGACGTTGTTGTTGCAACTCCAGATATGATGGGTGTTGTTGGTCGTCTTGGTCGTGTACTTGGTCCTAAGGGATTAATGCCAAACCCTAAGGCTGGTACAGTTACTATGGATGTAACAAAAGCTGTTAATGATATCAAGGCTGGTAAGATCGAGTACAGACTTGACAAGACTAATATCATTCACGTGCCAATTGGTAAGGCTTCATTCACAGAGGAGCAGTTATCAGACAACTTCCAGGCTATTATGGATGCAATCGTTAAGGCTAAGCCATCTTCACTTAAGGGAGCTTATCTTAGAAGTGTAGTTCTCACTTCTACTATGGGACCTGGTGTTAAGTTAAGCACAGCCAAGTATGTGGGTTAATCAGATTTTTGATTAAAAACGGTTGACATTAATATATTTTGATAGTATACTATCAGCTTGTGAGCAGCATTTTGCTGTTAACATAATATTTTGCCGTAGACAGCAGGTCCGGATTCAGCATTACTGATGATGGTTAAAGGTAACACGCCTACCGAGGATTTAAGGATTTGATTAATTATTCCCTCTCTGTCGCTGGCAGAGAGGGTTTTGTTTGTAGGGAAACTATAGACGAATAATCTTCACTTAGGCAAAATCGCTTCTATATGAAGCAAGAATCTAACAGGAGGTAATTATTCATGGCTATTTTAAAGAATGTAGGCCTTAAGACATCTACTATCGATGAGATTAAAGATAACTTTGACGGCGCTCAGGGCGTTGTTGTAGTTAACTACAGCGGTCTTACAGTAGAACAGGATACACAGCTTCGTAAGCAGTTAAGAGAAGCTGGTGTGGTTTATAAGGTTTATAAGAACACTTTAGTAAAGAGAGTTGTTGCTGGAACAGAGTTCGAGCCAATTACTGATGCTCTTGAAGGAACTAATGCTATTGCATTCTGCAAGACAGATGCTACAGCACCTGCAAGAATCTTAGCTAACTTTGCTAAGACAGCTAATGCTCTTGAGTTAAAGTGTGGCGTTGTTGAAGGAACATTCTACGATGCAGCAGGTATCGCTACAATCGCTACTATCCCTTCAAGAGAGGAACTTCTTTCAAAGTTACTTGGAAGTATCCAGTCACCTATTACAAACTTTGCTCGTGTTATTAAGCAGATTGCTGAGAAGAACGAGGAAGTTGCTTAATCAGTTTAACACTGAATTAACTATGAAAGCAGCATAGATGCTCTTTCAATTTTAGAATAATATTAAAAAGGAGATTATAATAATGACAACACAGGAAATTATTGAAGTTATTAAAGGTTTATCAGTATTAGAGCTTAACGATTTAGTTAAGGCTTGTGAAGAAGAATTCGGCGTATCTGCAGCAGCAGGCGTTGTAGTTGCAGCAGCAGCAGACGGAGCTGGAGCAGCAGAGAAAGATGAGTTCGACGTAGAGCTTACATCTGCAGGAGCTTCTAAGGTTAAAGTTATCAAGGTTGTTCGTGAAGTAACAGGTCTTGGACTGAAAGAAGCAAAAGAGCTTGTTGACGGAGCACCGAAGGTAATCAAGGAAGCTGTTTCTAAGGCAGAGGCTGAGGAACTTAAGGCTAAACTTGAGGAGCAGGGAGCAGAAGTTACTCTGAAATAATTATTTCGGGAACTGAATGCAGTGGACCGCAGAAGATAAAATGCTTCTGCGGTCTTTTAGATTAAAAACCATACTTTTCATCATTTGAAAAAGATCGGCATGATATCATATCTGTCGAAAAAAGTCAAGAAAAAGTGTAAAAAAGTATGAATATCTTGTTGACAATGAAAAGAGCTGTGTGATATAGTAGAAAATGCGCTATTGTGGAAAGGTATGCCATATAGTACAGGTTTTTACTGTCGCATGGCTCTTTCTGCTTATAAAATACTGGAACTCGACAAAGGCAGATAATTGCCTGCAAAATCAATATATGTATGAGGAGTGAAACGTCAATGGAGAAAAACAGAATTCGTCCCATCAAAACCGGAAAAAGCTTCCGCATGAGCTATTCCAGGCAGGAAGAAGTATTGGAGATGCCCAACCTCATTGAAGTTCAGAAGGATTCCTACAAGTGGTTTCTGGATGAAGGCCTCAAAGAGGTATTCGACGATATTTCCCCGATCGCTGACTACAGTGGTCATCTGAGTCTGGAGTTTGTGGATTTTACACTCTGCGAAGATGATGTAAAGTACACGATCGATGAGTGTAAGGAGAGAGATGCAACTTATGCGGCACCTCTGAAGGTCAGAGTAAGGCTTTATAATAAGGAAAATGATGAGATCAACGAGCATGAGATCTTTATGGGAGATCTTCCGCTGATGACAAAGACAGGTACATTTGTTATCAATGGTGCAGAGCGAGTTATCGTCAGCCAGCTCGTGCGTTCCCCTGGTATCTACTATGGAATCGCACATGATAAGTTTGGTAAAAAGCTTTATTCCGCAACCGTGATTCCGAACCGTGGTGCATGGCTTGAGTATGAGACAGACTCCAATGACGTGTTCTATGTACGTGTTGACCGTACGAGAAAAGTGCCGATCACAGTTCTGATCCGTGCACTTGGAATCGGTACCAATGCAGAGATCATCGATTTATTCGGTGAAGAGCCAAAGATCCTTGCCAGTTTCACAAAGGATACTTCCGAGAGTTATCAGGAAGGTCTGTTAGAGCTGTATAAGAAGATCCGTCCGGGTGAGCCGCTTGCAGTGGACAGTGCAGAGAGCCTGATCACGAGTATGTTCTTTGATCCGAGACGTTATGATCTCGCAAAGGTCGGACGTTATAAATTCAATAAAAAACTGAACCTGAAGAACCGTGTAACAGGTCAGGTACTCGCTGAAGATGTGGTCAGTGCCGTGACAGGTGAAGTAGTTGCGGAAAAAGGCACAAAGATCACCCGTGAGCTTGCCGGTATGATTCAGAACAGTGCAGCTCCGTATATCTGGGTAGAGGGAGAAGACGAATCCAGAAATATTAAAGTATTATCAAATCTGATGGTAGATCTTCAGTCTGTTGTCGATATTGATCCGGCAGAGGTTGGAGTGACAGAGCAGGTTTATTACCCGGTACTTGCAGGTATCATCGAAGAGTCCGCAGGAGATGTGGATGAGATGAAAAGGATGATCAAGAGAGATCTCCATGACCTGATCCCGAAGCACATTACAAAAGAAGATATTCTTGCATCCATCAATTACAATATGCATCTTGAGTATGGCATGGGTAATGATGATGATATCGACCATCTGGGTAACAGACGTATCCGTGCGGTAGGAGAGCTTCTTCAGAACCAGTACAGAATCGGTCTTTCCAGAATGGAGAGAGTTGTCCGCGAAAGAATGACAACGCAGGATCAGGATGGTATTTCACCACAGTCCCTGATCAATATCAAGCCGGTAACTGCAGCGGTGAAAGAGTTCTTTGGATCTTCCCAGTTGTCCCAGTTCATGGATCAGAACAACCCGCTTGGTGAGCTGACTCATAAGAGACGTCTGTCAGCACTTGGTCCTGGAGGACTTTCCAGAGACCGTGCCGGATTCGAGGTTCGTGACGTTCACTACTCCCATTATGGAAGAATGTGTCCGATCGAGACTCCTGAGGGTCCTAACATCGGTCTGATCAACTCTCTTGCATGTTACGCAAGAATCAATGAATATGGATTTATTGAGGCTCCATACCGTAAGGTTGACAAGTCTGACCCGATGAATCCGGTCGTTACAGATGAAGTTGTATACATGACTGCTGATGAAGAGGATAATTACCATGTAGCACAGGCAAATACTCCTCTTGATGAAGAAGGCCATTTCATTAATAAGAACGTATCCGGTCGTTACCGTGAGGAGACACAGGATTACGAAAGAAATAAATTTGATTATATGGACGTATCACCTAAGCAGGTGTTCTCCGTGGCTACTGCACTGATTCCGTTCCTTCAGAATGACGATGCGAACCGTGCATTGATGGGATCCAACATGCAGCGTCAGGCAGTACCGCTTCTTACGACAGAAGCTCCGGTAGTCGGAACAGGTATGGAAGTAAAATCTGCGGTTGACTCGGGTGTTGCTGAAGTTGCAGAGCAGGCCGGTGTAGTTGAAAGTTCTACATCTACAAGCATCACGATCCGCCATGATGACGGAACAAAGAAGACATACAAACTGACAAAATTCCAGAGAAGTAACCAGAGTAACTGCTACAACCAGAGACCGATCGTCGATAAAGGCGAGCGTGTGGAAGCAGGACAGGTTATCGCTGACGGACCGTCAACATCCGGCGGAGAGATGGCTCTTGGTAAGAACCCGTTGATCGGATTCATGACCTGGGAAGGTTATAACTACGAGGATGCCGTTCTTTTAAGTGAAAGACTGGTTCAGGAAGATGTTTATACATCCGTTCATATTGAAGAGTATGAAGCAGAAGCAAGAGATACAAAGCTCGGACCTGAAGAGATCACGAGAGATATTCCGGGTGTCGGTGATGATGCACTGAAAGATCTGGATGAAAGAGGAATTATCCGTATCGGTGCAGAGGTACGTGCCGGAGATATCCTTGTCGGAAAGGTAACTCCAAAGGGAGAGACAGAGCTGACTGCCGAGGAGAGACTGCTTCGTGCAATCTTCGGTGAAAAAGCACGTGAGGTAAGAGATACATCTCTGAAAGTACCTCATGGAGAATATGGTATTGTAGTGGATGCCAAAGTATTTACCAGAGAGAATGGTGATGAGCTGTCTCCGGGAGTAAATCAGGCAGTCCGTATCTATATTGCACAGAAGAGAAAGATTTCTGTTGGTGATAAGATGGCCGGACGACATGGTAACAAGGGTGTCGTTTCCCGTGTCCTTCCTGTAGAAGATATGCCGTTCCTTCCGAACGGACGCCCGCTGGACATCGTGCTGAACCCGCTGGGTGTGCCTTCACGTATGAACATCGGACAGGTGCTGGAGATCCACTTAAGTCTTGCAGCAAAAGCACTGGGATTCAATGTATCAACTCCTGTATTCGCAGGTGCGAACGAGAATGACATCATGGATACACTGGATCTGGCAAATGATTATGTAAACCTTGAATGGGAAGAGTTTGAAAAGAAGCATGGTGAGGAGCTTCGTCCGGAAGTACTGCAGTTCCTTTCAGAGAATAGAGCCCACAGAGAGCTGTGGAAAGGTGTGCCGCTTTCAAGAGACGGAAAGGTTCGTCTGCGTGACGGACGTACCGGAGAGTACTTCGACAGTCCGGTAACGATCGGACATATGCATTACCTGAAGCTGCATCACCTGGTAGATGATAAGATCCATGCACGTTCTACAGGTCCTTACTCTCTTGTAACGCAGCAGCCGCTGGGAGGAAAAGCCCAGTTCGGTGGACAGCGTTTCGGAGAGATGGAGGTATGGGCATTGGAGGCTTATGGTGCATCTTATACACTGCAGGAGATCCTGACAGTGAAGTCGGACGACGTTGTAGGACGTGTGAAGACTTACGAGGCGATCATCAAAGGAGAAAATATTCCTGAACCGGGTGTTCCTGAATCCTTCAAGGTTCTCCTGAAAGAACTTCAGTCTCTTGCACTGGATGTCCGCGTATTACGTGATGACAATACAGAGGTCAAGATCATGGAGAGTGTTGATTATGGCGAGACAGATCTGCGTCATATCATCGAGGGCGACAGAAGATACCGTGATGAAAATGAATCGTTCAGAGATCATGGATTTACGGAGCAGGAATTTGTTGGTGAGGAACTTGAGAACGTAGAGCCGGAAGAGGAAGACCCGGACGACAGCGATCTTGAGAACTTAAGTTTTGATGATGACTACCTGGGTGAGGAATAATAAGGAGGAGCCGTTTTTATGCCAAATAACAATGAACAACAATACGAACCGTTAACATTTGATGCGATAAAGATCGGCCTGGCTTCACCTGAAAAGATCATGGAATGGTCAAAAGGTGAGGTTACGAAGCCGGAGACAATCAACTACAGAACACTGAAACCGGAAAAAGACGGACTTTTCTGTGAGAGAATCTTCGGACCAAGTAAAGACTGGGAGTGCCACTGTGGAAAGTACAAAAAGATCCGTTATAAAGGAGTCGTGTGCGACCGCTGTGGTGTTGAGGTAACAAAGGCAAGTGTCCGCCGTGAGCGTATGGGTCATATCGCTCTGGCGGCACCGGTATCGCATATCTGGTATTTCAAGGGCATCCCGAGCCGTATGGGTCTGATCCTTGATATCTCTCCGAGAACTCTGGAGAGAGTCCTGTATTTCGCTTCTTATATCGTACTTGACAAAGGCGAGACAAATCTTGCCTACAAGCAGGTGCTTTCTGAAGCAGAATACCAGGAAGCAAAAGAAAAATATGGAAGAAATGCATTCCGTGTAGGAATGGGTGCAGAATCCATTAAGGAACTTCTTGAGTCCATCGACCTTGAGAAGGAATATGCAGAACTTCAGGCAGGACTGGAGAATGCGACAGGACAGAAACGTGCGAGAATCGTAAAGCGTCTGGAAGTTGTAGAAGCATTCCGCGAGTCCGGCAACAGACCGGAGTGGATGATCCTTACAGCAATCCCGGTTATCCCACCGGATCTGCGTCCTATGGTACAGCTTGATGGTGGACGTTTCGCTACATCTGACCTGAATGATCTGTACAGAAGGATCATCAACAGAAATAACCGTCTGAAGAGACTCCTTGAGCTGGGAGCACCGGACATTATCGTAAGAAACGAGAAGCGTATGCTTCAGGAAGCTGTTGACGCACTGATCGACAACGGCCGTCGTGGACGCCCGGTAACAGGACCTGGTAACAGAGCATTGAAGTCTCTGTCTGATATGCTGAAAGGTAAGTCCGGACGTTTCCGTCAGAACCTGCTTGGTAAGCGTGTTGACTATTCAGGACGTTCTGTTATCGTCGTTGGACCGGAACTGAAGATCTATCAGTGTGGTCTGCCGAAAGAGATGGCAATCGAGCTGTTCAAACCATTTGTTATGAAAGAACTTGTAGCAAACGGAACAGCACATAATATTAAAAATGCAAAGAAGATGGTTGAGAGACTTCAGCCGGAGGTATGGGATGTGCTTGAAGATGTGATCAAGGAGCATCCGGTTATGCTGAACCGTGCCCCCACACTGCACAGACTTGGTATCCAGGCATTTGAGCCGATCCTTGTAGAAGGTAAGGCGATCAAGCTTCATCCGCTGGTATGTACGGCTTACAATGCCGACTTCGATGGAGACCAGATGGCTGTCCATGTACCACTGTCACAGGAAGCACAGGCAGAGTGCCGTTTCCTGCTCCTTTCACCGAACAACCTGCTGAAGCCGTCTGATGGTGGTCCGGTAGCTGTTCCTTCACAGGATATGGTACTTGGTATTTACTATCTGACTCAGTTAAGACCGGGATCAAAGGGCGAGGGCATGTTCTTCAAGAGCGTGAACGAGGCAATTCTTGCTTATGAGAATGGATATATCACACTGCACTCACAGATCAAGGTGCGTGTGGCAAAGACTCTTCCAAATGGAGAAGAGATGACCGGGATTATTGATGCAACACTGGGACGTCTTCTCTTTAATGAGATCATTCCTCAGGATCTTGGTTTCGTAGACCGTGAGGTTGAGGGAAATGAACTGAAGATGGAGATCGACTTCCATGTTGGTAAGAAGCAGCTCAAGCAGATCCTTGAGAAAGTAATCAATACACATGGGGCTACAGCAACTGCAGAAGTACTGGATGATGTAAAAGCCATCGGATATAAGTTCTCTACAAGAGCGGCAATGACTGTATCGATTTCCGATATGACTGTACCACCGCAGAAGCCTGAGATGATCGCAAAAGCTCAGGAAACTGTAGACCGTATTACAAAGAACTACAAGCGTGGTCTTATCACAGAGGAAGAGCGTTATAAAGAAGTTGTTGAGACATGGAAAGCAACCGATGATATGCTGACAGAGGCACTGCTGACAGGTCTTGATAAGTATAATAATATCTTCATGATGGCAGACTCAGGAGCCCGTGGATCTGATAAGCAGATCAAGCAGCTTGCCGGTATGCGTGGACTGATGGCTGATACAACCGGTCGTACGATCGAGCTGCCTATCAAGTCAAACTTCCGTGAAGGTCTTGACGTACTGGAGTATTTCATGTCTGCCCACGGAGCCAGAAAGGGAATGGCAGATACTGCTCTTCGTACAGCCGATTCAGGATACCTGACAAGACGTCTTGTAGACGTATCACAGGAACTGATCATTCACGATACAGACTGCGTAAAACCGGGTCAGCCGATTCCGGGAATGTATGTATCTGCATTCATGGATGGAAATGAAGAGATCGAAAGTCTTCAGGAACGTATTACAGGACGTTTCTCTGCAGAAGACATTAAAGATAAAGATGGTAATGTCATTGTAAAGGCAAACCATATGATTACTCCACGCCGTGCTGAGCGTGTGATGAAGAAGGGCGTTGACGAGAACGGAAATGCACTTGAGCAGGTTAAGATCCGTACAATCCTTACCTGTAAGTGTAAGAGTGGTGTATGCTCCAGATGTTATGGTGCGAACATGGCAACAGGAGAAGCCGTACAGGTTGGTGAGGCAGTCGGAATTATGGCAGCACAGTCCATCGGAGAGCCAGGTACACAGCTTACCATGCGTACATTCCATAACGGTGGAGTTGCCGGAGACGATATCACTCAGGGTCTTCCTCGTGTCGAGGAGCTTTTTGAGGCAAGAAAGCCGAAGGGACTTGCAATCATCACAGAGTTTGCCGGACGTGCAACGATCAGTGATACAAAGAAAAAGCGTGAAGTTATTGTTACAAATGAAGAGACAGGCGAATCAAAAGCTTACCTTATCCCTTATGGATCTCGTATTAAGATCCAGGACGGAGCAATGCTCGGTGCCGGAGATGAGCTTACAGAAGGTAGTGTAAATCCACATGACATCCTGAAGATCAAAGGCCTTCGTGCAGCACAGGACTACATGCTTCAGGAAGTACAGCGTGTATACCGTCTGCAGGGTGTTGAGATCAATGATAAGCATATCGAGGTCATCGTTCGTCAGATGCTGAAGAAGATCCGAATCGAGGAGAAGGGTGATACAGAGTTCCTGCCGGGAACAATGGTAGACGTCCTTGAATTCGAGGAAGTCAACGAGCAGCTTGTTGCAGAAGGAAAAGAGCCGGCTACCGGTGAGCAGATCATGCTTGGTATCACCAAGGCATCTCTTGCTACAGAATCCTTCCTTTCAGCCGCTTCTTTCCAGGAGACAACAAAGGTTCTGACAGAGGCAGCAATCAAGGGTAAAGTTGACCACCTTGTAGGTCTGAAGGAGAACGTTATCATCGGTAAGCATATTCCTGCCGGAACAGGTATGAAGAAGTACCGTGATGTAAAATTAAATACAGATCTTCAGATGGAAGATGAACTGGATCTTGATGATGAGATCAGCCTGGAAGATTTAGATGCAGATCTGGATCTGAACGAAGAGATTGATCTTGAAAATACAGAAGAGACAGCCGGAGAAAGTGATGCCGCAGAGGAAGTATCAGAAAAAGCAGATACGACTGAAGAATAAGCATTACAGGAAACTCTCTGAATAAAAATTATAAGGAACCTGTTGTTCCCCTGCTTTCGGGCAGAGGAGCAGCAGGTTTTTTCGTTGAGGGGAATACGAAGTGTTTTTCTGACAGGTGAATCGCTGGAAGGGAAATGTGCAAAATTAGCAGAAAAATGTCGAATATCAGAAAGAAAATATCGGAAAGATACATAAAACCACTTCCTGAATCTAAAAAATATTAATAATACTGTTAAATATATATAAAAAAATCAATGAATCATAAAAATTTTAATAAAAAATCCAAAAATATTCTATTCTTTCAAAGGAAAGAGATGCTTATAATAAGCTTAGTCAATGAAGCAAGACGAAAATCTAAAAATAGGAGGACATGTAATTATGAATAAGAAAAGATTTTTAGCTGCATTAGCTGTGGCAACACTTGCTTTCTCAATGGTCGGATGTGGTTCATCAGGTGGTGGAGATTCAAAAGGATCAGACAGTGGCGTAGCAAATAAAGACAAGCCGCTTTGCTGGTTCAACCGTCAGCCATCCAACAGCTCAACAGGAGAGCTTGACAAAGAAGCACTCAGCTTCAACGATGATACATATTATGTAGGATTCGATGCTAATCAGGGTGCTGAACTTCAGGGCGAGATGGTACTTGATTATATCAAAGAGAACGCAGCTAAGATGGACCGTAACGGAGACGGTGTGATCGGATACGTTCTTGCAATTGGAGATATCGGACATAACGATTCTATCGCACGTACACGTGGTGTTCGTTCCGCTCTTGGAACAGGCGTAGAGGCAAGCGGAACTGTTGATTCTACACCGGCAGGAACAAACGTAGATGGATCATCCAAGGTTGTACAGGATGCAACGATCGAAGTTGACGGAAAGAAATATACAATCCGTGAGCTTGCTTCTCAGGAGATGAAGAACTCCGCAGGAGCTACATGGGATGCTGCTACAGCAGGTAACGCAATCGGAACATGGACAGCTTCCTTTGGAGATCAGATTGATGTAGTTGTTTCTAATAATGATGGTATGGGAATGTCAATGTTCAATGCATGGGCAAAAGACAACAAAGTTCCTACATTCGGATATGATGCAAATAGTGATGCAGTTGCAGCAATCGCAGAAGGATACGGCGGAACAATTTCCCAGCATGCAGACGTACAGGCTTACCTGACACTGAGAGTACTTCGTAATGCACTGGATGGTGTAGATGTTGATACAGGTATCGGAACTCCTGATGATGCAGGAAACTGCCTGACAGAGGGTGAAGATTACAGATACAGTGAGGAAGAGAGATCCTACTACGCATTGAACGTAGCTGTAACAGCAGATAACTATCAGGACTTCACAGATTCCACAAAGGTTTACGACAAAGTTTCTAACCAGTTGGATGAGAGCAAGAGTCCATCTAAGAAAGTATGGCTTGATATCTACAATGCTTCAGATAACTTCTTAAGTTCTACATATCAGCCACTGCTGCAGAACTATGATGACCTCCTGAACCTGAAAGTAGATTACATCGGTGGTGATGGACAGACAGAGTCCAACATTACAAATCGTCTTGGAAACCCAGGAGAGTATGATGCATTTGCAATCAACATGGTTAAGACAGATAACGCATCATCTTACACATCAATTCTCTCAAAGTAAACTAATTGTTTTAAAGTAAAATGATTTAACTCAGAGGGGTGTCAGATAAAAATGATACCCTTCTTTTACTAAGAAAAGGAAGTAGAGATATGGCAGAGGATAAGAACAAATATATCTTATCGATCAATGGCATGAGCAAATCCTTCGGTAGAAATAAGGTGCTGAAGCATATCGACCTGAATGTGAAGCCCGGAACGATCATGGGACTGATGGGTGAGAATGGTGCCGGAAAATCGACGATGATGAAATGTCTCTTCGGAACGTATCAGAAAGACGAAGGGGTTATAATATTAGACGGCAAAGAGGTAAATTTCTCTGGCCCTAAGGAAGCACTTGAAAATGGTGTTGCAATGGTTCATCAGGAGCTGAACCAGTGTCTGGAAAGAAGTGTTATAGACAATTTGTTCCTTGGTCGTTACCCGAAAAATTCACTGGGGGTTGTCGATGAAGGAAGAATGAAAAAGGAAGCATCTGACTTATTCAGAAAGCTTGGAATTACTGTCAACCTGACGCAGCCAATGAAGAGAATGTCAGTATCAAAGCGTCAGATGTGTGAGATCGCAAAAGCAATCTCTTATAATTCCAAGATCATTGTACTGGATGAGCCAACCTCATCACTGACAGCACCGGAAGTTGCCAAGCTTTTCAAGATGATGAGACAACTGAAGGCACAGGGTATTTCCCTGATCTATATCTCACATAAGATGGACGAGATTTTTGAGATCTGTGATGAGATCTCAGTTCTCCGTGATGGTAGTCTGGTTATGACGAAGGAAAGTAAAGACACCAATATGAATGAGTTGATTTCAGCCATGGTTGGTCGTTCTCTTGATAACCGGTTCCCTCCGGTAGACAATACACCTGGAGAGACGGTTCTTTCCGTACAGAACCTTTCTACAAAATATGCACCGAAATTACAGAATATTTCCTTTGATATCAGAAAAGGTGAAATTTTCGGACTGTATGGTCTGGTTGGTGCAGGACGTACCGAGCTGCTTGAGACGATCTTCGGAATGCGTACAAGAGCGGCAGGAAATGTAATCTATAATGGAAAGACGATGAATTTCTCGTCACCAAAAGATGCCATGGATCATGGATTTGCATTGATCACTGAGGAACGAAAAGCGAATGGACTGTTCCTCAAGGCAGATATTACATTTAATACGACAATCGCAAATATGAATCATTATAAAAGTGGAATTGCTCTGTCTCATGACAGTATGGTTCGTGCAACTGCTGAGGAGATCAAGGTCATGCATACAAAATGTATGGGACCGGATGATATGATCTCGAGCCTGTCAGGTGGTAACCAGCAGAAAGCAATTTTTGGAAAATGGCTGGAACGTTCTCCAAATATCTTCATGATGGATGATCCTACCCGAGGTATCGACGTAGGTGCAAAATATGAGATTTACGAACTGATCATCAATATGGCAAAGCAGGGAAAGACGATCATCGTAGTTTCATCTGAGATGCCTGAGATCCTTGGAATTACAAACCGTATCGGTGTTATGTCGAATGGACACCTTGCGGGAATTGTAAATACAAAAGAAACGAATCAGGAAGAATTATTGAGACTTAGTGCGAAATATTTGTAAGAGAGAGGAGCATTGGATATGGCAGACAGAAGTACTATCCTTTCGGCTGATGCAGAAGAAAAGCTTTTACAGCCGATTGAAGAATATGTTGGAAAGATACAGGCACAGATTGATGAACTTCGTGTAGAAGGATCTGACAAAGTCCGCAGCCTGAAAAATCATATTGCCATCGCAAAAGAAGACAAAAATCTGTCAAAAGACGAAAGAGACAGAATGATTGCAAAGGATAAGGCAGACCTTGAAAAGGCAAAAGCCGTAGAAGCATCAAATAAAGATAAAGTTGCCAAATTAGTAAAAGAGGCAGAAGATTATCTCGCACAGCATTATGATAAAGATTACTATGACAAAGTAGCTGCAAGCTGTGCGGCAGAAAAAGCGATTGAAAATGAAGAGTACGAAAAGGTACGTGCCACGATCAAGACAGAGCATGAGCAGAACCTGAAAAAGCTTTCTGCTGCTGAAGATATCAAAGATGAAAAGTATGTATATAAGAACAAGCTTTTCGATGCTGAGATGGCTCACGAGTCAAAACTGCAGGAGATCAAGGACAGAAGACATGATGCATTTGCTCATAAATATCACCTGATCGATCTGCTCCGTATGTCAAAATATACATTCGGACAGAAAATGGCACAGAGATTTGAGAACTACAAATACACATTCAATACAGCACAGTTCCTGTATAAGAATGGTCTGTATATTGTAATTATCCTGATCTTTATTGCATTATGTATCATTACACCAATCGTTAAGAATACGCAGCTGTTCACATACACGAATATCCTGAACATCCTGCAGCAGGCTTCACCTCGAATGTTCCTGGCACTTGGTGTTGCAGGTCTGATCCTCTTAACTGGTACTGACCTTTCCGTAGGACGTATGGTTGGTATGGGTATGGTTACAGCAACGATTATCATGCACAATGGAATTAATACAGGTAGTGTGTTCGGACATATTTTTGATTTCTCTAATATGCCGGCAGCAACCAGAGCAATTCTTGCGTTGCTTGTATGTATTTTATTTACGACTGTATTCTCCTGTATCGCAGGATTTTTCATGGCAAGATTTAAGATGCATCCGTTCATCTCCACAATGGCGAACATGCTGATCATCTTCGGTCTTGTAACTTATGCAACAAAGGGTGTATCTTTCGGTGCGATCGATGCAGCGATCCCGAATATGTTCATTCCACAGATTGGTAGTTTCCCGACGATCATTCTTTGGGCAGTTGTAGCAATTGTAGTTGTATGGTTTATCTGGAACAAGACAACATTTGGTAAGAATCTGTACGCTGTAGGTGGAAACCCGGAGGCAGCAGCAGTTTCAGGTATTTCAGTATTTAAAGTAACTCTTGGAGCATTTATCCTTGCTGGTATCCTTTATGGATTTGGTTCATGGCTTGAGTGTAACAGAATGGTTGGTTCTGGTAGTGCTGCTTATGGACAGGGCTGGGATATGGATGCCATTGCAGCCTGCGTAGTTGGTGGTGTATCATTTACAGGTGGTATTGGTAAGATCTCAG
>ERZ773227.1487-NODE-1487-length-15898-cov-2.871678_pt1 | contig 15898 bp, 14 predicted proteins | sample MGYA00580525_ERZ773227 | MGnify/ENA primary metagenome ERZ773227 (study PRJEB29015, sample SAMEA2737782) | human gut metagenome | biome: human gut; feature: human-associated habitat; material: faeces | place: China | collected 2012 ... | reverse complement strand
TTCTTACGTTCTTTCATACGTGGGTCACGTGTCAGGTATCCAGCGCTCTTTAATACTGGTCTGTACTCAGCATCAGCTTCAAGAAGTGCTCTGGAGATTCCGTGACGGATTGCTCCAGCCTGTCCTGTGTATCCACCACCATGTACGTTTACGATTACATCAAATTTGTCTGTTGTTCCTGTAGCAACGAGTGGCTGACGAACAACAACTTTTAATGTTTCCAGTCCAAGATACTCATCGATATCTCTTTTATTGATTGTAATCTTTCCTGTTCCCGGTACAAGATATACTCTTGCAACAGATTTTTTTCTTCTTCCTGTTCCGTAATATTTTGCGTTAGCCAATGTAATGTCCTCCTTTCAACCTTTCCTTAAAATGTCAATACTTCTGGTTTCTGAGCCTGATTGTTGTGCTCTGGTCCAGCGTATACATGAAGTTTCTTGATCATTGCTCTTCCCAAAGGTCCTTTTGGAAGCATTCCTTTTACAGCAAGCTCAACAACTTTTTCCGGTTTCTTTGCAAGCATCTCAGCCAGTGTTGTCTCTCTCATTCCACCTACATAATCAGAGTGATTGTAGTAGATTTTCTGCTGTAATTTCTTTCCTGTTACTTTCACTTTGTCAGCGTTTACAACGATTACATAATCTCCTGTATCAACATGTGGTGTGTACTCCGGTTTATTTTTTCCTCTTAACACTTTAGCGATCTCTGAAGACAGACGTCCTAATGTACATCCTTCAGCGTCAACCACATACCATTTTCTTTTGATCTTGTCTGGGTTAGCCATATAAGTTTTCATGGGTGTTCCTCCTACTTACTAATTATCATAGATTATTTACTTTAACTCTTCTATATGAAATCAGCATACTCCGGGGCTTTGGTGTAAGCTGTTTCTCCTTATGTCATACTGCTTTATTATATTCTTTTTGTCCTTGATTGTCAATGTTTTTTTCTCCAAAAACAACAGTAAAAATCACTCTGCAACTGTACACAGTAACATACTCCGGACATAAAAATAAGACAGCCTTTATGACTGTCTTACAAGCTACGGATAGAGGACTCGAACCTCTACTAACAGAGTCAGAGTCTGCTGTGCTGCCATTACACCAATCCGCATCATTTCTCTTTCTGTCAGACTCAACATTTACATTATATCGCAATTTTCCAAAAAGTCAAGCACTTTTTTTATTTTTTAAGCAAAGTTCGTTACCGTTCATCTCAGGTATTGATAGTAACCGGAGATAAACCGTAACGAACGCCCTGCCTCTTTTTCTATTATGCCTTCCACACTCCGTCAAAAACAACCTCTGCCGGTCCTGTCATATAGATTTTATTCTGTTCACGATCCCATTCGATCAGCAGATCTCCTCCGAGCAGCTTAACCGTCACTTTGTTTTCTGTATATCCTCCGAGAATACATGCCACTGCCACTGCACAGGCTCCGGTTCCACAGGCAAGTGTCTCCCCGGATCCCCGCTCCCAGACACGCATACTTGCCGTGTGTCTGTCTAAGACTTTCACGAATTCTGTATTCACTCTGTTCGGAAATCGTTCATGATGCTCGAATTTCGGTCCGATCTTCTCAATCTCCAGATGTTCGATATCATCCATAAATATGACTGCATGAGGATTTCCCATAGAAACACAAGTCATCTGGTATTCTGTTTCGTCCACAAGGATCGGAACAGCAACCGCTTCCGCCTCATCTGCGATGACCGGAATCTGCGCCGGTGTCAGGATCGGACTTCCCATGTCCACTCTTACCAGAACCACTTTTCCATCCTCTACAGTCAGATCCAGATATTTAATCCCGCCCAGTGTCTCCACAGAAATATGTGTCTTATCGGTAAGACCATAATCATAAACATATTTTGCCACACAACGAATTCCGTTTCCACACATCTCTCCCCTGGAACCGTCTGCATTATACATCTCCATCTCAAAATCTGCTTTCTCGGACGGATTGATCAGAATCAGTCCATCCGAACCGACTCCAAAATTCCGGTTGCTCACTTTTACAGCCATTTCAGAAGGATTTTCAATCCGTTCTTCAAAACCATTCACATAGACATAATCATTGCCCAATCCCTGCATTTTTGTAAATTTCATCCTGCTCTCTCCTTTCTTTTTCGAAAAAGGGTATCTCCCATCCACTGGAAAATACCCTTATGTTATCGATGTATACATACTTTAAACAAGAAATTTCTTGATCAATTCTTTCAATTCTTCTGCATCCCCATTAAACACCTGCAGTTCCATCTCTTCCTCTATATTCATACTGCAGATTCCCAGAAGAGACTTCGCATCAATCGTAATTCTCCCCTGTTTCAGATCAACATCTCCATCAAACTGATTCACTGCTTTTGCAAATTCCTGTATTTCATCGATGTTTCTAAACTTCACACACAATTCTTCTGCTACTGCTTCCGGCATTGTATATTCCTCCCATATCTTCATGTACTGCGCTTCATTGTACACTATTTATCGGGAAAAAGAAAGCAGTTTTTTATTTTTGCAGAAATTCCAGAACCTCTTCCTTCTCCGGCATGGAACGAATCGCTCCTTTTCTGGTTGTAATCAGCGCTGCTGCTGTATTTGCAAATGTGAGCATTTCTCCCAGCTGTTCTTCCGTCAGATTTTCAAAATCATGCTCCAGAATATAATTTAAAGAGCTTCCGCAGAATGTATCTCCGGCTCCTGTCGTTTCGATCGCCTTCACTGATTTTCCGGCTCTTTCTACACGCATTCCCTTGTAGTACGCACGGCTTCCGTCTTTCCCCATTGTCAGAAGAATCAACGGAATCTGATATTTCTCCTGAAGATACCGGATTCCCTCATCGTAATCTTCTTTTCCTGATACAAACTGAATCTCATTATCAGAAATTTTCAGAATATCACAGTACTGGAATCCGTACTCCATCTGTTCTTTCGCCAGATCCAGAGAACTCCACAGCGGCGGGCGCAGATTCGGATCAAAGGATACTAAAAGTCCATTGTCCTTCGCTGCCTTAAGCGCTTTTTTTGTTGCCTTTCTGACTTCTTCATGTGTCATGGACAGAGTTCCGAAATGGAACAGTCTTGCCTGACGGATAAAGTCTTCCTCAACTTCCTCCTCACGAAGCATCATATCTGCCCCCGGATTTCTATAGAAAGAAAATTCTCGGTCTCCATCCGGGAAAGTATGTACAAATGCAAGCGTCGTGTTCACTTCATCATCAGTCAGAAGATTAGATGCATCAATCCCTGCACTGCTGATCGTATCCCGCAGCAGTCTTCCAAACTGATCATCTCCTACTTTTCCCAGAAATGCAGTCTTTTTACCAAGCTTGTTCAGCATTGCCAGCACATTACACGGCGCTCCTCCCGGGCAGGCTTCGAACAGGTTATTTCCCTGTTCGCTCTGTCCGTTCATTGTAAAATCAATCAAAAGTTCTCCCATTGCGATTACGTCAAATCTTTTTTCCATCTTGTCTCTCCCTCACTCTTTTTAGTTAAAGTAAACCAGCTCTTCGATTGGTTCGGCTTCTTCAATATGCTCTGCCTCCAGAATCGGTCCGGTACCTTTATACACTGATACATGTCCATACTGTACTTTTGCGCGCACCTTCACCCATTCTCCTGCCTGCAGCTTCGGTGCGTAGGCGCTCTTGCAGATATATCCTAAAAATGTAGTGTCATCCGCACAACAGGTCATCGCCATCCGTCCCGGAAGAAATACCTTGGACGGAAATCCTTTCGGCTTTAATACTTTTGCGGTAAATTCAATCACTTTTCCCTTGTATCTGTCCGGATTTTCCATTACGTCCACATACCAGATTCCATAATCCTCTCTTGGAATCTCAATCACAGGCGCGTTCAGATCATACGGCACATCATCCCCGAAAATATTCTCGATTTCACCCTTTTCATCCTCAAAAATCACTTCTGCCTGCGGGCTGACTACTTTCACACTTCTGCGGTATCCTGCCAGAGGTTCAATATCTGTACAACGATTAAACAGCACCAGTTCCGCCCCGCGTACCATTTCGACAAACAACGGCTTCAGGTTGTTCAGATACATCTGGAATGTACTGGCATCCACTGTTGTCAGCTTCTGTTCGATCTCCCATCCTTCAGGAAGATTTAACGCTTCAAAGTCACTGACTTTCCACATCCCGTTGTATTCAATCACCACACGCTCCGGCGAATATTTTTCGTTCAGCTCATTTAAAAATGCTTCTGTCAACTCTTCCTGGTCTTCTATTTTGATGATCTTCACACCATGCTTTGCCATTTCCAACGGATCAAACTCTTCCTCACCTTCCTCGCAGAGAATCAGAAGCGTTGTTCCATCAATCTGAAAATAATCCTGTGTCAGCGTGAACTTTAAAAACTGGGATTTTCCACTGTCTAAAAATCCAGTCATCAGATAAACCATTACATCCGGTTCATTCATTGTTCTCTCTCCTGTCTGTAGTTTCTATTTTTTCAGTCCAAATAATTCTTCCAGCTTGTCTTCTTCCAGCCTGGAACCGATCACACAGATTCTTCCCGTATATTCTGCTGCCCCGCTTCTGACTTCATGCTCCTGCGGAACCATATCAAAATAAATCCACTCTCCGTCTGCACCTGCCACCATTCCTTTTGCACGAAGAACAGTTCCATATGTCCCATCCTCTTCCAGCGTCTTTAAGATCCTGCTGATATCTTCTCTGCTGTAGGTTTTGATCGTCTCTCGTCCCCAGCTTGTAAACACTTCATCTGCATGATGGTGGTGATGATGATCATGGTCATGATCGTGTCCGCAGCCACAACCGCACTCCCCATCATGATGATGTTCATGCTCGTGATGGTGCTCATGGTGATGGCCATGTCCGCAGCCACACTCCTCTCCATGATGATGGTGATGCTCATGATGATCGTGTTCTTCATGGCAATGGTGATGATGTGCGTGATCATGCACATGTCCGCATTCCGGGCAGATTTCCTCTTCCAGGAGCAGCTCTTCTTCCAGAGATTTGCTGTGCTCCATTGTCTCCAGAATCTTCTCTCCTGACAACTGCTCGATCGGAGTTGTGATGATCGGAGCCTTTTCATTTAACTCACGAAGCAGCTCAACACTTTCTTCCACTTTCTCCGGTTTCGCCTTATCTGTACGGCTTAAGATGATCGCACCTGCATATTCAATTTGATTGCTGAAAAATTCTCCGAAATTCTTCTTATATAATCTGCATTTTGTCACGTCTACAACTGTTGTAAAACTGTTCAGCTCTGCTTCGATCTCATCCTGCACATCCTGCACTGCTTTGATCACGTCGGAAAGTTTTCCAACACCGGATGGCTCGATCAGAATCCGATCCGGATGATACGTATCTACCACTTCTTTTAAGGATTTTCCAAAGTCTCCGACTAACGAACAACAGATACATCCTGAATTCATCTCCCGGATTTCAATTCCCGCTTCCTTAAGAAATCCTCCGTCAATCCCGATCTCTCCGAATTCGTTCTCGATGAGTACAACCTGCTCTCCCGAAAATGCTTCTTTGAGCATTTTTTTTATAAATGTTGTTTTTCCGGCTCCTAAAAATCCGGAAATAATATCAATCTTTGTCATGTTCATTCTCTCCTTTTTATTTTAAATCCAGCTCGATCGGACAATGGTCAGATCCCATGACATCTGTCAGGATCTTTGCATCCGCAAGCCGGTCTTTCAAACATTCTGAAACGCAAAAATAATCGATCCGCCACCCTGCATTCTTTGCTCTGGCACTGAACCGATAAGACCACCAGGAATAAATCCCTTCCTGATCCGGATAGAAATACCGGAATGTATCAATAAATCCCGCATCTAACATCTCGGTAAACTTTCCTCTTTCTTCATCCGTAAATCCGGCGTTTTTCCGGTTCGTCTTCGGATTTTTCAAGTCAATTTCTTTGTGTGCCACGTTCAGATCACCACAAAAAATCACAGGCTTTTTCTCTTCCAGTTTCTTCAAATACGCCAGAAAATCAGATTCCCACTTCATGCGGTAATCCAGCCTGGCAAGCTCGTTCTGAGAATTCGGCGTGTACACAGTCACAAAATAAAATTCTTCAAATTCCAGTGTGATGACACGACCTTCCTGATCGTGCTCCTCGATTCCGATTCCATAAGTCATATTCAATGGTTTCTTTTTTGTAAATACAGCCGTTCCGGAATATCCTTTTTTCACGGCATAATTCCAGTACTGCTCATATCCTTCCAGATCCAGCTCGATCTGACCTGCCTGCAGTTTTGTTTCCTGCAAACAGAAAATATCTGCATCTGCTTCTCGAAAGAATTCCAGAAACCCTTTCTGTACGCAGGCACGGATTCCATTTACATTCCATGATATCAGCTTCATAAATCCTCCTGTTTTCTTTAGAAAAACCCAAAAAGGGACCGTCTACTTTCGTACCCGCCCCCAATCTAATAATACACTTCTTTTAATGTCAGCCCTCTTGCAGGTGCAAGAAATCCGGCATCTGCCCTATCTCTGCCTGCCAGTGCAGCCTTCACCGATTCCGGCGTCCTTCTTCCGTCTCCTACTTCCAACAGAGTTCCTGTCAGGATCCTCACCATATGATACATAAAACCGCTGCCCCGGTATTCGATCCTCAACTTGTCCCCCTGTACCTCCACGATTATAGCATAAATTGTGCGAATTGTGGACTTTTCCTCTTTTTTGTCCGTAAATGCGGCAAAATCATACCGTCCAATCAGATCATCCGCTGCTCTTTGCATCGCCTTTATATTCAGCTCTTTCGGATAATGATAGGTATACTTTCGCATAAACACATCCGGTTTTTCCCGCATATCGATCCAGTATTCATAACATTTTCCAACTGCACTGAGTCTCGCGTGAAATCCGTTCTTTACCAGTTCCATTTTGATCACCCGGATATCCAAAGGAAGCAGCCGGTTCATATTTTGTAAAAACTCAGACTCCTGTACTTTTCCGCGCAGGATCACACTGGTCGTCTGCCCCTTCGCATGGACACCGCCATCTGTGCGTCCTGATCCCTGTACTTCCACCGGATATCCTGCTGCCTCAGACGCTGCCTGCTCTAAAAGCCCTTGGATCGTCTTGTCTGTATTGCTCTGTCTCTGCCAACCCTGATACCGACTTCCATCATAAGCGATCGTCAATTTATAGGTTCGCATACGGCTACTCCAGAATCTTTTTCAATTCGGACATAAATGTGTTCACATCCTTAAACTCTCTGTATACAGATGCAAAACGGACATATGCGACCGGATCCAGATCTTTGAGACGGTCCATCACGATCTCCCCGATCAATTTACTTGGGATCTCTTTGTCCTCTCTTTTAAATATCTGGAGCTCGATATCATCGATCGTCTGCTGGATCTGCTGTGCTGAGACAGGACGCTTATAGCATGCCCGCAAAACTCCGGCTTCAATCTTAGATCTGTCATACTGCTCTCTGTTATTGTCTTTTTTGATCACGATCAGGGGAATCGTCTCTACTTTTTCATAGGTTGTAAAGCGTTTCCCGCATTCATCGCAGGATCTTCTTCTTCGGATGGCGTTGTTGTCTTCCGCCGGTCTGGAATCGATCACCCGCGTATCCGGATGACCACAATACGGACATTTCATACTCGTTTCCGCCTTTCTTTTTCCTTTGCATTTGGCTTCTTTTCCCCATTATAACCAACATCTAGTACTTTTGCAAAAACTTTTCTTCACAGATTTCCACCAAAATGATATCCGGCCCGATTTTTTTAATACAACCGAACGGAATCACATATTCTCCGTCACTGCCAAGTATCCCACAGATCTTCCCGGGAACCGGAATAATGATCGCCAGAACCTTTCCATCGCAGACATCAATATCCACATCCACCACACAGCCAAGTCTTCTGCAGTTACATATATTGATCACTTCTTTCTCCCTCAGTTCACAGAGCCTCACACCTCACACCCGCTTCCCGAAATCCGTTCTGCCGCTATAAAAAGCGCCTGCATACAGCAGCCTTCTTACTGTTACTATATGCAGGCACCTTCTCTTTGTGAAATGCTCTGTCTGAAACAACTTCTATTTTGCCATTACCTTTTCGCTTTCAAATGCTTTTGCGATTACCGTGATCAGTATCACTCCCAGGATCAATGTCTCTGCCAGTGTCACCGCATACTGCATCACACTCACATCCCCTGTAAGAATACCCTGCAGCGCCAGCGCTGTATTAAACACCGGTACTGCATAATACCAGTTTTCAATATTATGCGTCGTAAACATTGTCGCAATCCCCAAAACCAGAATCAGCATATAAACCGGCATAATATAGCTGCTTGCCTCTTTTGTATCTTTTGCAAAGACAGAAATCAGAACAATGATTCCGGAATACAGGAATGCGATCGCGATCAGCAAAAATGCCATCATCAGCACCTGCCCGACTTCCAGACTCAGTCCCAGCCCCTCACTTCCATAAGCCCCCATCATCTGTGGCAGAAAGCCTACCATAACCGCAACATATACAACCGAACTGATTCCTGAAATGATCATCAGCGCAAATACTTTTCCGAGTACGATCGAGCTTCTTTTGATCGGCGCTACCAGCATACTTGCCATGGTACCGCGCTCTTTTTCTCCTGCCACCATATCGGTTCCCAGTCCCATTGCTCCCGCAAAAAGTAAGATCGTCACAAAATACGGAAGCATCATGCCAAGTGCCATAAAACCTGTTCCAATGGCATAATGAGCTGTTTTGTGTTCACCATCTGCAATATAAATCAGATAAAGCATATAAGCAGTGAAGCCGAAGCCGTATCCCAACTGTTCGATGGCTACACAAATGGAGATTAACAGGAGGTTGTCCGGAGTAGCTGCTGCCATCCAGACATATAAAAGGTCGGGGAGGTTGATGGCCAGCGCCATGGGAATGATCCATTTCTTAAAACCGTCACGGGAAACGAGGAAACCGCTGATGATGCCGCCTATCAGTAGGGCGGCGACGCCGATGGTGCCATAAATGACTCCGACGGATGCGGTTGATAATCCCAATCCGCCTTGTTCGGCACCATCCAATAAGAATGGAGAGGCTATTTTAGCAAGTTGGGATTCTCCCAACCGATAGGTGAGCAGGAAGAAAAACATAAGTCCCAGGTTTTTCTTCTCAAAGAAAGTGACGAATGTCTTAAAGAAATCTTCCAGTAACTTACCCGGTGTTAACCCCGGTCTTTTGACATCTGAAGCAGGGTGAGGGAGAATAAAGCGATGGTATAGTGTCAGTCCGAGGAATAATCCTGCCATCAGATAGAAAGTGATGCTCCAGGCCATTGGAACATTGCCATGCGATGTTTCCAACCAGCCTGCCAACATAACCAGGATTCCCTGCCCGAAGATATTGGCGAAACGATAGCAAGTGTTTCTGATGCCTACGAAGAAGGATTGTTCTTTGTTGTTGAGGCCAAGCATATAAAAGCCGTCAGCCGCAATGTCATGCGTGGCAGAACTGAATGCCATCAGCCAAAAGAATGCAAGAGTGAGTTGCACATAGTGTGGAGTCGGGATAAAAAAGGCAATACCGGCGAAACCGGCAGCAATCAAACCCTGCATGGCAATAATCCAGGAACGCTTTGTCTTGACCAGATCTACGAAAGGACTCCATAGTGGTTTGATCGTCCAAGGCAGATATAACCAGGAAGTATAGAGCGCTATTTCTGTATTCGACAATCCCAGGCGCTTGTACATGATAACGGCAATCGTCATCACAGCCACATAAGGCAGTCCTTCCGCAAAATAAAGAGTCGGAATCCAGCTCCACGGATTTCGATTGTTTCTTGGTATTATGTTCTTGGCATTTCTTGTTGATATCATGGCATTAGTCTCAGATGTTATTCATATTGTTTTTCAAGTCTGCTTCCGGGATAATAGTGAGCTAAAATATCTTTGTAATAATAACCTCGCTCTCCCATTACTGCCGCACCGATCTGACAAAGTCCTACTCCGTGTCCCCAACCGGCTCCCGTCAGTGTAAAGCGGGTTGGAACATTTCCCTCTTCTCCTTTTTCCTTATCCACAAGGAATGCTGAACTATAAAGATGGGAAGGCGACAATGTACGTCGGATCTCTAATTCTTTTCCGATGGTCAGTGTCCGTAAAGTACCTACTATCTTTAATCGTATCAGGCGTCCGGAAGTTCCTCGCTCTACAGGGATTAAGTCTATGATTTCCCCGAAATCAATTCCCGAACGTTGATGGATTAACTCAGCTAGTTCCTGTTGGCTATAACTGATTTTCCAACGGTAGAAATCAGTCGTTTCCTGATCGTAGTTATTAAGAACCTGACTCAGAATCTTTTTATCCTGCGTATTACAGAAAGCATCCGGAGAAGTTCGTATCCATCGGTCCGCTTCTTCTTCCTGCGTCAGATCGGGAAGCTGTATTGCCGGACCTGTTATTTGTTTCTCCGAATCAGAAGCATGGGATTCCGGTATGTAATCTCGTTTACCGGTCAGATAAGGATGCCTCACATTCTCCCAACAATTCTGAAACTCTTCCATTGCACCGCCACAACATTTGGAGAATCGCGCATCGCAAATCTTTCCTTCATACATCAGCACCTCTCCACGGGTAGCTGAAACAGCTTCGATAGCTTGTGGAGTAGAAGCACGGGTAATTCCCTGATAGCGCTGGCAATGATCATCCGCACAAACATCAAAGTGCGTATGCGCTTCATGATCATACCATTTGATAAGTTGAGAGTTGAGAGTGGAAAGTGGAGAGTTGGCTGCGCTGTCCGGCTGTATAGTAGCTTTCCATTTTTCATTCTCCACTCTCAATTTATTGATCAGCCAGCTTCTGGAAATGACAGCATGTGCTTTCAGTAGTTCCAAAGAGGCGGTGGCACTCATTTCTGATGAGATGACACTTGTCAGGTAATCTTCTATAGAGATTACATTGATGGCGGTCAGTGTCTCTCCTTCGACAATGATTTTCAAAGCTCCCTGGAAGCGTTGTACTTCTTTGCGTTCCCAATGAAAATTGATGCCGATGGTGACATCCTTTAGCTCAAAGAAGATCCCGGCATTTGGCTGAGGGTAGAATATCAATTCATCGTATTCTTTCCCTGACCAGTATATCTTTTCTTTTTGATAAACAGCCTTTTGTGCCCCTGAAACCTTTGTGCCGTCAGGAGTAGTGAAGCTTTCGGGAAAAGAAAATTCAATTTCTTTTCCCGAAAGGATACCGACTGTAATCTGAGGTTCTTCCATTTCTTCTTTACTAGGATGTTTGATCGGTGAGTGCTTTTAACTGTTCCTGTGACAAACTGACCTCCTTGTAAATCTGAGTGATTTTTTTAGCTGTTATCTTATCCAAATCTTCTTCTCTTACAATGGGGAATACGCCACACATCTCCGCAATAGCCGGGCTTATCAATAAGCCTTTTTTCCCTTGGGCATAATAACATTCCGGCCGATGTTTAGAACGTAGGAAAATAATACAGTTCCACTGTTTTATTTCATCGCCTCCAGTGCGGTTTACTGTTTCGAGTCCATACCAGGCAATCACATTGATTAAAGGTTCTTTGTCATGATAAATAGAAACTATCTTATCGTAAAGATACTCAAACATTTCAATGATCCCTCTTCTGTTTGGAGATGAAATGCCAATGCTCGTGGTGAACCCGTTTTCTAGATGACTATGTACGCTATCTTCAGAACTAAGCATGTCCGATATGAAAGTCATCCCAAAAGGATTGGCAATCTTTTCCTCTTTTCCTGCTGCCTGAAAGTGCATATGGTCAGGGGCGGAAGCTCCGCATTCCGGTCCGTTATATAAGATGAGGAACTCGTTCATGTTTTCGGCAAGGAAAAGCATATCCTCAAAACGGTTTTTGATGGTTTGCGGGGTATGTTCCTCTTCAATTATGGTCAGATGCCGGCGGAAAATCGGATAAGGATTGAGGCATACCTCATAATGTCCGAGTGACAAAGACGTTTGTTCTGCCGGGCGATTGTCATTGCACAGAAAACAAGGTCTTTCTTGTATGGACTGAGAGTCGGTCTGGGCCATTGTAGAGATTGCCCGTTGTGGATTTGGGAAGAATCTGACTCTCTTGGTGTCCCCTCCTAGTTTGAGTTCCAGCGTCTTTTCTTTTTTAAGATTCTGTTCTAATTCCTTATAATTCTTTTTTGCCAGCTTCCAGTCTTTTTTCTGTTTTTCTATCATCTCGTTGACGAGACGCTGAAAACTTTCATCGATGCTGTGCATCCGGATTCTTGCCTGTAACTCCCAGGTTCGGATACTGTCTTTGTAGAAATTGTTCCGGTTAATTTTTTCGATATCTAATGCTGCGTCAGAGTTGCCTTCCCAACGGCGGCAAAGATAGATTACATCATAAATACGACCGATCGTATATTCACGAGAAATACTCAGACCTATGGCATAATCTTCTCCATAACTGGTATTGGGGAATTTGATCTTGCGAAGGATGGGAGTGTAGAAGGCCCGTGGGGCACCCAACCCATTGATACGTAAAGCATTGTTGGGACCGTCCTCTACTGTCCACTCTTTATGGTCAATGACACCGGGAGCTATCTCGTTCATCTGAAAATCCGTCATTAGGTAAGTCCCTATCACCATTGCACAGTTCTGCTGATAGAAGGTATCGACGATTTTCTGTAAGGTATGCTCATCCTTATACAGGTCATCGCTATCCAGTTGCACGGCAAATTTACCGCATTTCTCATGGTGTACTCCTACATTCCAGCAACCTCCTATACCGAGATCATTCTCCTGGGGAATGATATGTATTAGTCTATTGTCCGCACTAAATTCCTGGAGGGCTTCGGTGGTACCGTCCGTTGAGTGATTGTCGATCACAATCACATTAAAGGGAAAAGTCGTTTGCTGGCTCAAAGCAGAATTTACGGCGTCACGAATGGTCCGGATACGATTACGGACAGGTATGATGACAGATGCTTCAAACTCAAAAGCTTCTCTGTCCAGGTTTACTGTTCGGGAAGAAGGTCTTACATAGGCATTGATTTCTTTCAGATGCTTGATACAAACTTTCTCCATTTCGATCTGTACTTCCCGATTTTTAGGATTTACGTAATCGAATTGTTTTTCTCCGCTTTTCCGGGTATCTGTTTCTATTTCTGTGTAAAGGAACTCATTGATATGGATGATTTGAAATAGATTACCTAGCATCAGACGCATTTCATAAAATGCAGCATATTGGAAAACTGTTTCCTCCAGAATACTTGAAGCAAGGGTGAAAATTTCGGAATTGAATAAAAGCACCGAACCGAAATCAAAATCATCCCGGAGGCTTCCTTGTTGATAATCAATAACGGGAGCTTGTTTGAGAACTCCGTCAACCAGTTGGTAATGATCTGCGTATACCATTGCATTTTCTGAGGAGTTCTGTATAATCTGTGTCATGCGTTCCAGTGCGTACAATCCTAGTTTTAGCGGGGTCTGTTTCGTGTAAAGCAAAAGATAGCTGGCATCATCTGCGTTGTCAGCAATTGTTTTAATCGTACTTGTAGAGTAGAGACCGTTAATGAGGAGACATTCACACCCCGGTAAGCACTCTTTGTTGGTATCAGCGCTTAGCAGGTAGATTTTGTTCACTAATTCTGAAGCTTGCAATTCTTTTACAGTTTGTATCGTATCTTTCGGATTGCCAAAAGGTATGAAGCAATTGATTTTCTTTTTCATTTTAATGTTTTTTTATTAAAGAGTTGTTGATAGGGGCTGCTGACGATTTCCTTTTGATGAGCAGGCAAAGCCCCAGAAAAGTAAACGCAGCATTCAATATCAGTAACTCGTAGCTAATTTGATATCCATCGAACCAGGCTTCCGAATTTCTTTGCAATACGTAGCAAAGTGCAGGAGAAAGAATGGCTACTAACGGAATATATGGATCATAAACTTGTTTTTTAGTAAAAATGCCGAAAGCGAATAGTCCGAGAATTGGACCATACGTATAGCTGGCCAGCGTATAAATCGCATCAATCACACTCGTATTATTCAGCAAATTGAATACGAAGATGACGATTCCCATCACGAACGCCATCCCGATGTGCACGTGTTTCCGTATTTTGCTGAGTGCCGCTTCGTCTTTCTTGTGCGCATTCAGAATATCTACGGTGAAAGAAGTCGTCAGGGCTGTCAAGGCCGATCCGGCAGCGGAGTACGCCGAAGCTATCAATCCGATAATGAACAGGATACCGACTATTCCCGGAAAGTAATTGCCTGTGGCGATCATTGGGAACAATTCATCGCTCTTACCAGGATTCTCGATTCCCTGTCGGGCGGTGAAAGTATAGAGCAAGACACCCAGCATCAGGAAGAGCAGGATCACAAAGAACTGTGAAATCCCGCTTGTAATCATATTCTTCTGTGAGTCACGGAAGTTCTTGCAACTGAGATTCCGTTGCATCATATCCTGATCCAGCCCGTTCATGGCGATAACGGTAAAGACTCCTGCCAGGAATTGCTTGAAGAAATATCGCTTGTCGTTGACATCGTCAAAAAAGAACATTTTGGAGAGATCGCTGTCTGAAATCGTTGAGACCAATCCGCTGAAATTCAGATGCAGGCTGGAAGCTATATAGTAGATACAAAGTACGACGGAGACTACCAGACAGAATGTTTTCAGCACATCCGTCCATATCAATGATTTCACTCCTCCCCGGAAAGTATAGAGCCAGACAATGAGTACTGTCAGTATGACATTGATTATAAAGGGAATATGGAAAGGCTCGAAGATGAGTAATTGCAAGGTCAGACATACTAAAAAGAGCCGCACGGCAGCTCCGAGCATTTTGGAAATAAAGAAAAACCAGGCTCCTGTCTTATAGGAAGAAGCTCCGAAGCGATTTTCAAGATATTCATAGATAGAAACCAGATTCATCCGGTAGAAAAGCGGAACGAGTACGAATGCGATAATGAACTGTCCGACGATAAATCCCAGTACCATCTGCAGGTAGGAGAAGCCGCTGGCTTGTACCATACCCGGTACGGATACAAACGTAACTCCGGAGATAGTGGAACCAATCATGGCAAAGGCGACAATATACCATGCCGATTTGCGGTTGCCGACGAAGAAGCCTTCGTTATCCGCTTTATGTCCTGCTATATAGGAGATAGCGAAAAGGATCATAAAGTATGCTATGATAGTAATAGATAAGATAATTGGACTCATATCTGTTGCTTAAAATTCGTTCGCGGGTGAATATATTCAAATATGCTTTTCCTACAAATTGTACAAATGTAGGGAATTTATCAAATAAATGCATCCTTCTTATGAGTTTTTTATTCCGGGTGTGCCACCTGTATCATTTCTCGATGAGTGCCAGTTTTTGTTGAGAGAAGGAAGTTCAGGAGATATCTTCTCTAATGAAATGCCTGTAGTGACTGAAGTGTCGTGCATCCAGTCTATGAAACGGCAGGTATCAATCGTGCGGGGATGTTCTTCATCAGTTGCCAAGGCAAGGTAACCTCCGTCGTTGCTCAGTTGCGGAAATTTGGATATTTCGGTTATACTTTTGCCGTCAACCTTATGCTTTCTGATCAGTGTAGTTGCGGAGTGAGTAAAACAAATATATCCTTTGCCGGGAATAACAAGGTTTGTATTTTCATCTTCCTGTTTGAGTATTGTGGTACTGAATATTTCTCCCGTTGCTCTCATTTTAAACAGACGCAGAGACTTTACAGTGATATCCTGATCAGCAGGATTATAGAATTCGATGTATTCGGCACCGTCTTTGGCATTGTCATACATCACTTCGTTGAATAGTAACATATTTCTCACATTGTCAGGATATTCCGGCGATTCCGGTGTGTCAGGCTTGTCCGGTTCATCCGGAACGTCCGGTATGTCGTCCGGTTCAGTACTTGTTATCACATCATCAGACAACTGTAT
>ERZ773227.1484-NODE-1484-length-15956-cov-2.204012_pt1 | contig 15956 bp, 10 predicted proteins | sample MGYA00580525_ERZ773227 | MGnify/ENA primary metagenome ERZ773227 (study PRJEB29015, sample SAMEA2737782) | human gut metagenome | biome: human gut; feature: human-associated habitat; material: faeces | place: China | collected 2012 ... | reverse complement strand
GACCACCTCCACGGGGCTGCTTTGCAGCAGCGCGCCCAGCGCCTTTTCCATATCCGGCGTTCCGTCCCGCAGTATCCCACGCACGGGAACTGGGTCGCCTACGGTCTGCGCCTTGTCGTACACATAGTCCAGCTTGATGTACCCGCTGCGCGTATCCCGCATGAACACCTGTACGGGCGTTTCATCCTCGCGTATTTTCCGCCCAAGCTCTGCCCATTTTTTGCGCGGCAGAAGCTGCGTTGCGCCGGGGCGCTGCTTCCATACTGTGGCGGTATTGGCCGCATTGTACATGGTCTGCGCGTGCAGATCCAGAAACGCCCTGTATTTTTCCGGGTCCGATGTGACCTCCATCACCGCCGCGTCACGCCGCTCATAGGCCTCTGTGCGTTCCTCCTGTTTTTTCTGCTTGAAATCCTCAAGTTCCTGATTTCTGTTTGCGATCAGGTCTGCGATATTTGCCATAGCTTTTCACTCCTACAACTCAAAATACGGCTCGTCCCGCACCGCTGTGCGGACGGTGTTGTCCGTCTGCGTGCGTGCCTGCTTTTGCAGGCGGTCGATGGCCGCGCGCACGGACGGACGTTCAGTAGCAGTCGTCCTCGCATTGCTGTCTGAGCCATGCCCGCGTGTCTGCGAGGCGCTGCCGGACCGACCGCGGGCGGCTTCTTTTTTTACCTCCACCGCCTTTTCCCGCGGCACAGGGTAGCCCAGATGCTCCAGCACGCGGTTGACGCTTGCCGCCGCGCTGGCCGGAAACAGGATATCGTTCAGCCCGTTGTCCAGAGATTTGTTTTTGATCGGGCAGAACAGGATACCGTATTCCTTTGCAAGCCGGCGGAACTGCCGCAGGTCCTCGCTTTTGATGGGCAGCAGCTTCAATTCCTCGCCGCTGCGCAGCAAACGTGTCAGACGCGTGGGGCCATGGGTCTTTTCCTCCTCTTTGGCCAGAGCCACCAGGAGCGCCGCAAGATTTTTTGCGCCAAGCCCGGCCAACTTCACAGCCTCCTCCGTGATCATCAGGCTGTCCCGCACCAGACGCTCCGCCGCGTCACCTCCCGTATTCATCGCGCTTCACCTCCTTTCGCTTTTTCGTTTCTTCCCGCTGCGCGTCCGTATGGGCCAATGCAAGCTGGTCCCGGATATGCTCCATATCCGCCTCGATCTGCTCGCACAGGCGCAGTTCCCGGCGCATGGCCCGAAGCGCGCTGGTCAGACGGTCGATTTGGGCGGACAACTCCGCCCGGTTCATACCATTGGATGAATCCCCCCTTTTCCGGTACAGCGCCGCACGCCGGTGCGTCATGCGTTCGATCTCTGTTTTCGTCTGCGCCCTGTACGCACAGAGCGCGGCGCTGTCCGTGATTTTGTGTTCCAGCAGGAACTGATGCTGTGCTAGATACCTGTCGAAGCGGCGCAGCTCCCCGCGCAGCGCATAGGAGACGTGGCGGGGCGCGCGTTTGCGCCGGACCTTGCACAGCAGGTGCAGGTATCGGTAAGTCAGGGCGGCAAAACCGGAATATCCGGCCCGCCCGGACGCAAAGCGCCCGCGCAGGCGGTAGGCCCTGCGCGGGCGTGAAGATGGCTTTTGATTTTCTTTTTTCCGCATGTTTTGCCGCGCCGGGCGCGGCGGGACTTCGGGCGTGGCGGGCGTCCGAAGCTGCGACGGCGGCTCCAGCCGCTGACGGATGGCCGCCTCCGTGTATTCCGGCCCCAGGGATTTCAAGCGCAAAAACTTGCCGCCCGTTTTATGGCGGACCGCCATATATTTGATTTCCGGGCCGTATTTGACGATGTATCCGCGCCGCTGAAGGCCCAGCACAAAGGTCTGGAAGCTGGCAGCGGCGGCAAGCACTTCGTCCACATCCGCTTTTACCATTCCGCGCATGGTGGGCTTTTTCTCTTTTTCGTCCAGCCATTCCCGGTACTGCTTCCCTTTGTTTTGCGGCTCAATGACGGAAAGGCCGTATTCGCGGCAGAGCGCATCTGAAACGGTACGGATTCCGTTGTAGTAATCGTTGAAGTTGTTTCGGAACATCCTGCCGTCCGCATACGAGCAGGCGTTGAACACGATGTGGTTATGCGGATGGGCTTTGTCCAGATGCGTACCAATGACGGTTTCATACCGTCCGGCCAGAAATCGGCGGACAAATTCACAGCCGATCTCATGCGCCTGCTCCGGCGTCACCTCTCCGGGCCGGAAGGACTGGATGATGTGATAGCCCTGCACCCTGTTTTGGTCCTTGCCCCAGCGCCGTTTGGTCGCGTACATTTCCGTGCAGGGCGCGGTAAGGCCGCAGTTGAATGCGTCCGTGAACAGGACGCTTTCTGTTTTGGCGGCATCCAGTGCATAGCCTGCCGCTGTTTCCAGCGCGGTCTTTTTTCCGTTGAGCGCATAGCGCACACGGCGGTCAAGGCGGGTGCGGATCGGAAATATTTTTGTGTATGCCATTCACAGACTCTCCCTTACAAGCGAAAGCGCCTCGCTGCACAGCCGCTGCAGTTCCTCCACCTGCGTGGGGGAAACGCTTTTGACCGTGTTGGCAAGGCGCGTGATCTGGTTGATGTTGTTTGCGATCCCGGATATCTCACGGACGAGCCGGAGCTGTTTTTCCGTTGGCCGCGGCTTTATTTCCACGCCCATGATGAGATTGCGGATGAGTGGTTCTTTTTTGCTGCCGCATTCCGATGCCAGTGCATTGAGGCGTGCGGCTTCTGCCTGTGAAAGCCGGACTGTAATTTTTATTGGGCGCTTGGTCATGATTCTTTTTTTCCTATTATTTTCCTATTCTCCGAGCAAACATTCACAAAATCAAACTTCTCGTTTCAAATGCCAGACGTGAAGCCTACCCAAAATCTTTTTGTTTTACAGAGCACATTCTGTTCTCTTCTATAACATCCTGTATATTCCCCTTTTCAAAATTTATTATAGAGCATTTATGCATACTTAAAAAAATCATCACTCAAACCACGAGGTCAACTGATTGATGAAATGAGTGATGTGTGGTATGATGAAAATAATTATTGATACAGTGAGGTGCTATATGAAAAATAAAAAGCCTCCTTTCGAAATCACAAATCAGATGATTGACCAGGTGGCGGAAATTGCTGAACTGGTGGGAAAAATATCTGCTGCCTTTTCGCTTTCCATCAATCCGACTCTACGCCGCAGTAACCGTATCCGCACCATTCACGGGTCTCTGGCAATTGAGCAGAATACGCTTTCTTTGGAACAGGTAACTGCTGTGCTCAATGGAAAACATGTTCTGGCACCGCCCAAAGATATTGCGGAAGTAAAAAACGCCTATGAGATCTATGAGCGACTGGATAAACTTGATCCCTATTCGGTGGACGATTTGCTGACTGCCCACAACATTATGACGCGGGGTTTGGTAGAAGAATCTGGTATGTTTCGTACACGGCCCGTGGGTGTGGTAGATCGTGAAGGGCATATCCTTCATTTTGGGACATTGCCCCAGTATGTTCCTGATCTGGTGATGGAACTGCTGGACTGGGCAAAAAACAGTAAGGTACACACGCTGATTCGCAGTTGTGTTTTCCACTATGAGTTTGAACTGATCCATCCCTTTGCCGATGGGAACGGCCGTGTAGGCCGCCTATGGCATACACTGTTGCTTTCCAAATGGAATTCGGCTTTCGCATGGCTGCCGGTGGAGTCTATCATCCATGACCGCCAGCAGGAGTATTATGAGGCTATCAACGCCTCCAATGGCGCCGGAGAATCCACGGTATTCATTGAATTCATGCTCTCTGCCATCAAAGCATCACTCATCGATGCCATCAACACGAATGATGAAATGAGCGATGGGAAGATTGACAAGGTAACGCTGCGCTGGCATAAAATTCAGGAGTATCTAAAAACTCATGACTACATTATGAATGCCGATGTCCGGGAGTTGTGCGGCGTATCCGCGGCAACGGCAAATCGGATACTTGCCAGCTTTGTTGCAGAAGGAAATCTTATTAAATACCACGAAGGCGGACATTGGGCATATAGAAACCATGACAAATGAAGTAAAAAAAGCACTGATGGCAGTATTCTCTTTATAGCTTTTAAATTATCTACCGACTTTTCCATTTATGGGGTCTTAGGGGCTATGCCCCTAACAAGCGGGCAATTTGCCGTCAAATTGCCGTGCTTGCAAGGACAGCGCACGCGCTGTCCTTTACCTGTCGAAAGAAAACATACTAGACGAACTGATTGAAAAATCCCGACACATATTTCCATTGACAACAATATTTTTCAACTTTAAAATATAAGCAAAAAGCGGCACCGTATCTTGACTGCTTCCATACTTCACAATCCAGATACGACAGAGCGTCTACAACAAAGGAGTTCCTTATGAAAACCAATCATTGGCTTCGCGCAGCATCTCTCACTGCAGCACTTGCACTTGCATCCGCGATGTTGACAGCGTGCGCAGACACATCTGCTTCAAGCGGCAACAGTGTGACAGCCTCTACGTCTGCGGCGTCAGATTCCGCGTCTGCATCTGGCTCGTCTGCGATATCGCTGCCGGAAGAACCTGCTGATTCCTCTGAGACTTCTCAGTCCACCGAGGCTTCTTCTCTACCCTCCACATCTCTTTCCTATGTCTTTGCAGAAGCAGGCGATTACACAAATGAGGATTTCCGTCCGCTGCTTACCCTTGAAGCAGACGGAACGGCTACGTTTCGGGAAAATCTTTTGGAGGGAATGGGAACTTTCACAGGCCGCTACGCTGAGACAGACGGCACACTCATCCTTACTGTGGAAAGTGTTGATTTTGCAGAAAGCTTCGTATGCTATAACATTCGTGAGATCGTGTTTACCGTGCAGGATGACAATACGCTTGTCTTGCAGACAGAGCTTTGTGCCTCTGTGCCCGGTGCTGTATTTAGCCGCATGGCATAAGTCCCGAGAAAGCGGCGCTGTACTGCCCTGCTAACCATTCTATTACTAATCCAATATTTACTTTACACGTCGGACTATATTTTCAAATATAGTCCGATTTTTTCATAATCCTCGAACTGTACCTTCTCTCCTGTGAGATAACAGACAGCTTCCTCCCACATGTGCAGCGGATATCTTTCTCTCTCCCGCATATGGCGCATAATGTCCAGCGCCTGGCGCTTCGTTTCCGGCACAAGGCGCAAATCCGAAATATTCACGCCAAGCTCCCAGGCAATATCGTCAAGCAGCCGGGCAGGCTGTGCCGTGCGGTCTTCTGCGTATCCCCATAGCGTAAGCTGGTTCCCGTCTGCTTTGTCCGCCGCCTTGTCGTTCAGCCACCATTCAAACCACTGCTCCGGCGTGCTGGCAAATTCCAGAACCGGCAGGCCAAGCGCGCGCCTGTCCTCCAGCATGTGGTCAAACGTGCGCAGATACTGCGCCTTGAATTTTGGCCAGCGGCGGAACTCCTGCTCACGTCCCGCGCGCCGCGCCATAGGGCAGCCGATACAGCCAAGCCGCGTAAATCCCTCATCGTACAGGCTGCATTGCTTCAGCCCCACATCTTTGGAATAGGACCAGATATCCGAATCCGTCCAGTACGCCAGCGGGTTGATCCTCCTCTGGTTGTCCTGATAGCAGGTCTCGAATATCCTTCGCTTTTCACTGTTGTCAAACGGCATGATGATGTTGTCGCCGCGCTTTTTGTCCGATGCGATCTCCAGTTCGTCGCGCTTTTTTCTCCGTCCCACACTCTCATACTTGCGCACGCCCAGCGATAAGATTGCCCGGCCCTGCTGCGGCACCGGACGTTCTTTCAGATGTTCGCAGCAGTATCGCAGCTTGCGCAGCGGCGGGATCTTCTTTATGCGCATCAATTTCCACATACTGTACTGGTACATCACGTCATAGGTCAGATACCCCAGATCGCGGTATGCCTGGAAATTTACACGCTGGAAATAGACAAGCTCCGGCGGATCGATGCCTGTAACACTATGCATATAAAAATGCCGCACTCCGGCCCGGCGCATCAGATGCCCCAGCACGCGGCTGTCTTTTCCCTCACTGGTACAAACACAATAGCCCCGCACATCGTAGTGCAGTGCCAGCCCCTCGTAATACCGGAGCAGGCGCACGGCTTCTTCATCCGGCGCATTTTTTGTAAAGCTCATTTGATGTTCCATCGAAAAAGGCCGAAGCGAATTACCGCTCCGGCCCGCCGCCTCCTTTTTCCCTGTTCGTTTTTCGCCGCTCCCGCATCGACACATATTCGACAAAATACAGGTCCAGCGGCATATATTTAAAGCTTTTGTTGTATGCAAGGTGCTCATTTTCGATCCCGTCCCGGACCGCATGGTCAAGCAAATGCTGTATATCCTCCACCGGGATCGTGCGCACCGTGCAAAATCCGGGCAGTCTCCAATCGTCCGGCATCGCCGCCTGCAGCATGTTATTGCTGCGCTCGCCCGCTGCCCAAAGCAGCACGGAACCCGCCGGGCAGCCTTTCAGCGGGGCCTGCAGCCTGACTGCGGCGGGAATGTCCGCTAAGAAACGCCCGCTGGGGTCCTGCTGCCGCGCCATAAGATACTCTTTTACGATCTGCCCAACCTGCTCCTGCGGCTGGATGTATATAAGGCTTTCCTGATAACCCATTGTGTCACGTCATCTCCTACAAATAGATTCATCCCATCGGATGCTCTTTTCGGAACGCCTCGGTCTGGCGCTTGAGATAGATGCGCCGCGTCTCGCGACGCACAGCCCTGCGCAGCGCGTCGATGTGCGAATATTCTGTTTTCAGCCACAGGCGGTAAAGGAAATCCAGCGGCCTGCGCTGCGGCGTCAAAACAGAAAGCTGCTGGTGGGTAAGCGGCGTTTCCCGTAAAACGGAAAGCAGGTCCTGCTTGATGACATATTCATATGCCCTGTTCATCACCTTTGCGGGCACGCTGCCCTCCAAAAGGTCCCGCAGGCAAAACATCTCATGCTCCGCCTGCGCAATCACTTTCATCTGCTGTTTTGTCATGTTCTGTATCCTCCGTTTTTTCTATCGGGCTTCGCCCGCAATTCTTTCCCGGTTTCTTTTTCGCTGCCGTCCGGCTTCATCTGCCGCCGCATCCTGCATATGGTCGATCAGAACATTGGAAAGGCCCGTGTCCTTTTTCAGATACTCCTGATACAGATATTCCAGCGGCATGCGCATGCCCAAAAGCGCCTTTGTTTCCTTTGGGCCAAGGAACGCTTCTTCCACCAGCAGCGCCATATCTGTTTTCACCGCAATTTCGCCAGCCTTTTCGATCACATCCTGTACGGGCAGACGCTCCAGCCCGGCCACAAAAGCCGCCAGCTCATCATTCATTTTTCCGATCAATCGTTCCGTATTGTTCATAAAGCTCCCTCCGTTATCTCTCATAGTCCTTCGCCGCCCGCTGCGGCGGCTCAATATCCAGCGTATCGTCCATCAAATCCGGGATGCTGTTCTTCCCGTCGATGTTCAGCAGTGCGTTCACCGCCGAGAGCCGCGCTTCCTTTTCAGCCAGCTCCTGCTCCTGTGCAAACGGCTTCTCCAGCTCCTGCCGGGTATTTTCCTGCTGCTTTTCGATTTCCGATATTTCCTGCGTCAGCTTTTTCAAATGGGCTTCCATCCCGTTCAGCGCATTGTTGAGACGGGCAAGGTTGCCCTGTACATCCGTGCCCAGCTCCGCGAAATACACCGCCGCGCCGCGCAGGCCCACGACAAACGCCTGTTCCATCGCACGGTATTCAAGCCGCATCGCAAACCCGCGGTATGAGCCTATTTCCATCGCTTCGCCGCGCTGCACCACCGTCTGGCACAAAGCCAACAGCTCAGCGCCCGCCGCGGCCTTGTCCGTGTACTCCCGGCCCATGACCGTCATGAAAAACTGTTCCCTGTCCTCCGGTGTGTTCGCGTCGCGCCGGGGGATGTCCCTTTCAATGGCCCCGATCTTCTGCCGCCGCTCCAAAAGCTGCTGCGGATATTCCAGCAGCAGCATATCCTCCAGCCTGTACCGCTGGGACACATGGCTTGATTTCAAAAGCCGCAGCTTTGTCACGTCCGTTTCAAGCTGTACCTTCTCCAAAATATGCGGATTGCCTGTGGACAGCGCCTTGATCTCACCATAGGACAGCACCGCTTCATCCAGGTCCTCGCAGGAACGGGACGGCGCTTTTCCGCTCATCACCTGGGATATGAACCGCTGCTTTGTCTCAATGAGCTGCCACGAATAAGCGTCAAACGTCCCTTCCGTCACATAGCGGTGGATGAACACCTTTTTGTTGGTATTTCCCTGCCGGATGGCCCTGCCCTCACGCTGCTCTATGTCGCTTGGCCGCCACGGCACATCCAGATGATGCTCCGCTGCAAGCAGCGTCTGCACGTTCGTGCCCGCTCCCATTTTCTGCGTGCTGCCCAGCAGGATGCGCACCTTACCCGAGCGCACCCTTGCGAACAGCTCCGCCTTTTTCTTTTCGTTGTCCGCGTCATGAATGAACGCGATCTCGCCGGGCGGCACGCCGTGCCCGATCAGCTTGTCCCGTACATCGGCATACACGCTGAACGCTGCCGCCTGTACCGCCGCCACGCCGTCCGTCATGCATTTGATCTTCTTCTCAGCCTTTGGCGTGGACAGGTCGCAGAATACAAGCTGTGTCCCTTTGGTGGATGCAAATTCCTGCCAGAGCCGGAACACCTCCTCCACAGAGGCATTGACCTTGCTGCCCGCCTCATCCGGCAGAAGCGGATCGATGAGCCGCTGGTCCAGCGCCAGCTTGCGGCCATCGTTTGTAATTTTCAGCATATTGTCCTCGCTGGGGTCTACATTCCCGTTCCGCACCGCCTCGGCGCGTTCGCCCAGTTCAGCCACCATTTCCCGCTGGATGTCTGTGGGCTTTACCACAACATTTTTCCGCTCCACCTCCGGCACAGGCAAATTCAGCATATCCGCTGTCTGGATGTCCGCCGCCTCGCGCCACAGCGCCATCAGCTCCGGCAAATTGTAGAACCGGGAAAACCGCGTGCGCATCCGGTATCCCGTCCCCTCCGGCTTCAGCTCCACCGATGTAGTCACTTCCCCGAACGTGGACGCCCATTCGTCGAACAGCGTCAGGCCCCGGTCCTGCAGCATACCGTATTGCAGATACCGCATCATCGTATACAATTCCGCCATGCTGTTGGAGATCGGCGTGCCTGTGGCAAACACCACGCCGCGCCCGCCCGTCAACTCGTCAAGATATTGGCATTTGGCAAACAGGTCGCTGGATTTCTTCGCTTCCGTCTGCGCAACACCCGCCACATTTCTCAGCTTTGTGTACAAAAAAAGGTTCTTAAAGTTGTGCGCCTCGTCAATGAAAAGGCGGTCAATGCCCAATTCTTCAAAGGTCACAACATCATCCTTGCGGCTGTCGTCGTTAAGACGCTCCAGCCGTGTTTCCAGCCCCTTGCGCGTCCGTTCCATCTGCTTGACCGTAAAGCGCGGCGTATCCCTGTCCATAAGGCCAAGCTGCGTGGTGATCTCGTCGATCTGGCGCTGGAGCATGGCCGCCTGCCGCTCCGCCGACAGCGGGATCTTCTCAAGCTGGGAATGCCCGATGATCACCGCGTCGTAATCTCCCGTGGCAATGCGCCCGCAGAATTTTTTCCGGTTCGCGGTTTCAAAATCCACTTTCGTGGCCACAAGGATATTCGCGCCGGGATACAGCTGGAGCCATTCCGCACCCCATTGCTCCGTCAGGTGGTTTGGCACAACGACCAGGCTTTTGCTGCATAGCCCCAGGCGTTTGGCCTCCATCGCCGCCGCTGCCATCGTGTAGGTCTTCCCGGCCCCGACAACGTGTGCAAGCAGCGTGTTGCCGCCGTAAAGGATGCGCGCCACGGCGTTGCGCTGGTGCTCCCGCAGCACGATCTCCGGCGACATGCCGTGAAAGGAAATATGGCTGCCGTCATACGCCCGCCCGCGCAGGCAATTGAATTTTTCGTTGTACAGCTTCACAAGGCGTTCACGGCGGGCCGGGTCTTTAAAGAGCCAGTCGCGGAACGCCTGCCTGATGGCGTCCTGCTTCTGCTGCGCCAGTATCGTTTCGTTTTTGTTCAGAACCCGTATTTCCCGGCAGGACACGGCGTCGTATCTTGTGTCGTACACCTTTACCGTGCGCATATTCAGCGACGCTTCCAGAATGTGAAATCCGTTGATGCGCTCTGTACCATATGTCTCGTTTGCTTTCACATTGGCCGCCGCGCCCTTTGCCTTGTTTGTGATGTTCCACTGGCCTGTGTATGAGACATATATCACTTCCATCACCGCTGCGGCATTCCAGGACGGCTCCAGCAGCTCCACCATGAAATCCTTCACAACATCCACCGGTATCCATGTAGCGCCCAGATGCACCTCGATGTCCCCGGCTTCAACGGGCGCGGGCTGCACCTGCTCCAGAGCGGATACATTGACAGCATACGCCTCATCCGCTTCCGCCGCTTTTTGTGCCGTGTGCAGCTTTTCCCGCACATTCCCGGACAGGTATTCGTCCGCCGTCACCCAGCCGCTTTCCGGGATACCCTCCCGCACGCGCGACGGGTCTCGAAAAATAGCGCCCTGCAATGCACGGACGATCCCGTCCTGGTCCTCCGTGCGCAGGAGCTGCGCCATATATGGAAGGTCCACGCACGCGCGTTCGGAAATGGAAACAGCCAGCGCTTCGCTGGCTGTCCCCACCTCGGTCGCAGGCCTACGCGCCTGGATGGTGCGCTTTGTGAACATGTCCGATTTGCACTTGAAGTTCCCTTCGTCATCGAACACCTCCAGCGCGCACAGAAGGAAATATCCGCTGTCGTCCCGGAATACGCCCGCGTTCCCACGGCTGTTGATGCGGCCATACCGCCGCACAAAATTGTCGTACAGCCGGTTCAGCCTGTCCTGCTCCAGCTGTACCGCCGCGTCTCCGCACCCGTCAAGCTGTACCTGCATGAGCCTGCGCGTCTGGCCGCGCAGCGCGATCAGCTCCCGCACACGGCGCGTATTCGCCCCGTCCAGCTTCACCGCGCGCATGACGGAGTTTTCCCGGAAGTACAGCCTCCCGTCCACCTCCGTGAAGCTGTAATTGCGCACATCCGGGTCCGCGGGCAGCACCTCGATCTCCTGTTCCGCCTGTTCCAGCGGCAGCGCCGACGGGAGCCGTGCGTCCAGCCCTTCCAGTGCGGCGTGCAGCGCCGCGCCCAGGTCCTGTCCCGGACGCGGGCGGCAAACGGAGCGGGGACCGAACGGGCCGCTTTCCATCACCATATCGCCCAGCACCATTTCCGGATGCTCCGCAAAATACTGGTTGATGGGCACGCCGTCCCCGGTCTTTCCCACATGCAGCCACGGTTCATCCCGGTCCGCCATGCGTTCGCGCTTTTGCAGGAACAGGATATCCGACGTCACCTCTGTGCCCGCGCTCTGGCGGAACGTGTCGCTGGGCAGGCGCACCGCGCCGATCAATTCGCACCGCTGGGCGATGTACCGCCGCACATTGCCTGACGCCTTGTCCAGCGTGCCGCTTGAGGTGATGAACGCGATGATACCGCCCGTGCGCACCTTGTCGATGGTCTTGCCGAAAAAGTAATCATGGATGAGCCAATGCTCCCGGTCGTACCGCGTGTCATGTACGCCGAAGCTGCCGAACGGAACATTGCCCACGGCGCAGTCAAAGAAGCTGTCCGGCAGTGCCGTTTTCTCATAGCCGCAGGCATAGATGTGCGCCGACTGGTAGAGCTGTCCTGCAATGCGCGCGGAAATATGGTCCAGTTCCACGCCGTAAAGCCCGGTGGGGTTTGTATCAAACTGCTCCGGGCGGCAGCCGAAAAACGCGCCCACACCCATGGACGGCTCCAGAATGTTTCCGCCCGTCACGCCCCAGCGTTCCAGCGCGCTGTACATGGCCCGTATCACCGTGGGCGGCGTGTAGAATGCCGTCAGTGTGGATGCGCGCGCCGCCATGTATTCCGATTCATCCAACAGGGATTTTAATTGCGCGTACTCCTGCGCCCATTCGGTTTTTTCTCTGTCAAAGGCGTCCGCAAGGCCGCCCCATCCCACATACCGCGCTAATATGCCCTGTTCCTCCGCCGTGGCCATACGGCCCTCGTCCTCGATACGGCGCAGGGTCCCGATGGCCGCGGCATTCAGCGCAAACCGCGCCTTGGGGCCGCCCGGAGATGCATTTTCCGTGGGATAGCGGTAATCCAGCTTTGGCACAGGCAGGGTATCCTTCTGTACCTGTGCCGCCTGCGGCAGCTCCGCCATCCGCTGGCCGTCCTCCTGAAATGCGTCATAGGCGCTGGACACGTCCATCGTCGTATACCGCGGCTGGCCCAGCTCCGGCTCCATGTCCTTGAGAATGACCGTCCGCGACTTGAAATTGACTTCCGTGATGCTGTGCTCCCGGCCCTCGATCTCGATGATGCCGCCCCGCGGCAGCGCCTCTGCCGCACGGCACAGCCTGACCGGCTCCGGCTGGCCCGCGCCCGGCTCAAACAGCGCCGTATCCACGCCCGCGCACAGCAGCTTTTTCAAATATGCGGGCCATTGCTCTTTAAGGAAGCCCGTAACATCCACTTCGCCCAGCGGCGGCACATCGGCATGCAGCACCTTTGTGTGCAGCGCTCCCGATACAACGCGCGCGTCCTCGTCGTAAAACAAAAAATACGCATCGTTTCCGCAGCCCAGCGCGTAACGGTTGTATTGATCCTTCAGGTCCAGATAACGGTCCCCGCTGAAAGGCAGCGAAAGGTCCCGCGGGGCTTCTGTGTACACAGCCTGCCCGCTCGCCGGACCGGGCGGCAAAAGCTGCGCGTTGCGCGTGTCCGCCCGGAGCAGCGCTGCAAAGGCTTCCATGCTTTCCTTCCGCATGAGCAGCGGAAAATCCGCGTCCTCCAGGCGGACGCCGTCCCCGCTGATCTCCACGATGTGGAACGCCTTGCCGTCCTCCAGGTATACGGTGTCGTCCACAGCACAGGGACGCTGCGGGGCGGGCGGCTCGCGGGCAGCATCCCGCCGCACGGCTTTCAACTTTTGCGCCTGTTTTTCCCGCTTCCATTCTGGATATTGCTGTTCTTCCTCGTCCGTCAGGTACAGGCCGTCTTTCACAAGCCGTCCGATGCGCCGGGCCGCCTCCGGCCATTTCAAAAGCTGGTACGGTGCGTCCATACCCGTGCCGCGTATCACGGAAATGCCCGGCCTGCCGTACATGTTGTAGTCCACACTGCCGTGTGTGCCGTCCAGAAATGTCCATGTCATCCCGCCGACGCCGTATTCGTGCTTCAAAAAATCCGCGGTCTCCTTTTCCGTGTGCTTTCCCCCATACCATTCGGCAATGCGGAATTTCCCCTTCGAAAAACCGGAGCCATGGCAGAGCACCGCGTTGATCTCAGCTTCGCTGAACCCGGCCCGCGCCGTTTTCGGAGCCTCCGTTCCATCCGCTTGCTCCTCCCTCGCGTCCTCCACGATGGGAAATGCGGCGGGCGGGGCCTCGCGCCGGTATGTTCCCTGTTCAACGAGCTGCGCCGCGCGCTCCGCCACTTCCAACAGCGTGAGCGTTGTTTTCGCCCGCGCGGACAGATAACCGCCGCGCCAGAATTCCACTGTGCCGTTGCCCCGGTTGCAGTATCCGTAACGGTGGTTTCCGATGAACAGCTCCGTATATATATGTCCCATGGCGTCCGCCAGAAAGGCTTTGCGCTCCTGCATATCCATGGTGGTGCTGAAAAAGGATTCGATATCCTGTTTTTTGCAGCCTTTTTTGTATTCCCTGTCACAGCGCAGGATATCGTCTATTTCATCCGGAGACAAAGAAACAGGACGCTCCGTGCCGGAACGCCCTGTTTCCTGTATCTCTTCTTCTGCCGGGAACAGGCTCAGCTGCCGTAGATCAGTTCCATCGCCGTTTCCTCCGCCTGCTGGCGCAGGCTGTTCATCGTCCCGGCCCAGCCAAGCGGGTCCGTCTGTTTGTCCGGCAGCTTCGTGCGCTGTACCAGACGCTCCATCGTCTGCTCCACCTGCCCGCGCACCTGACGGTCGATCTGTGCCAGATGGCTGTTCAGCGCGCCCTCCAGCAGCAGGATGTTCAGCTGACCGGGGTCGCTTTTCTCCAGATATCTGAGGCGCAGCAGGCCGTATTTGCCCGGTGCTGTCTCCGGTTCCTCCAGCATCAGGTCCGGGTAGCGCACTCCGTTCCGTGTTGTATATGTCATTGTCCTGTACCTCCTTTGCAGCTTCAGCCGCATGTGAAAATTCCTCTCTGCCTTCATTCTGCACGCCGCGGGCCGGAAATGCAAGCCTGTCGTTTTCCCTGGCCGCGCGTTCGACATCCCGCAGCACCGACGCGGCCAGACGGCTGGCATAAGTGCCCGCGAGTGCGGCCAATCCGGAGCTGTTGAAGCGCGTGATGCTTTCCAGCGCGTCCGACGTGACCGCACCCGTTCCAATGCCAACACGGACGCCCACCATGTATGCCGCGCTGTCCGCCACGAGCTGGTGGAACTGCCGGGCCAGCGCGGCGTCGTCCTGCCCGGACCATCGGCCTTCTGCGTCCGCCGCACGCAGCATCGCCGTCAGCTGCATCGGATACAGCTCCCGCGGCGCGTTCATCACAAGCGCGTAAACGCGGTCCGCCACCACGGGTTCCCGGGAAATCCCATATTCCTGTCCCAGCCTGTCCGTCACACGCTCCAGCGCTTCAAACGGCAGGCTCCATTGCCGGAACTCCGGCGCGCCCGGCAGCGGCTGCGTTTCCCTGACGTCAAACACGTATTTGAGACGCCCGAAATGGCTGTGCGGGTCCGGCAGCGCGATGGCCTGCGCGTCCGGACGCAGGCTCCGCTTCATCCGCGTATACCACACCTCCTTCGCCGCGCACGCCGTCGCCTCCGGCTCCTGCGCGTAGATCAACACCTGCTCCGGAAAGCTGTATTTGTACAGACGCGCCGCGGCGTCCAGGAACGCCCGCCACGCCTGCCCGCTGCTCGTAATGTTGTACAGCGTTGTCCGGGACAGCTCCCGGACGGTCTGCCTGTTCACCGGCATCGCCGCTCATCTCCTGCTTTCATTTTTTACCGGGCTTCGCCCCGTTCTTTTTGGAATCTCTGCTTCGGGGTCAGAATGCGCCCCTGTTCGTCATAGCTGCACGGGTCTGCGGCCTGTGTCTGCCAGCCGAACATCGAGCCTGCCAACATCGCCTCGGCCTGGGCGCGGCTCACACCCAGCTTTTCGTTTGTCTCCAAAACGAACGCGCGGTTCTCCTCCCGTCCCATGTCTGGAATATCGGTTTTGAAAAAGCCGGTTTCTCCCTTTTTAACAAGGATGATCCCGCCCGTGCTGGGCAGGAGGTTGTAGCACTGCTCCGGCAGGGACGAGCGCAGCGGGATGACCGTGCCGCCGTTTTGCCGGAGCTGCTCCGCAAGCTGGCAGATGTGCCGGATGCCGTCCATGCCCCGGCCCAGCTCCAGATGGCAGTCGTCAATATATCTGCAGGTATGCTCGATCCGTTCCCCGTCGCTCCATGTGATCCGGACCTTATCGCCGTCCGGGATTCGGAACAACTCTTTGTAGTCCGGCGTGATGAAGCGGATACCGCGCCCGGCATTCTCCATGTGCCGGTCCAGATGCTCCGTCATATACGCGAACAAATAGAAATTGTAGTCGCCCGGATTGGCATGGCAGCGCAGCAGATAGCTGTACTGCTGTGTGTTGATCCGAAATCCGTATTCCCTGCAGTAGTTCCCGTCAAAGCCTGCGTCTGCGTGGTCGTGGCAGAAGCGCGCCATTTCACTTCTGCCGGAAAACAGGCCGCCGGGCTGCCGCAGGGTATTGACCACCCGGTCGAACTCCTGTCTGAACGCATCTGTTTTGTACCGGCCATGTCCGTCCTCCCAGGTGGTGAAAAATTCCCGGCCATTCCTGCCAAAGTCTCCGCGCAGACGTCCGATGCCGCCTGTCTGGCCCTCAAGCTGCGTGCTCTG
>ERZ773227.1483-NODE-1483-length-15962-cov-11.942855_pt1 | contig 15962 bp, 14 predicted proteins | sample MGYA00580525_ERZ773227 | MGnify/ENA primary metagenome ERZ773227 (study PRJEB29015, sample SAMEA2737782) | human gut metagenome | biome: human gut; feature: human-associated habitat; material: faeces | place: China | collected 2012 ... | reverse complement strand
GGGCAACCGGGGCAACTACCGGCTGCGCATTGAGCAGCGGGGCGAGTGGAAGGGGCTGACCGTATGCGCCCACTGGCACACCCCCGGCGCAAGCGCGGCCACGCTGGTGGAAAACGGTGTGCTGACCGTTCCGGCGGCGGTAACGGCAGTGCCCGGTGTGGGCTGCATCACATTTGAGGGTACGGACGGCAGCTGCACTGTGACCAGCGCCGATGTGCGGTGCAAAGTATGCGCCAACAGCGGCACGGCAGAGGGCGCAATGCCCGCACCGGCTACCCCGGCGTGGGAAGCGCTGGTAGGGATGCTGGGAACCGGCGGCATTACCACTGCGGAAAAGCGGGCGGTGCTGACCGTGCTGCGCACGCTGGCGGCGGGCAATGATGCAGCGGCAGCGGCCTGTGACCGCTTAGAGGCGCTGTGGGGCGCAGACGACCCGGACAACAGGAACACTGACCGGCTGAGCCTTGCAGTGCTGGGCAGAATGATCCTTGGGAGGAGCTAAGATGGGGTACACAAAACAGAATTTTATTGACGGCCAGACCCTAACCGCTGCCAAGCTGAACCACATGGAAGCAGGCATTGCAGCAGCGTGGGACATGGCCGGAAGCGGCACGGGCGGCGGCGCAGTGACGGGTATTCCCGGTGCGGCGGGGGACGGAGAGACGGACGACACGGAAGCACTGACGGCGGCGCTGAGCCAGAGCAACTGCGTGGTGGACGGAGGAAACAAAAAGTATAAGTACTTTGAGATCATCGTCAACAACGTTGAAGATCTGGAAGTTCGGAACGTGATCTTTTGGAAGGGCGCGAACATGGTGCTGGAGGGGTGCAAAAACATTCGGTTCGTCAACTGCACATGGGAAGGCATCAACCCGAACGGTGTAAACAAAATATGGACCTGCGGCATCCGGCTGCGGGGACGCATGGAGAACGGCGAGAGCATTTGGTGCGAAAACATTTGGATCGAAGGATGCATATTCCAGAATGTCTGGTATAACCCGTATGTGAATAACGGCAGACCGCAGGATGTTTCGGACGCTGCGATTTTACCATAGCTTTTTTAAATTTCTATCCATGCCCTCTGCGAGGAGGGCGACGGTGTATATCATCTACACCGTCCGGGAAGTGCAGATTTCTATCCACGCCCTCCGCGAGGAGGGCGACAGCCGGTTACCTTGAGATGTTGCAGCCGCTCACAATTTCTATCCACGCCCTCCGCGAGGAGGGCGACTGATTACCGTGATGCCCGAAGAAATTCAATCCCCGATTTCTATCCACGCCCTCCGCGAGGAGGGCGACCGCAACGCCAAGGGGCAGCAGACCGTTCACTTTATATTTCTATCCACGCCCTCCGCGAGGAGGGCGACCATTTTTCTTGACTGCATCGCAGACACCATCTCATGATTTCTATCCACGCCCTCCGCGAGGAGGGCGACCTACTAACTCCGACTTGCGAGAGAGTGGACAGATTATTTCTATCCACGCCCTCCGCGAGGAGGGCGACAAAATGCGCCCTGACGGCGTGTGGGATGGAGATTATTTCTATCCACGCCCTCCGCGAGGAGGGCGACTGCCGCCATTACGGCCATATCCATTGCCTTACATATTTCTATCCACGCCCTCCGCGAGGAGGGCGACGGGGAAATTCTGGCTTCGATGCAAGCGTCAAAGAAATTTCTATCCACGCCCTCCGCGAGGAGGGCGACATACTACGGTCTGCCAACGGAGAGAGTGACAAACATTTCTATCCACGCCCTCCGCGAGGAGGGCGACGAAGTCAAGCAAGCGCCAAAAAGTACAACAGTGCAATTTCTATCCACGCCCTCCGCGAGGAGGGCGACCATCATCACCAGCGGATACCGGACACCAGAGTGATTTCTATCCACGCCCTCCGCGAGGAGGGCGACTTTGTCCCGTGCAGACTACTGTGGGAACACTGGGAATTTCTATCCACGCCCTCCGCGAGGAGGGCGACGAGTAGCCGTTGGTCAGCGCATCGTGAAATGAGTAATTTCTATCCACGCCCTCCGCGAGGAGGGCGACGTACTACGGAGTACCGACCGAAAGAGTAACAAACATTTCTATCCACGCCCTCCGCGAGGAGGGCGACTGCAGCGCTGGGCGAACAGCCGGTATATAACCGTATTTCTATCCACGCCCTCCGCGAGGAGGGCGACCGTCTGCGTCTGGCTCTAACCTCTCTCAGCTCGTCAATTTCTATCCACGCCCTCCGCGAGGAGGGCGACAAATGTCCAGTATGGTGTATAAGTAGTCGTCTATATTTCTATCCACGCCCTCCGCGAGGAGGGCGACCTGCTCTGGAACCACTGGGAGAATATGTTCGGAGAATTTCTATCCACGCCCTCCGCGAGGAGGGCGACACAAGTTATATATTATACAGCGCTTGTGAGCTTGCATTTCTATCCACGCCCTCCGCGAGGAGGGCGACGGATGTCAAGGATAGATACTAAGTAGTCGTCTATATTTCTATCCACGCCCTCCGCGAGGAGGGCGACTGTATGCACCCTTCATGGGGCTGACGGCATGCTGAGATTTCTATCCACGCCCTCCGCGAGGAGGGCGACTTTTTGCACGTTCAGCCAGCGCCACAAGCACCTGTATTTCTATCCACGCCCTCCGCGAGGAGGGCGACCTGGGCAACGTGGCGCACAGCGCGCTGCAAAAGCTATTTCTATCCACGCCCTCCGCGAGGAGGGCGACTTGTGCGGTGGCGTTCGCGCATCTCGCTGATGACATTTCTATCCACGCCCTCCGCGAGGAGGGCGACATATCCTCCTGCATCACGGACTTGGTAAGCGCGGTATTTCTATCCACGCCCTCCGCGAGGAGGGCGACACCTTCCGCATTGCCTGCGATCGCAGCTATACTCCATTTCTATCCACGCCCTCCGCGAGGAGGGCGACAGTTTGCCGAACTTCGATGCGGCGATTTTCAAGATTTCTATCCACGCCCTCCGCGAGGAGGGCGACCGTAGGAGATGCACCACTGACGTTGTCCTGTTTATTTCTATCCACGCCCTCCGCGAGGAGGGCGACGTTTCACTATCGCATGGTGTAAAATTGTATCATCGATTTCTATCCACGCCCTCCGCGAGGAGGGCGACGCCTTATCCTCTCTGCCTTACCGATCAGCAACAAAATTTCTATCCACGCCCTCCGCGAGGAGGGCGACAAGCCCGCTGCCGCGTCTTACGACCAGCAGACAAAATTTCTATCCACGCCCTCCGCGAGGAGGGCGACCCTTTCCTGTGCGTTTTTGTGATAAGACTGACTTATTTCTATCCACGCCCTCCGCGAGGAGGGCGACGGTCTGAGCGTCAGGCAGAAGCGGCAGCCACGAGTGATTTCTATCCACGCCCTCCGCGAGGAGGGCGACGTGGGTAACAATCGTCAGGGATTCATAACTACGGTATTTCTATCCACGCCCTCCGCGAGGAGGGCGACTTTGTGTCCTACATGGAGACGCTGACCGGCCTGTTGATTTCTATCCACGCCCTCCGCGAGGAGGGCGACTGCAAAAACAGAGAGAAAACACCCTGCTTTTGTCTCATTATACACCTCTCTGCACAAATTGCAAAGAGATGCTTGCAAAACAAACCGCAAAATCACACCGTTACTTGCGCAAACGGCTGGTATTCCGGTGCGAAGCGTCCCGGAAAACCATGTGTGCTGCCGGTTCGCACTGGCCGGACATCAAAAGATCAGCACGCTGTCTTGGGCAAATTCTGGGTGCAGTCCAACGTGCTCGACCTTGGTCTGGTAGTTGTTGCCCAGCTGGTAGAACCGCAGACTGTCCAAGGCAGGGTCGATCAGGGCGGTCAGCTCTGCTTTGAGAACTGCGTACTGCGAAGCGTTCAGCAGGCATTCGAACACGGAATTTTGCACCCGCTGCCCATGATCCACGCACTTCTTGGCAACCTTGCGCAGCCGCTTGCGTCCGGCGGATGTCTCGGTGTTTACGTCGTAGGTGATCAGTACCAGCATGAGATTGCACCTCATTTCCAGAAAAACGGAGGGTAAACGTCTAAATCGCCCCGCAGGGTGCGCGCCAGCAGCAACGCCTGCACATAAGGCACAAGCCCCCAGCAGAGCTTTTCCTTCAAAAACGGGTGGGTGATGACTTCACGCTTTTTCTGCTGCCATACGTTCAGGAATGCACGGCGTCCCTCCTCGGTCAGCAGAACGGCACCGTTTTCCTGCTTTTCAAAGTGCTTTGCATTCAGCACTTTCTGGTTGATACAGGACAGCACGAACCGGTCAGCCAGAACGGTGCGCAGCTCTTCCATCAGATCCAATGCAAGGCTGCGCCGCCCGGGACGGGCGCGGTGCAGAAAGCCCACATAAGGGTCCAGCCCGACACCCTCCAGCGCGGCGGCGCAATCGCTGGCCAGCAGGGAATAGGCAAAGGACAGCAGTGCATTCACGTTATCCAGCGGCGGTCTGCGGCTGCGGCAGGTAAACACAAAAGCATCGTTCTGTTGTAAGATCAGCGCGTTGAACCGGTCGAAGTACCGCTGTGCAGCTTCGCCCTCCAGCCCGCGCAGCTGCTCCAGATCCTCGCAGCCTTCCACCAGCGGTAGGGCAGCCGCCAGTTGTGCGCTGGTCTGTTTCAATTCGTCCACGGGCACCCGCTGCGGGTGGTCCCGGGTGGCGCGCTCCAGCACCCAGCGGGCATTGTACACCTTGCCCAGAATAAAGCTGCGGGCATAGCTACAGCTGAGCGCTTCACTGGAGGCAACGGCGTACTGGGTCTGCCGCAGTAATACGTTGCCGCGTTCCTCGCCCACAGTGCGCGCTAAAAAGCGTCCGCGCGGGGTATAAAAGCTCAGGTCGACGCCCATACGCCCGCATTTGCCCATCAGCGCGGGGCTGGCACCGGCGTAACTGAAGCAGAGGATGCTTTCCAGCGTGTGCAGCGGCACCCGCCCGACCTCGGATTTCCCACGGCTGACCACAACGTTTTCGCCGTCCAGCGTGAGGTAAGCGTCCTCACTGAGAACGAACAGGGTGTTTAGGAATTGCCGCATGGTGTCACCTCCGTGGCCGTCTCGTCCAGATAGCGCCGCAGATAAGCCTTGGCGTCTGCCTTCTGACAGAGCATCGGCAGACAGAGCTCTGTCAGGGAACAGGCGTTGCAGTGCTTGCCGGGCTTTACCTTTGGGGTGTAGCCGCGGGCAAAATACTGGTTCATTTCGTCTGCCATCTGCCGGGTGGTGCTGCGCAGTTCGTCGGTAAAAGGTACGACCTCCCGCCGCTTCGTCTCGCAGTAATACAGCGCCCCTTCCGGGATATGGCACACCAGCATTTCCTCCAGCGCCATGGCCTGTGCGCATAATTGCAGCCGGTCAGCATCGGTTTCCTTTGCGTGGCCGTGCTTGTACTCCACCGGGTAGGGCTGCCAGCGCCCGGGGGTGCTTTGCAGCGGGATGCCATCCGCACAAGCCCGGAACTCCACCACGTCACAGTTGCCGGACATCCGAAGCCGGTGGCTGGCCACCCGCATTCCCCGAGTGATCAGCAAATCGCCCCGGCGCTCGGTGCAGGTGTCATCGTGGCAGCGGGTATGGTTCAGCTGCCCTTCGGTGGTACGCAGATTTTCTGCCCATTGCTGCTCCAGATGGATCAGTGCCCACTGGCGGCGGCAGAAGGCAAAATGCTGGATGCCGGACATTTGCAGGTAGTCATCCGGCGCGTCCATCAGTGGAACCTCTCGCAGTGTACACCCTCCGGCAGGGTGTCGGCCACCGTAACGGTGTAGTCCTGATAGCTGCGGGGCGCGACCACCTCGGCCTTATGTGCCACGGTAACGGCATCGAACAGCTTATAAGCGGGCGCATTGCCCAGCTCGGAATCGTGCTTGAACACGATCAGCTCCCGCACGGCCATCTTGCCGCGTGCAGCACTGTGGTCGTTCTCGAACATATTCAGGATAGCCTGCCACAGCAGCTGCAAGTCCTCTTCCGAGAAGCCGGTGGTCTTGCGGGCAAGATTGGCAGAAACGTAACCCTCGGCACGGTACAGGCCGTAGGGCACGATATGCTTGTTGCCCATTTCACTGTTCTTCTTTTCAGCATCTGCCTCGGTGGTGATGGCTACACGGGTAATGGTCACCTCCTGCGGCACGATAGGGTCAACAGAGCGGGCAAAGCTCAGCTGCACCGGCCCGCGCACCTGGCCGCAGTTCAGCGCACCCTTGACAAAGGTGGTCATCACGGCACCGAAGGTGCGGATATCATAGAAATGCTCGCACATATAATCCCGCAGCTTGCGGTCGATATCCGGGTCGCTTTTCTTGGCCTTTTTCAGGTCGTCCTTGGGGGTCAGACCGTTGTGCTCCAGCGCCTCGGCATCGCTGCGGTTCAGGGGTACGCCCTCCTTGACATAGATGCGGTAATTGTCGGCATCGGGAGCGTCCTCCTTCAGCGTCTCCACATAGTTGCGGATCTTGCGCTTCAGGCAGACATCGGTTACCAGACCGTAGCCGGTCTCGGGGTCGATGCGGGGCATATTACCGGCATCGGGGTCGCCGTTGGGGTTGCCGTTCTCTACATCGAACAGAATGACGAAATCGTAGCGGTTCTTGATAGGTGCAGACATTTTTTATTCCTCCTCGTTCTTTTTGACGTAACGTTTCTGGGTCTGGTGGTAGTAGCCGATGGTGAATTTACCCTGATCCGGCAGACTGAGCCGGGCAGGGAAACCGCTCTCCGGCAGCTGTGCCATCAATTCGGTGATCTGCTTATCGTAGTGGGTGGCAAGGCCGTCATTCAGCTTGCGCAGATGCTTCTGGCTCAGCCGCAGCAGGGTGGGGAAGGACATACCCGGCGTGGCGCAGGCGGTGTTGAAATACCGGTCCTTGATGGTAGTGTTGATGCCGGGGTTGGCAGCTTTTTGCACAGCCTCCAGCACAGAGAACAGCCGTCCCAGAAGATAGGGAACATTGGTGGTTTCGTTCAGGCTCACAGTATAGACCTCCTTGTTCAGTTCGGTAGGGTAATTACGCAGGTAATACGCTTTGATCACGGCAGCCCGGCCGCGGGTCACTGTCTGCTCGGCACGGATACGCAGGGTCACACCGTTCAATAGGGTAGCGGGGTAACGCCCGCCGGTCAACACGGCGCGCAGCAGGTCGCCTGCCAGCTGCGGGGACGGCTTTGCGGGCTGCCCGGGCACGGTGCGGGTGGTCTCATTCACCACAGCCCAGATGGGCAGGGTGCGGAATTTTTCTTTTTCCGAGCAGTCGATCTCCATTTCCTCGGCGTGCTTTTGCAGGTTTTGCGCAAAGCTGCCGAAGGTGTCCCGCAAAAAGAACCGCACCGAAAGACGCGCTGCATTGGGTGCCAGACCCAATAGATAAAAGTGCTGGTCGGGCGAAAGCTCTTTTTCCAGAAAAGGCACTGTCTGCCCGGCAGACAGCCGTTTGAGCGCGGCCTGTACATCGCTTTCCTGAATGCCAGTTGCTTCATCTGCCCCAAACAGGAACATGCTCATGGCGTCCTGATAGACCGGCTCTGCGTTTTCTGCCCAGCACAAAATGGTGGTATCGCCAACATGTTTGCAGTGGTTGCGATCAGCAAGCAGGCGGTTCAGTGCAGTGGTATAGGCAAAGGCGGCGTACTTGCTGACAGGGGCGTTATCGCCCTGCTCGTGGCCGTAGGAGCAGAAGGCCGGCGCATTGAAGGATACCAGTGCTGCGCCGGAGCTTTGCGCCCCGGGCACACCGCTGATATTCGGATGGGTGCGCTCGATGGGGGCATATTTTCCGGTAATCAGGCATTGCCCCATGTCGGAATCAGCAGAGCGGTCGTTGTAGTGCGTCTGCCAAGCGTTCTGAATGGCAGGGTCGTCGTTGACAAAGCTGTGACTGTGGTCGGCAGCTTCGTAGCCAAAGATCAAATTGACATTGCCGGTAATCTCCTTCCACTGCTCAGCCAATAGGGGATGCGCGGCAGCCTGCGCCGGGTCCCAACTGTCAAAATAAGCAAGGAGCGCCCGGGCTGCGGGGCTGTCTACGCCGTCCAGAATGGTGTGATGCAATTTGGCACAGGCCTTGAAGCAATCCGCAGAGCGCTCCGGCTTGCCTTTTTCGTCTGCGCCCAGCAAATAGGTAGAGTTGTCGCACAAAAAGTTGGCGGCAATGCCGGAGGAACGCTTTTCATGCGCCGGTACGCGCATTGCACGCGGGGCAAGGACTGTCTTTTTGCCCACGGTCTTTTCGGTGAGAAGGGGAACGACCCTAAGCAGCTGCCCGGCGTCATTCAACCGCAGCTCATAGCTCACCTTAAAGCTGTCATCCCAGCCGGGGGCAGAAAGCTTGCCCTGCCGGACAAGCTGCTCGTAATAGGCAGTAAGTGCCTGTAAGATCATGTAAACACCTCCACATCCCGGCAGTCCAGCACGCCGTTTTCCAGCTTTGCCCGGAAGAACTGGGAGCGGATATTTTCCGGGTCGGAGTAGTCCAGATCATACAGCATAAAGCCCAGATCCTGCGTGAGCGGCAGTGCGGGGATATCTTCAGCCTTGCCGTGCCATTCCCGGAAGTTTGCCGGAAACTCCCGGCAGCCAAAGCAGGGCTGGTGATAGCACTGCCCCTTGGCAAGCCGCCGCCGCAGGATATCCTGAAATTTGCCCGGGTTATCGCCGGGTGCGGCTTTTTCGGTCATGGTAAAATGACATTCGATCACGTAGTGCACATCCTGCAGCACCAGTGCGGCACGCTGCTGGATGTTCTCTGCCGTGCACAGCATGGGCACCTCGCCGCCCTTGGCTGCACTGAGCACCGCCGAGGACAGCAGGGTAGCCTTGACCTCATTGCGCCGGATGCTGGCAAACCGCACCGGCTTGAGCAGGTAGATGCGGTCGATATGGTACTTCATGCCCGGGTGCCAGTAAATAGCCTCCACCAGCCCGCGTGCCGCCGAGGGCGTCATGACGTCATAGGATACACGCTCGGTTTTCATCTCGGGTCTTGAAAAACAGGCGTAGTCGCCCCAGACCTCGATCAGCATAGACATGAACACCACCTCCTTTCATTGTTTATTTGAATCTTCAGACAAAGAGAAAGCCTGCCCACTAAGATCACCTCGTTTTAAAAATCTTCAATTAATATGTAATGGATGTATAAGCGTTTCCGAGCCTAGAATAACACAATTTAATCAATAATACAAGGGGAAACTTGCAATTTAATGTTTTTTTTCGTATACTGTTGCTGTCATCCGGTGAGCGCACTTGGATGTGGATAGAAATAATTAGTGGGTCATGGATGTATGACGGGGAAACGGCAGAGCGACAGATGCTTTGCCGTTTCTTCATTTACCGAATACTATATTACAACAAATAAAATACAATAAAAAGGACTTCTAAGGGCTATCTTGGCCTTATTTTTAGCTTTTGGTCAGAAAAACAGACCTTTTCCGGTCTCCACGTCCATGGAAAGCCCGGTCTTAGGGTCGTACAGGGTGCTGTCAGTCAGGATAGCGCTGCCGTTGGGCAGTGGTTCCAACGCTCCGGCAGATTCCAGTGCCTGAAACTGCTGGGTATAGCAGGCTACGCTGTAAGCGCCCAGTTTACGGTAAAGTGTGCGGCTCACAGTCCCGCTGCGCAGCTGCTCGCAAAGGGCTGCGCCTTCGTCAACAGGCAGGTAAACGGTGCGGGTGGGGGCCTCGATCAGATGGAACTGTTCAGCCACCTGTGCAAACGGGAAAATGCAGCCCGAGATCCCTTTGCGCAGGGCGTCCAGAATGCTGCTTGTGTCCAGTGCGGCCTCACCCCGCGCAAAATACAGCTCCTTAAAATAAGCTCTGACCGCCTCCGGGCTGTCCAGCGCTGCGGTGCAGCCTGCTGCGTACTGCATGGCGTGTACGTTCTGGCGCAGCATCTGCGGTACGCCGCAGCCTTCCAGCGTAAAACGGTATACTAGGCTCTTTTCTGCGCTGCGGTGTCCCTCCCGGTTGCAGCGTCCGGCGGTCTGCAAAAGGGAGTCCAGCCCGCACTGCTCCCGGTATGCGGCGGGGAAATCCACATCCACACCTGCTTCGATCAGCGAGGTGGAAACCACCCGGCAGGGCAGGCTTTCCCGTAACCGCTGCCGGATCTCTGCCAGCTGGCGGCGGCGGTCTGCGGCGCACAATAGCGTGGTCAGGCAGTAGCTGCCCTCGGCAGGCAAGGCAGCGTACACTTCCTGCGCCGTTTTGCGCCGGTTCACTACGCACAGCACCTGCGACAGTGCGCAGAGCTGCGAAGTCAGCGCTTCCAGCGTCAGCTCTCCGGCATCGCAAAGGGTGGTGCGGCGCAGGGTGGTGTATAAGGTGGCAGTGTCCGGCACGATCTCCTGCAAGGGCAGCTCCGGCGCAAACTGCCGGAAATAGGGCTCTAATGCGGGCTGGGTGGCGGTGCATAACACGGCGGTGGCGTGGTAATGCCGCACCAGCTGCGCAATAGCACTGACGCAGGGCAGCAAATAACTGGTGGGCAGGGTCTGCGCTTCGTCAAAGATGATCACACTGTTCGCGATGTTGTGCAGCTTGCGGCAGCGGCTGCTGCGGTTGGCGTACAGCGATTCAAAAAACTGCACCGCAGTGGTCACCACAACAGGTGCATCCCAGTTTTCGCTGGCCAGCAGCTGGCGGTACTGTGCCGGGGTCAGGTATTCCCGCTCAAGGCTTTTGTAATCTGCGCAGGAGTAATCCGCCAGAACGTTTTCTGCGCCCAGAAGGTCTGCAAAAACAGCGGCAGTCTGGTCGATGATGGACATATACGGAATCACATAGATCACCCGCTTCATGCCCTGCGCAGCGGCCTGTTCCAGCGCAAAGGCAAGGGAGGCAAAGGTTTTGCCGCCGCCGGTGGGCACGGTGAGGGTATACAGCCCCGGTGCGCCGTGGGCACCTTTCTCCATGCAAGCCCGCAGCACGGCATTGCGCTGGCTGCTTACCGGCAAGGTGCTCTGTGCTGCAAGATAGCCAGCCGCCTTGGTACGCACCTTTTCCAGAAGAGAAGAAAGCGCGGTGCTGTTGCCCCGGGGCGCGGCCTGCCCGTTCATAAAAGTTTCGGTGTCGATAAAATCCGCATCCACAAGACAGGAGTAGAGCATCCGGGTAAAGAATGCAAAATCCAGCGGGTCGCGGTTTGCCCAGTCCGGCGGGGCGCTCTGGGGCAGGGTGACTTCGCGCCAGCCATCGTAAGGTTCCACCGGCTTTTTCAGCCGCCCGAACAGGGTGCCGTCGGCAGAATCGGCTGCCCTTTTGTTGCCGCCATCCGGCAGACCGGTGTGGTGCCCGGCTACGGCAAAGGCGGCCTGAACGTGGGGCATACAGCCCTTCATCGCTTCCTGTGCGCCGGCGGTCGAGTGGTCGGTTGCAGCACCGCCCGCCAGCCGCTGCTGAAAAGCGGCGCTGTATTTGCCGATATCATGCAGCCACGCGGCGTATTCGGCCTCCTCTTTTGCACCAAAGGGTGCGGCAAAAGCTCCGGCAAGGCGCGCTGTGCCGGAAAGATGTTCGTAGACGGTCTGGGTGCGGGTGCCGTCCTCGGAAATATGTGCAAGTGCTTTTTCCATGTTGAAGCCTCCGTTTCTGGGTCAACGATACAACGGCAGGGAATGCCTGTCAAGAATTGGCAGAAAGTTCGGCGGCCTGCACAGCCCGGGCGGCTTTTATCCGGCAGAACGCCCATAAAAAAGCCGCCGCACCCTGCCCGGAAACTCCGGCGGCAGAACGCGGCGGCATACTGTTACAAAAAAACTTACTCAGAGATCTTCTGCCCGATCCAGATGCAGATGCAGGCACCGATCACCGAGATGGCAAAAGAAGAAAAGCTGCCGGAAGCATGGATGCCCAGCAGGCCGAACAAAAACTCGCCCACAAAGCTGCCCAGCACACCCATCAGAATGTTACGGCCAAGGGAAGTTTCCGTGCCCATAAAGCGCCCGGCCAGATATCCGGCCAATGCGCCCACCAGCACGCCCACAAAAAGGGAAGCCAGCACACCTACCAGCGTCAGCAGGCCGGTCAGGCAGCCCACCAGTACGCACAGCAGGGCAACAATGAGCAAAATCGTTAAAGTGATCATAGTTTATACCTCCTTAAAAATTATGGCTCTGCCTGCTGTCCGGCGGCTTCGCGGGCAGTGCGGCAGATGTCCTTCAAACAGCATTTTTCGCATTCCGGCTTGCGGGCGTTGCACACCGCACGGCCGTGCATCACAAAGCGGTGGCAAAGGTCGCTGCCTTCCTCCGGCGGGATAATCTTCCATAGCGCCATCTCCACCTTTTGCGGCTCCTTGATGCCGTCCACAAGGCCGATCTTATTGCACAGCCGGATGCAGTGGGTGTCGGTAACGATGGCGGGCTTGCCGAATACATCCCCCATGATGAGGTTTGCGCTCTTACGCCCTACGCCGGGCAGGGCAAGCAATTCGTCAAAGGTGTCGGGTACCCGGCAGTCGTACTTGTCCCGCAGCATCCGCATACAAGCCGAGATATCCCGCGCCTTGGAGTGTCCCAGTCCGCAGGGTTTGACAATGGCTTCAATGTCCTCCGGCTCGGCGGCAGCCAGTGCCGCTACGCTTGGGTATTTTGCAAACAACTCCTCCACCACAATGTTCACCCGGGCATCCGTGCACTGGGCGGCCAGCCGCACGCTGACCAGCAGCTGCCATGCGTGGTCGTAGTCCAAGGTGCAACCAGCATCCGGGTATTCGGCCTTGAGACGCCGGATGACCTCCAGCGCCAGCGCTTTTTTTGCAGTAAGATCCTCCGGGGCTTTTTTTCGTACCGGCATGGGACAAACCTCCTTTAAAAGGGAATACCTGAATCATACCATGTTTGACAGGATTTGTAAATGTTTGCAGGGCATTATCTGAGAATGATTTTCAGAAAAGCCCTTGTCCTCCTTTTCTAAATGCGCTATACTATATAAAAAGTGCCTTGCGGGCAGGAAAGGAGAAACCACCATGAATGAACCACTTGCGCAGCGCCTGCGTCCCAAAACGCTGGCAGATGTGTGCGGGCAGCAGCATCTGCTGGCTCCGGGGCGGGTGTTCCGCCGCACCATCGAGAGCGGACGCATCCCCAACATGATCTTTTACGGCCCCTCCGGCACCGGAAAGACCACGGTGGCACGCATCATTGCCGAGAACAGCGGCATGACCCTGCACAAGCTCAACGGCACCTCCTGCGGCACTGGAGATATCAAGGCGGTGCTCAAGGATATCGGCACGCTGGCAGCGGCGGGCGGCATTCTGCTGTATCTGGACGAGATCCAGTACCTGAACAAAAAGCAGCAGCAGAGCCTTTTGGAATGTATCGAGGACGGCAGCGTCACCCTGATCGCCTCCACCACCGAGAACCCCTATTTCTACATCTATAACGCGCTGCTTTCCCGCTGCACGGTGTTTGAGTTCAAGCCCCTTGCCGCATCGGACGTTGAGCGCGGGGTGCGCAACGCCGTGCAGCGCCTTTCCGAAGGGGAGCAGGTGCCGGTGTGCATGGACGAGGACGCCTGCGCCTATCTGGCCGAAAGCGCCGGGGGCGATCTGCGCAAGGCACTGGGCTGTCTGGACTTTGCGGTCACGGCTGCGCCGGTGGAAAACGGAGAAAAACGCATTACCTTAGATATGATCCGGCAGGTCACCCGCCGCACCGCCATGCGCTACGACCGGGAGGGCGACGACCACTACGACATCGTGTCTGCCTATCAGAAGTCCATGCGCGGCTCCGACCCGGACGCGGCGCTGCACTATCTGGCACGCCTACTGGAAGCGGGCGACCTGCCCTCTGCCTGCCGCCGCCTGATGGTGTGTGCCTGCGAGGATGTGGGACTTGCCTATCCGCAGATCATCCCCATCGTCAAGGCGGCGGTGGATGCCGCCAACATGGTGGGTCTGCCGGAGGCGCGTCTGCCGCTTGCGGACGCAGTCATTCTGGTGGCCACCAGCCCTAAATCCAACAGCGCCCACGATGCCATCAACGCAGCCATTGCGGATGTGCAGGCCGGGCGCACCGGACCCATCCCGCGTCAGCTGCAAAACAAGCACTTTGACGGTGAGGATGCACTGGTAAAGGGGCAGAACTACAAATATGCCCACAGCTACGCCAACCACTGGGTACAGCAGCAGTATCTGCCGGATGTGCTGAAGGATACCAAGTACTACACCTTTGGCGACAACAAGACCGAACAGGCCGCCCGGGCGTACTGGGCAAAGATCAAAGGGGAAGAAAACGTCTGAACCGTGTGAAAAAGGAGGATGGATATGCGTTATTCAAAACAGCGGGAGCTTGTCATGCAGACGGTGCAGCAGCTGTGCGACCACCCGACTGCGGAGGAAATCTACGATAAAGCCGCGCAGGAGTGCCCGAATCTGAGCCTTGGCACCGTATACCGCAACCTGAACAGTCTGGTGGAGGCCGGGCGGGTGCGCCGGGTGTCCATTCCCGGCAAGGCGGACCGCTTTGACCACACCCTGCCGTGGCACAGCCACCTGTACTGCACCGTCTGCGGCGGCGTCACCGATGCAGAGGTAGACGGAAAACAGGTGATGGAGCTGGTCAAAAACCAGAAGGGCAGGGTGCAGGACTGCGCCGTGGTGCTGCTGGGCGTGTGCGAAGAGTGCTGCCGCAGGCAGGATGCAGAGGCCGCAGTGGCTAAACAGGCATAAAATTTGCGTGTTTCCTCTTGCCCGCAGCGGCCAAACAGGGTATACTAAAGAGTGTCTTTTATAGAATGGCAGAAAATAGAGTTTCGCCGCACGGGGCTACCCTGCCCGGCGGAGAAGGATGGTTTGCTTGGAATACATTAACTTTGAACATAATACCGTTGCCGCCGAGCTGGTGCGGCAGACCTACGACACCCCGCCGCTGGCCTTTGTGCACAGCTACGGCTGTCAGCAGAACGTCAACGACGGCGAGCGCATTAAGGGCGTGCTGGTAGATATCGGCTACGGCCTGTGCGATAAGCCGGAGGATGCCGACCTGATTTTGTTCAACACCTGCGCTGTGCGTGAGCACGCCGAGCAGCGGGTGTTCGGCAATGTGGGCGCGCTGAAGGGCCTTAAGGAAAAAAAGCCCGGCCTCATCATCGGCCTGTGCGGCTGCATGGCCAACCAGAAGCATGTTGTGGAAAAGCTGCGCAAGAGCTACCCCTATGTGGATCTGGTGTTCGGCGTGGACGGCATCGACACCCTGCCGCAGCTGATTGCCCAGAAGCTGCAAAAGCATAAGCGGGTGCTGCTGGACCCCGCACAGCGTCCGGTCATCGTGGAGAACATCCCCATCCGGCGCGAGAGCGAGTTCCGCGCATGGTTGCCCATCATGTACGGCTGCGATAACTTCTGCACCTACTGCATCGTGCCCTACGTCCGCGGCCGCGAGAAGAGCCGCAAACCCGGCGATATCCTTGCCGAGTTCCGCAGCCTTGTGGAGGCGGGCTATAAGGAGATCACCCTGCTGGGTCAGAACGTGAACAGCTACGGTAAGGGGCTGGAGGAGCAGATTGATTTCTCCGACCTGCTCAACCTGCTGTGCACCGTGCCCGGCGATTACCACATCCGCTTTATGACCAGCCACCCCAAGGACGCCAGCCATAAGCTCATTGATACCATTGCCGCCCAGCCGAAGCTGTGCAAGCACCTGCATCTGCCGGTGCAGTGTGGTTCCGACCGGCTTTTGCAGCAGATGAACCGCCACTACACGGTGGAACAGTATCTGGAGCTCATCGACTACGCCCGCAAGACCGTGCCCGGCATCACCTTCTCCAGCGATATCATCGTGGGCTTCCCCGGCGAGACCGAGGAGGACTTTGTAAAAACGCTGGAACTGGTACGCAAAGTGGGTTATATGCAGCTGTTCACCTTTATCTACTCCAAGCGCACCGGCACTAAGGCTGCCGAAATGCCGGACCCCACCCCCCGCAAGGAAAAGACCGACCGCATGACCCGCCTGCTGGC
>ERZ773227.1478-NODE-1478-length-15988-cov-41.280299_pt1 | contig 15988 bp, 14 predicted proteins | sample MGYA00580525_ERZ773227 | MGnify/ENA primary metagenome ERZ773227 (study PRJEB29015, sample SAMEA2737782) | human gut metagenome | biome: human gut; feature: human-associated habitat; material: faeces | place: China | collected 2012 ... | reverse complement strand
GTTTGTATTTCATTCCTTCCTCTGTGGTCTTATATCTCACAGCCATCGCCTTGATCTGTTCCTCGAAAGTGGAATACAATTCCTCTTCCGTAATACCACAAAGTGCCTCGTAATGCTCATCCATACTGATGTCGTTAGGCTGATTGAAGCCACTGAACACGCTCACTTGTGAGAACTTGGTGACACCCGTGAGCAAGACAAACTGCAGGTCAGCATCAGCTTCCTTGAATACAGAATATACGCCTTTGAGCAGATTGCGATTATAATCCTCCAAAGTCATCTTTCCATATTCATTCTGCACAGAAATATCCATATCCATCACATCAAGCAAAGGCTTGTCATACTCATCAATGAGTACGACAGCTCTCATTCCTGTTTTCTTATGAGCATTCCCTAACACAGCCTTAAAGCGACTACCTAAAGTCTCGGCCAACTCCTCACGCCCATAGATACGTTCTGCCATGGCAACAAACTCCTCCAACACTTTGTCTAACGCATAAGGCTCTACAAAGTTTTGACCACCAAAAGAGAGATGAAACACAGGATATTGCTTCCACTCCTTCTCCAGCTTGTCGATGGCAAGCCCCTTGAACAGTTCCTTCTTACCCTCGAAATAGCATTTCAAGGTAGATACGAGCAATGACTTTCCAAATCGTCGTGGACGACTCAGAAAGTATATATTGCCATTTTGCACCAAATCATAAACGAGGCTAGTCTTATCAAGATATACATATCCACCCTCTATGATTTTTTCGAAGTCTTGTATTCCTATAGGATATTTCATATTGCTGCATTTTTAATTTCTTTCGGCAAAGTTACAAAAAATAATGATACAAGCAAAAGAATATCCCGAAAAAATAACGAGATTGCAAAATACCATATTTGTGGGATTGTTGACAAGGAAAAAAAATAATACCTTTGCCTTTTGAAAATAATAGTTTAAAATCATGGTAGAAACAATGAATAATATTGGAAATAGACAGCCGGATAGCAATGCTGGCTGCAGTAAGCAAAAAGGAGTGAAGAATAAGCAAACCCGGCAGCTGATACTATGGATTGGCGCTTTGATAGTAGGCGCAGTCTTGGGTATATTCGGCATTAGCTGGCTGGATGGTCTGATGAATTTCATCGCCACGGTCTATACACGCTTATTCCAGCTTCTGGCAGTACCAACCATAGCCTTGGCAGTTATCACAACCCTGGCATCCTTGGGCAATCAGGCAGATACCGGTAAGATATTCCGCCACGCCATCACCTACACCCTGCTCACAACGATAGCAGCTGCAGCAGTGGGACTGGTGCTCTACAACATCGTTTCTCCAGGCAATTTACCTACAGCCTTGGTACAGAGCGGTATGGCGGATGTTCCCCAAAAGCTGGGAGAAACCAGCTATTATGACCATATTCTTGGGGTAATACCCAACAATATCATCAAGCCGTTTGCCGAAGGAAATGTACTCTCCATCCTGATTTTGGCGGCAGCAGCAGGTATTGCTTTAGCCAAGATGCCATCAAGCGATAAGAAAGAAGTCGTGATGAAGGGATTGTTTGGATTACAGGATCTGCTCTTCATGCTGATTCATGGATTAATCTGGGCTCTGCCTCTGGGTATCGTTGCCTTTGCAGCACAACTCTCAGCCCAGTTCTCTGCGGGTATCGTGATGGCTTCTCTAGGAAAGTACGTAGCTGTTATCCTGGGAGGTAATGTCATTCAATTCTTCATCATCCTTCCGCTCTTCCTCTTGGCTAGAGGCTTGAATCCAGTGCGCACTTTGGGTAAGATGATGCCGGCAGTATTAATGGCTCTGTTTACAAAGAGTTCTGCTGCTACGTTGCCGGTAACGATGCAGACAGCAGAAGACAGACTGGGAGTTTCCAATCAGGTTTCCCGCTTTGTATTACCTATCTGTACTACCATCAACATGAATGGTTGCGCTGCGTTTATCCTCGTAACCTCCTTATTCCTGATGCAGAATGGAGGAATGCCTTTACCTTGGACTACGATGATTCTCTGGCTCTTCATTTCAGTTATCTCAGCAGTGGGTAATGCAGGAGTACCGATGGGATGTTATTTCCTTACCCTATCTCTGATGTCCGGCATCAATGCTCCTATCGGCATCATGGGTATCATCCTGCCAATCTATACCATTATCGACATGGTAGAGACGGCAGAGAATGTATGGTCAGACTCCTGTGTCTGCGCCATGGTAGATAAGGACTTGAAAGAGCAGTAAATATAGAATAAACACCTAGCATATAAAATAGAACATCAGCTTGTAGTGATGAGGCTCAGGGGAGGTTGTCTATCCACGGACAATCTCCCCCTATTTACTCCGCTTCTATCTTCCAATCTGTAATATTATGCGTTGCCACATCAAAGTTAACCCCAACCTTTACGATTGGCAAGCCGCTTAAAGCGAAGCGCTTAGGATATTCCTTAAGATCGATCTGCTTCATCGCTGAATCAGCATCCTTATTGAGCTTCAACTCAAAAAGATAAAGATGGGTAGCAGTTCTCAATACCATATCCACCCTTCCCGATGGAGTACGAACTTCTACATCTACATAATTATCAAGAATAGAGAATATCACATACATCATCTGCTGATAATGTCCCTCAGAGTCAACATTGTTGCAATACGGAACCGTGGCCAGATAAGCCTGAAGCATCTGCATGGCTCCATCCATATCGTTGCGACGGATAAGAGCTGACATCTTGGCAATGGTCGTAGTTCCCTTCACCGTATTCATACCTATATAATTAGGTAAGAGACTACGGTATAGCCCAACCCGAATCTCCTTGTTAGGAATATCCAGGGTATAGAGTTCCGTCTCCGGATCGTACCCCTTAATGGTGATGTAACCACTCTGATACAATAAAGGCATAACAGATGACATACCTTCTGTTGGTGCATCAAACTCCGACTGATCGGCTTCACAACTACCAATCTCCGATGGCATAACCTGGAATTTCTTGAGCATTTCTATCAGATAAGTTGGTGTGCCTGAAGAGAACCAATAATAATCCAAACAACCAGCAGCCATAGCATTCAGCAAACTATAAGGATTGAATATATCAGGGGATTGCGCCGCAAAATGATATCCATCATAGAACTCCCGTAAAGCTTCCAATGCTTGCTCTCTACTCTTGCCCATTTTTTTCGCTAGATCATCAACATCCGCAGACATCTGAGACTCCAATTCTTCCTTGGTAATACCACAGATTCCTGCATAGTCATTACGCATACTTATATTCGTAATGTTATTCAGTTCACTAAAGATACTCAATTGTGAGAACTTCGTAATACCGGTCAGGAAGACAAAACGGAGCATTGGTTCACAATCCTTCAACGGACTATAAAAATTGCGCATCACATTGCGAAGCACCGGCAAGTTAACCTCGCTATGAACAACGTCAAGAAGAGGTGCATCATACTCATCAATCAGTACGACAACCTGCTTACCTGTCTTTTCATAAGCAGTCTGGATAAGCGAAATGAGACGGTCGTTCGCATCAACTGCAGGAGATGTAATACCCCATACCTTTTCCTGCTCGGCAAGTCGCCTTCCCAGATATCTTTCCAGCTGGTCTTTCTCCATGTGCTTACCTCCTGCCATACTGAAATGCAGTACAGGATATTCCGTCCACTCATTTTCCAGCTTTTCGATGGCTAATCCTTTGAAGAGTTCCTTTTTGCCTTGAAAATAGCTTTTGAATGTTGAAACAAGCAATGACTTTCCGAAACGGCGCGGACGACTTAAGCAGAAATGCTTGCCACCGCTATGAGTCATGCGATAGACATATTCCGTCTTATCTACATACAGAAGATTCCGAGTGATTATTTCCTCGAATGTCTGGATTCCTACTGGATATAATTTCAATTCTGCCATTGTTCTGTCTTTTAAGTTTCCGGTGATAACAACCTATCAGCCTATTCAACTGCAAAACTAATCATTTTTTCCGTAATCACCAAACATTTCTGCCAGAATCTACTCTTGGGTATTAAATAAGTAATCGAATATCTATGGAAAACTCTTATTTGTATTACAAAATCATTTCTCCTTTCACAGCAACTTCAATATACTGATATTCACAGACTTAAGTGTGAAGGCATTTTTATCGATGCCGCTTCACATCACTTGCAACAAGAGTAAACGATGGAACTGAGAACAGCAAATGAAGGTAAAGTTCATTTGCTGTTCCAAAATTAGCTATTTTACTGAATAAACTCCTCCTTCACATTGAAACAAGGGCAATCTTTGGCGGCAAACTCATTGTGGCCATGAACCGTCGCCTCGGGATATTCCTCCTTCAGCTGCTCTATCAGCGCTTTCAGCGCCGCCTTCTGCTGTGGGGTTCGGGTATCCTTCGGCTTGCCATCCTTGGATAGACCGCCGATGTAGCATACTCCGATGCTCACGGTGTTGTGACCCTTGCAGTGGGCGCCCACCTCTTCTACTGATCTGCCCACGTGGATGCTTCCGTCACGGTAAATCACGAAATGATAACCGATGCAGAAAAAGCCACGCTCACGATGCCAACGGTCGATGTCGGCTACGGTGTAGTCGCGACCTTCTCGGGTCGCACTACAATGAATGATGATTTCCTTGATCTTGCGCATAATAGAATTAATTTATAATATACAATGTATAATTAACTAATGAATACAGCTTGCTAAAAATACAGTTAACTATAAAACTTTACCTGGAAAAAATGCCAGATACTTTTGTGGAATTTCTTTTTCCCCCAAGTATTTGATATGCAAGTCAATTATTTCGTTTTCATCAGCTAACTCTTCAATCTTCTTGCAAAACTTCTGGAAAAGATTTTCGTCGTAAGCCACAAGTCCCGTCATTAAAGACTTTCCCATTACAATGCTTCCATACTTCAATGCAAGCGGACCTAAACCAGCCGTGATATAAGGCTTACCAGCCACCGGAAAAATTTTATGTTTTCCCTTATGAATTACGGGCATGGTTTTATACTCCTCTACAATCTCAGTCTTGAATTCCTTCTCTTTCTTATGGTGCTTCTTCTTGACGTCCACTTCTATCTTCTTCTTAAACTTGAGAGGTAATGGTAAGATTAGATAATCGCCAGCTGGCAGGTAATTATAAGGATGTTCTACTGTGCCGCTGACAATTACACCATTGATAACCATTGTGCCATCTACACCCCATGGAGTGAAGCGACGGCGAAATATAGTAATATGCATAATGATTAATTTTTTTTAAATTGATAATTGATTTTTTGGGGTCATAATCGGTCATTAGGGATTTCAATGAATAAGAAAACCAAAATGACCGAAAATGACCATGACCGGAAATGACCGGATTTAAACTATAGACGATACTTTCTGATAACGCTTGTCAGGCAGAATTCCAATCAGTCCCTGCCGCTTCCAGTTCTTCAACATCTGTCTCACAGTCTCGTTGGTAACACTCGCCCCTTTTACGGAAATGCTCTGCTGCTGTGCCTGCTCGAAAGAGAAGGTCACGTCCAAACGTTCGAAGATGGAGTCGTTTTTGCCTCGGTGAGAGCGATCATACGTCGTTTGTCCGCAATATTCTTTCGAAGAGAATGCGTCCTCGATGCGGCTACGGAAGAAGTAAAGCGCATTGTCCAACTGATAGTCAGCCAGCACATTGAACACCCCCATCATGGTAGGTGTCTGCATCTTCACGATTAAATCCTTCCACCCCTGCGGATTCTGCTTCAACAGCTTCTCAGCTCCCTGGAAACCGTGCTTCTGAATCAACGTCTCTGCTACCTTGCAGAGCAGGATGCAGGTCATCATTCTCATCGTAGTAGGACAGATACGAAAACGCTGACGGGCTTTCACCTTGTCATCATTCTTCATGGTCTCCAGGCGAATCTGCTCCAGCCACTCCCTACCCTTGGCTTCCAGCTTCGGCAATTCCACCTCGCCTTCCATCAGGGGCAGCAGATGGGCTACCTGAATGATACGGTCGCGCTGGCGTTCAGTGAGCACATACAGATTATCCGTCAACGGAGTAAACGTATTATCCGGAGTTCTTGCCACGGTAATACGGCTCTGAAAACCATCCGTATAGTTATTCACCACACGGTAGAGTGCATCAGGCGTTCCGCACATCACCACATTCCATAACAGCCTGTCTATATGCACATTCACAGCTTCTGCACTTCTTGCCTCACGCTCGTAGCTCGTACCATCATACGCCTGTCGGAGCATTACGGAGAAGTCGCTCATTGCCGACTTCCATTTCTGCGCCACGGTGTCGGCTTCCGGGGTAAACGAGAAGGCGTGCTTGCCTTCGGTGTTAGCCAATCTTTCTGCCAGATTTGCCACAGTGTTGTTCAGCGTCAGACATCTTACAGGCAGTTTCGGCTCTTCCGGCTGCTCCTTCTTGTTCTTCGCCGCACGCTTCTTGGCTCTCCATTCATCCTCCTTCTGCTGATACATTTTATCCATATCTTTTATCTCCGAAGTCCAAGCATCAATCACGGGGTCGATGCTTCCCTTACCGGATGCGAAATCTCCGGCGATGTAGGAGATGAGGTTCAGCGAGTTCATCTTGCCGTGGACAGACACCTTCACGCCAGTAGCCAGCATTCCGATGGCTGGGCAGATGGCGGTAATCACCGGCATTGCCAGTGCGGGACCCACCGCATCGAGCGAATCCCTTACGCCCAGCGGCATTCTGGGCAGGGCGTTGTAATAAAACAGATCGTCCTGGGCATTTGCCTCGTCCAGCGCATTGACCAGCGCATCGCTGCCTTCGGAACTTCCGCCCTTTCCAGCCCCCAGCTTCATTCTCTCCTGTCGGATGGCAGCAAGCACATCTTTCAGTCGCTTAGGCATTTGGGTAATCTTCTCGTTTAGCGCCGAGTTGATGCAAGCCATCTTCTCCTGCTCGGGAAAACCATCGTAGCAGGGGATGATCTGAGCCATCAGGCTGCGGTCGAAGCCACAGATGTGGCGCAGGTTCACAGCAAGCTCAAAGGTCAAAGTGTTGCGGTTGGAACGAACTGGCTCATGACCGTCATTATACATCTGCCACCACTTCGAGATGATTTTAGAATATGGGATTCCGAGATAATCATTGCTGGATTGTGATGAAGAAGAAGAGGATGATGATGAAGAAGTAGGCTGAGCCTGATTCTTAGAAGGATTCTGAGAGGATTGAACCTTTTGAGGATTCTGCTGATTTCCCTGGTCCTTCTGACTCTGATTATTCAGATTCGCTTGATTCATCTGTGAATCCAAAGCCTTCTCTTCCTCATTCTCCAACCAAGGCTTGTAATGCTTGTTAGCCTTGTGCGCCCCCGGAGGAAGTTCCTCCTGTCCATACTTCTCACGCTCCTCCAATACCTTGCCTTCAGCAGCCACGGCAGCCTCATCGTAATCATCCTTGAAGAGTTCAGGCGAAAGATAAAGCAAATCGTCTGCATCAGCAGAAGTCGTGAAATAGACACGATTAATATCGTGAGCCGAAGTATCCATCTCGCACTCCAGCATCTTGGCGATTCTAACCTGATTTTCGAGAATCGTCTTGCCCATTTCTCGCTTGCAAACCGCATGACCACCTTGTCGTGCGCTGCGTTCCAGCATCAGCAGACCATATTTCTCAGGCTCCTGCAGCATCAGCTTGGCCGCCTTCTCGAAATCCTGCTTATCGTCCAAATCGAAGCCGAAAGCCCGGCTTGGCAGCTTCATACCCTTCACTACCCCCTGCGGATAATGTCCGGAATAATTAAACTGCACCAGTCTTCGCTTCGCCCCATCATTTCCTTCGCGAGCCAGTCGCAGATTAGCTTTCTGCTCGTAGCTTCCACGAATCAGTTTATATTCCTCTTGCGAGGTGATGGAGCGGGCAACTTTGTGCCCATTCTCCACCCTTATCAAATAACAGCTCATCTATGTGTTTCTACTAACTATTATTAAGTTGAACATCCATATATTTTATCGCTTCAACTGATATTCTACCAAAGCATCTGCAGCCTCTTCTGCCTCCTTCACCAGAGCGTTGCCGATATTGATTCCCTCATCGCAGAACACCTTCAAAGTGAGCTGAATAGCTCCATCCTTGGTCTTGCTCAATCGTCCATGCGCCAGCTTTCTGATCAGTACAGACTGAGAACGTACTCGTGGTTTGACCACGAAATCAAAAGTACCATCCGAAAGCTGCTGGGCAACGCCCTGCGAACGGAATCCCAGCACCTTCTCTCCCCCTCCATGCTCATTAGGAGCAAAGAGGAAACACTTGCTTTCATCGTAGAAAGCCATACCACCCAGCTGCACGTGCTGGCTACCATTATCCACCTGCTGGCCATTCACCTGCTGATTATTTACCTGCTGATTGTTTACATTTTTCTTCATATTCTGAATTGATTTGCGAGAAGAAACGTGTGGATTTTTGCGCGCTTTACCATGGAAGATCCTCCGCAGTCCCAACTCAGTTAATAATTAAGGCTTTTGCCCCCTTTTTACCTTTTTACTTTTTTACCCTTTTACTTTTTCAATATCCGTAACGAGGATATCCTGATAAACCTGCCCATTATACTCACGAGCCGTGAATCTCAGCGTAACTGCAACCAGTGCTCCCGGAGCAAACTTACACTGCGCCATATTGCCCAACATTGCCGCAGCATATTGGTTCTCGTACTTGCCGCCCATCTCCTGCAACACGATGTTGCACTTCATCATCTGGCCGTTCTCACTCTTCTGGCTCTGCACGGCGAAAGCCTCGCCCTGCTTCACCACTCTCATAATCTGAGTATTCATATTATAAAGTAGTCGGAAGTTGTTTCAAGATCACCAAACCATTTCGGCGTTGTCTTGTTTCTTCGACGCTGCAAAAGTACTGCGGAAAACAAGGCAAAACAATCCTTTTCCCACAACTTCCCCGAAAAACCCTCGATTTTGGGAAAAATCGGGCATTTCTTGGGAAAAAGTAAGAAGAAAATCAAAAAGGAAGTTAAAAAGTAAAGAAAATCAAAAAATCACTCCTCTTTCCCCCAAAAAATCCCTCATTTTTTCCCAACGTTGGGAAAAATCGTGGGAATCTTGGGAAAAATTGCCCATAAAAATAAGAAAAGCACCTCCTTCACCATCCATGAAGAAGATGCTTTTAACAAATGCCTTTTATTGCCACAATGGTTCATTTTCCCAACCAGAAGGAAAACCAAGGGCTGCCTTATCTATTTCTGGAAACGTAGCAAAAAGTTTGTTCATCTTATCAAGCATATCGTTGTTAGGTGATATGATGTCAAGGAAATATTTGATGATGCAAGATGCGCTTACGTATCTTGTCTGCTTTCAGATTACGGTAAATCATATTCACATTGCCCATCGTCAGCAACTCACCCAAAATCCATGATGGAGGATATGGGTCGCAATAGCTGTTCTTGAAATACTGGAATATTCATAATGGCACGACGAATAGCTATCTCTACTTTCTCAATCTCATTGAGAAGAAGCATACGCAACTTCTTGTCGAAACGATAGAGATTCAACACTTGTTGGAAAGTCGTACCATCTTTATACTGATGAGTTTCCTTTGGAGCTTTCAAGAATGGGTACATATAGGCAGAAAGGCGATAGTACCCAATGCTCTCCAAATACCGTACCGCTTTGTCTTCATCGGAAATGACAAGCCCACGACTTTTCAACAGAGTCATCAAGTCTGCCTCTGTCATATAATGTTTCATGAAGTGCGGTAATCTTTCCATTAGCGTATTTTGAGAGTGAACGTATATATACAAAAAGCCCCACGCATTTGAGCATCGTTGAGAGGCTTGGTGGGAACTGACGATGTAAAGATACGAATAATTATTGATAATACAAAATTTTCCGCAAGAAAAATCACACAAAAGGGGATTTCTTTGATATTTTTATATTTAATGATGTTAAATATATGACCGAGTAGCTCATGTTTGCAAGGCAACCACCCCACTCGCCCTGAAGGGGCAGAAGCTCCTAGCCCAGGGCAATCGCCCTGGGTAAACCAGCAATCAACCTTGCGCCCTGCAAGGGCAAAAGCTTTAAAAATCATCTTTCATTCTACATTTTAACACTCCAAATGTTTACAATTCGAACGCGCATTCAATAAGAAAAAAAATCAAAAGGAAACAGAAAAGAAACCATTAGCAGCAATCAAGCTTCGTAAACTCATGCAGAATTAGGGGGCTTAGTACAAACTTTATTTACTGAACTTGCAGCATGAGTTCACAATCCAAATAGCTCACTATGCAGAGTTTATGCACAAAACTAGAGCCGAGTCAAAAATAGTAAAAAAGATTCATCCATTTAATAATGGGGACAAAGTAGTTACACGATGTTAACATCTAGTTAAAATATACAAAAGAAAGTTCTATTTGCGAAAAAAGTACTATCTTTGAAATATAGTTCTAATTATTACTTAAAATATAGAGAATGGAGAATATTAAAGATAATATAAAGGCTAATCATGGATATGTTTATGTACTTAGCAATCCTAGTATGCCTGGTCTTCTTAAAATAGGAATGACCAGGTTCAATCCAAGCAGAAGGGTACATGAGCTTTCATCCGCAACAGGCGTACCAACGCCTTTTCAGTTAGTTTATTATAGAGAATTTCATGATTGTGTGGCAGCAGAAATTGAAATTCATTCTTTGTTGGCTTCTAAAGGTTTACGATATAATGACCAACGTGAGTTTTTCACGATAGATACTGTAGAGGCAATAAACATCTTGCTTTCTTTGGACAATAACATTGAAGATATAGATGAGGTTAATGAAAAAATAGAGGTTTCCAATTACAATGAAGATATAGATTGGAATGAATATATTTCAAATCGAAAAAATGAAATTGATAAATTTCGTGAAACGGATAATTATAAGAAATGTAAAGACTTAGTATATTTTAAGTTGTTGGGGCAGTATCCTTTTGTAGAAGAAGATACTGAAAAATTAACGTCTTATGTAAATGATGGGGTCTATTGCTATATAACGTTTTTAGCATGTCGTCTTAGCTTTGAAGATATAGAGGAGGAAATAACTTTCATCTTGGATTATGCGGATAAGGGCTATGTGTCTGGATATGTAGATGTGATAACAAGATATTTGGATTCAATAGATGGTGTTGAAAATTTAAATTTGGGAAAGAAAGCATGGATAGCTAACATGTTGGATAAGTTTGCGCGGAATTTTCGAAATGCTGCGATAGGTGATATGTATATAGATCAAACTGCTGAGCTATATTGTGGAATTAGTTCGGTTTTAGGATTTCAATATGATAAGAGCTTTCTTAAACTTATAAACTTTGAGGATTGTGATAATTTATTTAAAGAAAGTTGGCTATGGGGAACAATGGATGCTTTAACAGATGGTGAAACAAAAAACGAGCAAGTTTATAAGCAACTTCGCATAGATAAAGATGCTTATAGTGGAACTTCGACTCAAACGCTTTGTGAGATTAAAAATAATGACATATATAAAAAATATCATACGAACGAAGGTATTCGACTCTGGCATCAGGGTTTTAATTATAACCATGGGGTAGGTGTTGCAAAAGACGTTGTTAAAGCAGAGGAATTGTATTATAGTGCTATAAGAGAAAATTATAAAAAAGCATATTTTCCCTTAGCTACATTATATTATTCTGATAAAGAAAAATATTTTCAGATTTTGCAGGAGGGAGCATTAGATTCTTGTCCTCAATGTCTTATGTTGGCTCTACAGAGGATTATTGCTGATGTGGGATGGGAAGGTAATATCACAAAATCCATAAGAAAGAAGGTATACAGGTATTTGGATCTCTTTTATTCCCAAATTGATTTGGCATTTTGGGTTGATGCGGAAAAATGTATGGACACAATAATCATTTACGTTGAATTGAGTGTTGCATTTGGCAGAAAGGTAGAAAAGAGAAAATTACAGGAGGTCATTACTAAAATAAAGTCTATGCCTGAAATAGATATGGATCTGGTTCTTATAGACATCGGCTCGAGTTCATGTATATTTGATGACTATGAGCTGATAACACAAAAAACCAAGTTATTAATGAATGAACTTTTGGGATGTGTGTGAATGATAACATATATAAGAATTGGAGTTGGAAAAAAGCCAGAATGCTAGGTTTCACGATTCAAAGCAAATAAGGATTTAAAAATAAATTACAATTCTAATTATGAATAGTGTTAGAGACTTATCCAAAGATAAAGACATCATCCGAATAATCGGAAGAATGCCCGATCGTGTTTTGGATAAAGAGGCTGAGGCTGAAGGTACAGATATTCTAGATAGAATTTTTGAGGTCCACATAGGCACGCAAGACAACTTGATTGAAATGTTGCAGAAAGCTGGCTATATGGTTACTAAAAGCGATTCTTATACGGCAGTCATCATTGGTGAAAGAGTCTCCGAAAATACACTCAAAACTTTACCGGAAGGATGCAAGAAAATTGACGTTAATTCTATAGCTTCGTGGTTGGTTGACAATAAAATAGCGAACAAGAAATATACTTTTCACAAGGAATTACCTTCAAGCGAAATCAGCGAAAAGAAAGTAGTTACCGGTGGAAGGAAGGCTGGAACAATAATCGCAGTTATAGTAGTACTAGTTGGAATTATTTTCTTATGCCCCGCTTTGCTGCTTATACTTCTTTTTGTACCTGGCGCTTTGAAAGTGTTTATTCGCTCATTTCACTAGTAGAAGGGTAAATGTGGAAGGTGCAATTTCTAACGCACCTTCCACATTCTGCTCTATCAACCCAGCCGCCTTTATCCTTTTATTTCAAACTTTTTATTTCCAGTTTCGTTTGCTTGTATCGAAATACTTTATAATATCCTCATTACCCTCCTCTGTAGTAAAAGTAACGGCAAGATGTGAGGTGGCTCTAGAAACACCTACATAGAGATAACGACGTAGCATTTTATGAGATTGGCCAGCAAGAGCAGCATCTATGTCATAGAAGAATACTGCTTCAAACTCCATACCCTTTACTTCCGACAATCGGAAAATACGGATACATTTCATTGCATTGGTTGATCTTCCATCAGTACAATTGAAGACAGAGAAACCATTAAGAATGTCTAAATCTTGCATTTCACTAACCATTTCATCAACATCAACCTCGTCACCAACTAGAATCGCAAGCCCAGGAAGATTATCATTACAATGTTTGTAAATCTCACATATACGCTTTGCCATCCATTTTATCTTTCTTGAAGAATCATCAGAAATGTAACAAATAGGTAGCGGCTCATCCTCAGATTTCTCAATATTTGAATGGTATGGTGCTTCTACACCTTGATCATCCAAATAGAGACGTTTTGACAAATCCAACAACGTTGGAGTCTGGCGATATGAAACTGTCAATTCAAAGATCTTTAAATCCGGCAAAATCTGTTTCTTCAACTGTTGCCAACTATCTATACCATTATTGTTCAAGCCTTGCATAATATCACCACATAGGGTCATGGTATTAAACTCATAATAACGGAACGACGCCATAAAGTAGTAATCTATGATAGAATAGTCAGTAGCCTCATCAACAACAATTACTGGCTTGACATTTTCTACATAGGCACGAACGTACTTATTGTTGCGCATAGACTCAAAGCGGAGTTTAGACTTCTTATAGATACTATAAATCAGATTATTTATAAAGCCCACAAGAAGTTCCACCTCTTCTCTATGGAGGCGTTTATTATTATCTTTAGCAATAATTTTCTTTAACAGCTGCTGTTTATAACAACTAGAACCTGTTTTTAGTAGCTCCTTACGAAATTCCTTGTATGTCTTTGGAATCTGGTTGAAAATATTACTCTCAATACCTCTGCAAGTATAAGCAAACTTCTTGGAGAACCATTCAAGTTGCCCCAACAATGACAGATCTTGTACATCTACATAAGGTTTTATAATAGCATATAATTCAGCCTGTCGCTTTGAAAGTTTCTGTTTGCTATCAATAGTTTTCATGCTAAGATTGCGAAGGATAGCCTTCAAATTACGATTCAAGACAAGAATAAAATCCTTTGTCGCTACAACATCTTCAACCTCATCTATTTCATCCATATCATCGTCAATGAAATCATCAGAGATTCCATCCTCATCTTCCCATTTATCAAATAACTTCTTGATATTAGAAATCATAGATGCGTCAGCAGAAACAAGGTTCTGGACACGAACAGCCAATAAATTCTTTTGCTCATTTACTTTTTTCTCATTGTTCTTGATTGTTGCAGACTCGTTTTCCTTCATTGAATTCAATAATCTCATCAAAGAAGCAATATCTTTGACATTTTCTGCTTTCTGACAATAAGCTTTTATAGAGACTGCCTCTTTATGCCAAGGAAATTCATTGGTTGACAATTTAGAAATATCCACCAAAGTCTTTTTTACCTTTCGCACAAGAAAGCTCTCAAATGAAGCAATAGCCACACTTGCATCAAGGATGAGGCAATCCTCACCTTCACATTGCTTATACCTAAGGAAAGGACCATTCTGATCAGGTACATTCAACTTATAGGCAGTAAGCATGTGACGGCAGAAATCATCAAGAATCGTTGAGTTACTTTCATTAGCGTTCAGTCCCTCATTAGCCATATTGGTACGTAGAAAAGCTAGCAAATCCTTTGTAGGCGATAAATAAAGCCATTTCGTATCTCTCGTCTGTGGATTTGTTATTTTCATCTATCTGTTTATCAGTAAGACCATTATCATAATCCTTCAGGGCTTCATCAGAGAGCAAGAAGTTAAGACGCTGAATCATAGTAGTAGTCTTACCCGTACCTGGTCCTCCTTCTATAAGCACAGGAACCCCATTAAACAAGTCAGAACGTTTAGCATCCTCCTGAGACGGATCAAGAATATGCTGTGAACGGAGTTCTGCTCCCTGTCTAAGAAAGGCTTTGGCACGAGCGGTCTTCTCCATCGCTTCAGCCTCCTTCAATTTCAACTCTTCAATTTGTTTTTCCTCCTCTTCGCGCTGCTTTCTTAATTGTTCTGCAAGAAGACGAGCTTTTTCAGCTTCTTCTTCCTGAAGTTTTCTCTTACGCTCTTCTTCTGCAGCTTCAAGAGCCTTGCGTGTCTTTTCCTGCTGCTTTTTCAGAAGTTCAAGATGTTCTGAAATAGCTTCTTTCTCATGTAGCAACTGCTCTAAAGTCTGATAGCGATAAGCCTCATCATTAAGAGTTATCACTACTTCCTTTACAGAGTTAGGGGTAAGATTGTAATAAGCATGGTTGTAGATTTCTATTTCGACCTCATTTACCGTACCCTTTCTGTAGCCACGTAGATTATCCTGTACATATTTCTGCTTTCCGGAAAAATGCTTGATTAGGATTTCACCCATTCTGGTATTCTTGCAAACTGACTGACCATGTCCTTGCAAAGCAATATCTTTTTTATTTTCACGAACAGCCCAACTTCTATTCACGAGCCAAAAAGTTTTGTCTACGTTATCTTCTGGTCTTAACGAAGAACTAAGATGGCACGAAGCTCTTGCAATTGCGCAGTTATGAATAAACCCGCTAATTTCTTTGTTTCTATGAACTTGAATATCTCTTCCTATTTCATATAAACTTTCATTCTTCCCCATATACGTAAAAGTTTTTTAATATTATCATTAGTTGTTTGTCGCTATTGCAACAAGATTTTGGTTATTAACACCATTATTTCTATCAAATCAGAAAAACATTTATCTTAGTATTATATTTCGAAAATAAACATTACTATCTGAAAGATATGGCAAAAATACAAATAAAATCTGAGAAAATCACAAAAGTAAGAAGAAATATTTCAATTAAAGATATTTTTTTTCATTATCCTTCATTTCGGACTTTTTGACCTTCAGCATAAGACGCTAAACGGGAGATTTACTTGCACAAAGCAGAGAAGGTACGCCTCCCATCGCACCTTTCCCCCATCTCTACTTTCCAATATCAACACCAAAACTTCTCATCAATTCCTCCCTTTTCTCCAGCTTATAATACAGCTCCTGGGCGGTATGATAATCGGG
>ERZ773227.1475-NODE-1475-length-16042-cov-8.464190_pt1 | contig 16042 bp, 14 predicted proteins | sample MGYA00580525_ERZ773227 | MGnify/ENA primary metagenome ERZ773227 (study PRJEB29015, sample SAMEA2737782) | human gut metagenome | biome: human gut; feature: human-associated habitat; material: faeces | place: China | collected 2012 ... | reverse complement strand
GGGGGCATATCGAGTTCCGCATGATACGCGGCGCTGTAGGGGCGGGGCTTGTCCCCGCCCGCGGGAGGCCCCAAGGGCCGCCCCTGCCTGGTTGGGGGCATATCGAGTTCCGCATGATACGCGGCACTGTATGGGCGGGGCTTGTCCCCGCCCGCCGATCTGACCGGGTGACATCCCGCCTCCAATACATAAAAAACTGATATTTACAGTTTATTCACATTAAAGACACGATTTAGTCTTATTTACACGGTATGATACAGACAGATTCAGAGATGAATCGAATGAGACCATCCTCCCAAACCAATTCCTCTCTTATCCCTCTCCAACACCTTTGCAAGACACACAACACACACCCGAAAAGCCCCGGCCTTTGGCCGGGGCTTTTCGGCGGTTTTGGAAAAAAGGCTTGACTTGGAGTGTACTCCAGGGAGTAAGGTAAATTGAAATCAATGTATGGGAGTGACATTCCGTGATCTACAAGGACTTTCAAAACCTGCGCCTGCCCATGCTGGGCTTCGGCAGCATGCGACTGCCCCTGCTGCCCGGCGGTGGGGACGGCGACGTGGACGAGGCGGCGGTGGCCGAGATGGTGGCCCTGGCCATGGAGCGGGGGGCCAACTACTTTGACACGGCCTATGGCTATCACAACGGCAATTCCGAGCGGGTGATGGGCCGCGTGCTGTCCCGTTATCCGCGGGAGAGCTGGCTCCTGGCCTCCAAATTCCCCGGCTACGACGTGTCCAACATCCGGCCGGACAGGGTGGAGGCCATCTTCGAGGAGCAGCTGGAGAAGTGCGGCGTGGACTACTTCGACTTCTACCTCTTTCACAACGTATACGAGCGCAACGTGGGCCCCTATCTGGACCCGGACAACCGCGTGCTGGAGTACCTGCTCCGCCAGAAGGAGGCCGGGCGCATCCGGCACCTGGGCTTCTCCGCCCACGGCTCCCTGGCGGTGATCCAGCGCTTCCTAGACGCCTATGGGGAATACATGGAGTTCGGCCAGCTCCAGCTCAACTACCTGGACTGGGACTTCCAGGGCGCCAGGGCCAAGGCGGAGGAGCTGAACCGCCGCCATATCCCCATCTGGGTGATGGAGCCCCTGCGGGGCGGGCGGCTGGCCAGGCTGTCCGACGGGGACGCCGCCCGCCTGGCCGTCCTGCGGCCGGAGGAGAGCATGCCGGGCTGGGCCTTCCGCTTCCTCCAGGGGGTGCCCGGCGTGACTATGGTGCTCTCCGGCATGTCCAGCCTGGAGCAGCTGCGGGCCAACCTGGACACCTTCGAAACCGACCGGCCTCTGAGTGAGGCTGAAAAGGCCGCCCTGCTGGATGTGGCCGCCGGAATGGTGCGGGAGCAGGTGCTGCCCTGCACCGCCTGCCGCTACTGCGTGGACCACTGCCCCCGGCACCTGGACATCCCCGGCCTGCTGGCCCTCTACAACGAGCACACCTTCACCGGCGGCGGCTTCATCGCCCCCATGGCGGTGGAGGCCCTGCCGGAGGAGAAGCGGCCCGCCGCCTGCATCGGCTGCCGGAGCTGCGAGGCGGTGTGCCCCCAGCAGCTCAAAATCTCCGAGGCTATGGCCGACTTCTCCCGCAAGCTGGGGTAAATCCCCGGGGCGGGCGTTGCAATCCACCGCGGTTTGGGGTATCATAAAGGCACAGATCATGATACGCCATAAGGAGGCGCCTTTCTATGCGCGATGGATTCATCAAGGTGGCCGCCGGCACGCCCCAGATCCGGGTGGCCGACTGCCGCTACAACGCCGAACAGATTTTCACCCTCATGCGGGAGGCCGATAAGCAGGGGGTGCGGGTGCTGGCCCTGCCCGAGCTGTGCCTCACCGGCTACACCTGCGGCGACCTCTTCCTCCAGGACACCCTGCTCCGTGGCGCGGAGGAGGGGCTGGCCACCATCCTGGAGGCCACCAAGCACCTGGATCTCCTGGCCGCCGTGGGGTTGCCCGTGCGGCACCAGAACAAGCTCTACAACTGCGCCGCCGTGCTCCACCGGGGGGAGATTCTGGCCCTGGTACCCAAGACCTACCTGCCCAACTACGGGGAGTTCTACGAGAAGCGCTGGTTTGAGCCTGCCGGCCCCGGCGACCGCCTATTCTCCTTCTGCGGGCAGGAGGTCTATCTGGGCTCCGACGTGATCTTCCCCTGCGAGAGCATGCCAGGCCTCACTGTGGGGGTGGAGATCTGTGAGGATCTGTGGGCCTCCACGCCCCCCTCTGTGGCCCTGGCCGAGGCGGGGGCCACCGTTATCCTCAACCTGTCCGCCTCCGACGAGCTGGTGGGCAAGGCCGAGTATCGCCGCCGCCTGGTGTGCGGCCAGTCCGCCCGGCTGGTGTGCGGCTATGTCTACGCCAACGCCGGGGAGGGGGAGTCCACCACCGATCTGGTCTTCAACGGCCACAACATCGTGGCCGAGAACGGCGCCCTGCTGGCCGAGCGCCGCTTCGCCACCGGGCTCACCGTGTCCGAGGTGGACGTGGAGCGGCTGGACTACGAGCGCCGCCGCCTGACCACCTTCCGCTCCAATGCGGACAGCCGGGTGATCACCGTCCCCTTCGCCCTGGAGCCGTGCACCACCACCCTCACCCGCCATGTCAACCCCCTGCCCTTCGTCCCAGAGGACGGCGCCGAGTGCAGCGAACACTGCGACGAGATCATCCTCCTGGCGGCGCTGGGCCTCAAAAAGCGCATGGAGCACAGCGGCGCACAGGCGGCGGTGGTGGGCCTGTCCGGCGGGTTGGACTCCACCCTGGCCATCCTCATCACCAGCGTGGCCATGCGCATGATGGACCGGCCGGCCAGCGACATGATTGCCGTCACCATGCCCTGCTTCGGCACCACCGAGCGCACCCGGGACAACGCCGTGGAGCTGGCCGAGCGGCTGGGGGCCACCCTCAGGCGCATCGACATTGGCGCGGCGGTTCGGCAGCACTTCAAGGACATTGGCCAGTCCATGGACGACCACGATGTGACCTTTGAGAACAGCCAGGCCCGGGAGCGCACCCAGGTGCTCATGGACGTGGCCAACCAGTGCGGCGGACTGGTGGTGGGTACCGGAGACCTCTCTGAGCTGGCCCTGGGCTGGGCCACCTACAACGGCGACCACATGAGCATGTACAGTGTCAATGCCTCCATCCCCAAGACCCTGGTGCGCCGTCTGGTGTCCTATGTGGCCGGGGACAAGGCGGAGGAGGACGAGGCCCTCTCCCATGTGCTCAGTGATATCCTGGACACCCCCGTTTCCCCCGAGCTCCTGCCCGCCATCGAGGGGCAGATCGCCCAGAAGACCGAGGATCTGGTGGGCCCCTACGAGCTGCACGACTTCTTCCTCTACTATGCCATCCGCTGGGCCTTCCCGCCACGGAAGGTGCTCCGGCTGGCTGAGCACGCCTTCGGCCGCACCTACCCCCGGGCCGTCGTGCTCCAGTGGCTGCGTACCTTCTACCGCCGCTTCTTCGCCCAGCAGTTCAAGCGCTCCTGCCTGCCTGACGGACCCAAGGTGGGCTCGGTCAGCCTCTCTCCCAGGGGCGACTGGCGCATGCCCTCCGACGCCGTGGCGGCCCTGTGGCTGGAGGAGCTGGAGGGGCTGGAGTGAGATGCGCGGCATGGGGCGCCAGCCGCCCGCGAGCGGGGGCGAGCCGCGCCTTTGGCGCGTCCAAGCGTTTTGGCGCAGCCAAAACCTTGCCGCAGGCGGGATTGATTCCCGCCGAGGATGATGGAAATACAGGGGTCCCCATGGAAGCACGCTTCCATGGGGCGGAACTGGAGGGGCTGGAGTGACGTGAACATCTATGCCGACCTGTTTTTGACCTTTGCCAAAATCGGGGTTTGCACCTTCGGCGGGGGATATGCCATGCTGCCCATCCTCCAGCGGGAGCTGGTGGAGAAGCGGGGCTGGGCCACGGAGGAGGAGCTCTCCGACTACTTCGCCATCGGCCAGTGTACCCCCGGCATCATCGCCGTCAACACCGCCACATTTGTGGGGCACAGCCGGAAGGGAGCGGCGGGGGGCGTGGTGGCCACCCTGGGACTGGTGTTCCCCTGCCTGGTCATCATCATGCTCATCGCCGCCTTCCTCCAGAACTTTGCCGAGCAACCCGTGGTGGTGCACGCCTTCAACGGCGTGCGGGCCTGTGTGTGCGCCCTGATCCTGTCCAGCGTGCTCAAGCTGCGCAAGAGCACGGTGGTGGACGGGCCGACGGCGGGCGTCTTCGCGGTGGTGCTGGTGCTGGCGGTGCTCGGCAGCTTTGTGTCCTTCCCAGCCGGGTGGGCGGGGAGCGTGCTCAGCTTTCTCTGTTCCCCCGTGGTGCTGGTGGTGGCCGCCGGCGTGGCCGGACTGTGCATCCGGGCGGCGAGAGGAGGGCTGCGGCCGTGATCTACCTTCAGCTCTTCTTTGAGTTTTTCAAGGCGGGGCTGTTCGCCATCGGCGGCGGCCTGGCCACCATTCCCTTCCTTACCGACATCGGGCAGCGCACCGGCTGGTTCACCTCCGGAGAGCTGGCCAACATGATCGCCATCTCCGAGTCCACCCCCGGCCCCATGGGGGTGAACATGGCCACCTACGTGGGCTTCCACACCGGCGGCATCGCGGGGGGCGTTATCGCCACCCTGGGCCTGGTGTGCCCCTCCATCCTCGTCATCCTGGTCATCGCGGGCTTTTTGAAGAAGTTCCGGGAGAGCCGGGGGGTGGACGCGGTGTTCTACGGCATCCGCCCCGCCTCCACCGCCCTTATCGCCGCGGCGCTGGCGGAGGTTTGCTCCATCGCCCTGCTGAACCTGAGCGCCTTCCAGACCGGCGGCGCGGCGGCCCTGTTCCAGTGGAAGGGGATCGCCCTGGCGGTGGTCATCTTCGTGTGCCTCCAGGTGAAGCCCCTGAAAAAACTCCACCCCATCGTGTTCATCGCCGCCTCGGCGGTGATCGGCGCGGTCTTCCAGTTCTAAAAAAATCCCGTGCGGTGTGTGCCGCACGGGATTTTCTGGTTTATTCCGCAGGGGAGGCCACCAGGAAGAGGAAGTCGCTGCCGCCCTCCTCCTCCGGGAAAGCGCCGTACATGGAGAAGTTATACAGGAAGCGCTCCGCCATCAGCACGCCGTAGCCGTCCTGACAGTGGTCGGTGGTGTCGTAGGGGTCGGCCACGATGAACACGTCGTCCTGCTGGGTCTCGGTGCCCATGGTGTCGTAGCCGATGATCACCTGCCAGTGTCCGCCCCAGTCGTTCCAGCAGACCATGACCGGCTTGCCCTCGGCCAGCCAGCCCTGGATGGTGTCCATCCAGACCTCGGAGGAGGGGTCCTCGTAGTCCAGGTTGGTGGTATAGGTAAATCCGCCCACGCCGTCAAAGATATCCATGGCCTGCCGCAGGGTGGTGCCGGGGTAGCCGGCCAGCCCGGTGCCCTCCAGGGAGTGGCGCAGGGCGGCCAGGCTCTCCTCGTTCCAGTCGCCCAGCCGGTCATACCAGTTGAGCACCATCAGGGTGCTGGTGACGCCGCAGGCCCATTCGCTGGTCTGCTGCATGGTCTGGAAGCCGGTCAGGATCGTGAGGGTGTCGCTGGACTGCATGTGGTAGTAGTCGGGGTGGGCAAAGTAGGGGGAGTCCGCGTGGTCGCCCAGCCGCTCCACGGAGTCGGCGCCGTCCTCGGGGGAGAGATCCACGGCATGGGGGATCTTCATCTCGTCGGTAAAGGCGGCGCTCTGCGCCGCGCTCGGTGTGGCATCCGCAGGGGATGTTTGGGCCGCCCCAGTCGGCTGGCTCCCGCCCGTCGTGTCGGCACAGCCGGCCAGAAGGCCGGCCGCCAGGGTGAGGCTCAGCGCCAGAGTGACTTGTTGTTTCATTTCTCGATCTCCTTCAATGTCCGATTCTGCGCATTGCGCAGTGAGTGACATTATAGGGAAAGAAGGCGAAAGATGCAAGCATAAATTTTGAGGGCCCCAAAGGGGCCCTCAAAGGGGTCAGGGCAACACGCAGCGGTCACCCCGGTCGATATAGTGGGCGTCGGCCCGGAGAGTCAGCCCCTCCGGTCCCGCGCCGCCGGGCAGGTAGAAGCGGATGCCCTCTATCCGCACGTCGGCGGGGCCGTCCTCATGGTGGGGCGGCACGGTATAGAGCCGCGTGCCCCGGAGCTGTTCGCCTTCCAGAAGCTCCACCGCCAGGGCAACCCGCCGCTCGGGCAGGATATCCGACAGGCACAGGGAGCACTCCACAATCTGACCACCCCCCACCTCCAGAGTGCCCAGCGCACAGACGAGGAGCCCGCCCTCCGGCTCCAGCCGGTATTCCAACATGGTCAGCACCTCCTTCATACGGCATGGCAGCCGTATGTACCAAGAAGCGCGGAGGCGCGGGGCGCAGGCGGGTAAGACCCAAAGCGGAGCGAACGGACCGGAGGGCCCGAAGGGGCCGCAGGCCGGCTTGCACAGTCGGAGGGTCTTAGACGCCGTCGCGCAGCCGCCGCAGCGTGACAAGAAGCGCGGAGGCGCGGGGCGCAGGCGAAACCGCAGCGGCTATACCGTGCGGAAGGCCCCGGGCGGCCCCCTAGAATCCTATGCTCACCGGACCTGTCCGGTGCCGTAGATTACATATTTGGAGCTGGTCAGCTCCTCCAGGCCCATGGGGCCCCGGGCATGCATTTTTTGGGTGGAGATGCCGATCTCCGCCCCCAGGCCGAACTCGAAGCCGTCGGTGAAGCGGGTGGAGGCGTTGACGTACACCGCCGCGGCGTCCACCTCGTCCAGGAAGCGCTGGGCGGCAAAGTAGTCGGCGGTGACGATGGCCTCGGAGTGGCCGGTGCCGTGGGAGGCGATGAAGTCCACCGCCTCGTCAAAGCCGGATACCACCTTGACGGCCAGGATGTAGTCGCCGAACTCGGTGTCCCAGTCGGCCTCGGCGGCGGGCTTGACCCAGTCCCCCAGGATGGCCCGGGTTTCCGGGCAGCCCCGCAGCTCCACGCCCTTGGTTCGAAGCAGCTCCCACGCCAGGGGCAGGAAGTCCCGCGCCACTGCCCGGTCCACCAGCACGCCCTCGGCGGCGTTGCACACCGAGGGGCGGGAGGTCTTGGCGTTGTGGAGGATGCGGGCCGCCATGTCCAGGTCGGCCCTCTCGTGGACGTAGATGTGGCACACCCCCACGCCGGTCTGGATGACCGGCACCCGGGCGTTCTCCACCACGCTGCGGATCAGTCCGGCGCCCCCTCGGGGGATGAGCACGTCCAGGTACTCCGTCAGGTGCATCAGCTCGTTGGCGCTCTCCCGGCTGGTATCGGCCACCAGGGCCACGCAGTCCCGGGGCAGGCCGGCCTCCTCCAGGGCGTCCCGCAGGACGGCCGCAAAGGCCTGGTTGGAGTGGAAGGCCTCCTTGCCGCCCCGGAGGAGCGCCGCGTTGCCCGACTTGAGGCAGAGGGCTGCGGCGTCCACCGTCACGTTGGGCCGGGCCTCGTAGATGATGCCGATCACCCCCAGGGGCACCCGGCGCTTTCCGATGGTCAGTCCATTGGGCCGGGTGTCCATTTTAGTCACCGCCCCGATGGGATCGGGGAGGGCGGCCACCTGCCGCACCCCCTCCACAATGCCGGCGATGCGGCCCTCGTCCAGCGCCAGCCGGTCCAGCAGGGCGGGGCGGAGTCCGGCGGCCCTGGCCGCCTCCAGATCTGCGGCGTTGGCCGCCAGGATCTCCCCCTGCCGGGCCTCGATGGTTCTGGCGGCCGCCTCCAGAGCGGCGTTTTTCCTGGCGGTACCCGCCACGGCCAGCGCCCGGGCCGCGTGCCGGGCGGCCAGACCCTGGGTCTCCAGTACAGTCATGGGATTCCTCCTTCTTTTCTATTGCAGCGCGCCCCGCCGGGCAGAAAAGCGGGTGCCCACGTTCTTCCCCTCCACGATGTCGTAGAGGGCCTCCATCCGCGCCCCGTTGGCGATGACCATGTCCACCCCCGCCTCCAGGCAGAGCTGGGCGGCGTTGAGCTTGGTGGCCATGCCGCCGGTGCCGCGCCAGGTGCCCGCACCGCCGGCCATGGCCCGCAGCTCCGGGGTGATGGCCTCCACCTGGTGGATCAGCCGGGCGTCGGGGTGGGTGCGGGGGTCGGCGTCATACAGTCCGTCGATGTCGCTGAACAGCACCAGCAGGCCCGCGCCGCACAGCCGGGCCACGATGGCGGACAGGGTGTCGTTGTCGCCCAGCACCTTGCACTGGCCGGTCTCGATCTCCGCTGACGACACCGAGTCGTTCTCATTGACCACCGGGATCACCCCCAGCTCCAGCAGGGCCTCAAAGGTGTTGTGCAGATGCTCCGAGCGGACGGGGGACTCCACGTCCTCGCCGGTGAGGAGGATTTGGGCCACCGTCCGGTTGTACTCGGCAAAGAGCTTGTCATAGATGTGCATCATCCTGCACTGGCCCACGGCGGCGGCGGCCTGCTTCATCCGCAGCTCGGTGGGGCGCTCCCCCAGCCGCAGCTTTTTGGTGCCGATGCCGATGGCGCCGGAGGACACCAGGACGGGCTGATACCCCATACCCTCCAGATCGGCCAATACCCGGGCCAGATGCTCCATGTTTTGCAGGTTGAGGCTCCCGGTCTCCCGGGTGAGGGTGGATGTGCCCACCTTGACCACCAGCCTGCGCGGATTGCGCGGTTGTTTCACGTGCTTCACACTCCTCTTCCATTCGCCCTTCATCATAGCACATTTCACCGGCGCACGAAAGGGGCAATAAAAAGAAAAGGAAGGGGCTGCTTCCAGAAAGAAAACTGAATGTTTTAGCGCGTATTTACACATTTAAGGTTGAAATCCTTGCTGTTTTGGAGTACAATAGCCTGCGCTGACCAAGTAGTAACCGGGAGGGGGAGACAGGGTGCTCAATATCGTGCTGTTTGAGCCAGAGATCCCCCAAAATACGGGGAATATCGCGCGCACATGCGCGGTGACCGGGACCCGGCTGCATCTCATCAAGCCCTTGGGCTTTGACATCAGCGACAAGGCGGTCAAGCGGGCCGGCCTAGACTACTGGCATCTGGTGGACGTGCGGGTATATGAAAACCTGGACGACTTCTTTCAGAAGACCGGCGCGGAGGATATCTGGCTGGCTACCACCAAGGCGCCCAGATCCTATACTGAGGCGGTTTTCCGGGACGAGTGCTACCTGGTTTTCGGAAAGGAGACCGCCGGCCTGCCCGAGGCATTCCGCAGAGCTCACGCCGACCGCTGCATCCGCATCCCAATCCGGGCGGAGGCCCGGTGCCTGAACTTATCCAACGCCGCGGCCATTCTGACCTATGAGGCGCTGCGGCAGCTTGACTTCCCCGGCCTGACCGGGGAGGGCGCGATGAAAGGAGAGGCTCTATGAACTACAACAAGAAGACCGTAAAGGATATCGACGTAGCGGGCAAGAAGGTCCTGCTGCGCTGCGACTTCAATGTGCCCCAGGACAAGGCCACCGGCGCCATCACCGACGACAAGCGCATCGTGGCCGCCCTGCCCACCATCCAGTACCTGCTGGAGCAGAACGCGGCGGTGATCGCCTGCTCCCACCTGGGCAAACCCAAGGAGGGACCCGATCCCAAGTTCAGCCTGGCTCCCGTGGCCAAGCGCCTGAGCGAGCTGTTGGGCCGCGAGGTCATCATGGCTGCCGACGTGGTGGGCCCCGATGCCACCGCCAAGGCCGCCGTCCTGAAGCCCGGCCAGATCCTGCTGCTGGAGAACACCCGCTTTGAGAAGGGCGAGACCAAGAACGACCCCGAGCTGGCCAGGAAAATGGCGGCCATGGCCGACGTGTACGTGTCCGACGCCTTCGGCGCCGTGCACCGCGCCCACGCCTCCACCGCCGGCGTGGCAGCCTACCTGCCCGCCGTGTCCGGCTTCCTGATCCAGAAGGAGCTGGAGATCATGGGCGGCGCCCTGGCTAACCCCAAGCGCCCCCTGGTGGCGATCCTGGGCGGCTCCAAGGTGTCCTCCAAGATCGGCGTGATCAATCACCTGCTGGACATTGCCGACACCATCATCATCGGCGGCGGCATGTGCTATACCTTTGCCAAGGCCCAGGGCATCGGCGTGGGCAACTCCCTGCTGGAGGCCGACTGGCTGGACTACTGCCGGGAGATGATGCAGAAGGCCAAGGACAAGGGCGTCAAGCTGCTCCTGCCCGTGGACGGCGTGGCCGCCGCGGAGTTTTCCGCCGATGCCAAGCCGGTGGCCGTGGACGGCGCGGGTATCCCCGACGGCATGATGGGTATGGACATCGGGCCCAAGACCATCGCCCTGTATGCCGCGGCCGTGAAAGAGGCCGGCACCGTTATCTGGAACGGCCCCATGGGCGTGTTTGAGTTCCCCGCCTTTGCCGAGGGCACCCGGGCCGTGGCCCAGGCCCTGGCCGAGACCGACGCCATCACCATTGTGGGCGGCGGTGACTCCGCGGCCGCCGTGGCCCATCTGGGCTACGCCGACAAAATGACCCACATCTCCACTGGCGGCGGCGCCTCCCTCGAGTTCCTGGAGGGCAAGGAGCTGCCCGGGGTGGCGTGCCTGCTGGATAAGTAAGAAAGAATCGCGGAGACGAGCGGAGCAGCCGCACAGCGAAGCCCGCAGACGAAAAAGCAGTTGCGCCGCAGGCGCAAGGTGTTTTTCGCGGAGGGGTGAGCAGTGCGGCGACCGCGCCGCCGCCGCAGCGTGACAACTTCCGTGCCGGGCAGCTCCTCCGCCGTGGCCCCGCACGAACCGCTGCGCTGGGGCCGCGCCGCCCCCTTATAGCTATTCCAAAATCGAAAGGATTGTTTGCCGTGAACCGCCGCTACCGTAAGACGATTATCGCTGGAAACTGGAAAATGAACAAAACCCTCTCCGAAACCCGTGCATTTGCCGAGGAGCTTAAGCCCCTGCTGGGCAAGCCCAACTGGTGCGAGGTAGTGCTGTGCGTGCCCTATGTGAATATCCAGGCCGCCGTGCGCCTGTTCAAAGAGTGCCGCGTCTCCATCGGCGCGGAGAACTGCCACTATGAGTCCCACGGCGCCTACACCGGTGAGGTGGCCCCTGAGATGCTGAAGGAGCTGGGCGTCAAGTATGTGGTGATCGGCCATTCCGAGCGCCGCCAGTACTATAATGAAACTGATTTCACGGTGAACAAGAAGGTGCACGCCGCCCTGGAGGCGGGCCTGTACCCCATCGTGTGCGTGGGCGAGAGCCTGGAGCAGCGGGAGCTGGGCGTGACCATGGATCTCATCTCCTACCAGGTGAAGGCCGCCCTGTCCGGCGTGCCCGCCGAGAAGATGCGCCATGTGGTTATCGCCTATGAGCCCATCTGGGCCATCGGCACCGGCAAGACCGCCACTGCCGAGCAGGCCGGTGAGGTCTGCGAGGCCATCCGCACCGTCATCCGCAAGCTGTACGGCGCCCGCGTGGCCCGCTCCGTCACCATCCAGTACGGCGGCTCCATGAACGCAAAGAACGCCCATGAGCTGCTGGCCCAGCCCGACGTGGACGGCGGTCTGATCGGCGGCGCCAGCCTGAAGGCCCCCGACTTCGTGGAGATCGTGAACGCGGCCAACCAGGAGTAACGCCGTCCGCGTCGGGCGGCGGTTCGGGAACCCAACGAGAGCCCAGCGCAGCACCCGCAAGGGGTACGCCGTATTGTAAGGCGGCAAAGCCGCCGACGGCGATACAGCGGGTCTCGTTGGGAGAGGAGGAGCAAGGAAGCGGAGTGAAATTTTCGCCGGGAGGCGGAAATGGAGCGGAGCGGACTTTGCGACGACGAGGACGGCGGCCTGATCGGCGGCGCCAGCCTGAAGGCCCCCGACTTCGTGGAGATTGTGAACGCGGCGAACCAGGAGTAAGAAGTGCGGAGGGCAGGCGTACAGGGGAGTTAAGGCAGGGCGCAGACGAAAAAACAGGCGACGGGCGATACCATGGAGCGGTATTTTTCGCGCAGCCCGGACTTAACGATCCGGACGTGCGCCCAACCCGCAGCGTGATAGCGAGAAGCGCAGGGCCGCCCGCGCCCGTCTCCGTTTTGGAAAGAGAAGAAGAGATTCGAGGTTATTATGAGTAAGACACCGACTACCCTGATCATTATGGATGGCTTCGGCGTATGGGACGAGCGGGCTGGCAACGCCATCGCCGCGGCCCGCACGCCGAACCTGGACAAGATTTTTGCGGAAAACCCCGGCTGCCGCCTGTCCGCCTCCGGGCTGGACGTGGGTCTTCCCGAGGGCCAGATGGGCAACTCCGAGGTGGGGCACACCAACATCGGCGCCGGCCGGGTGGTGTTCCAGGATCTGCCCCGCATCAGCCGCGCCATTGAGGACGGCAGCTTCTTTGAGAACGAGGCCTATATCGAGGCCATGGACGACTGCAAGGAGCGGGACGGTGCACTCCACCTGATGGGGCTTCTGTCCGACGGCGGCGTGCACAGCCACATCACCCACCTGTTCGCCCTGCTGGAGATGGCCAAAAAGCGGGGATTAGGCCGGGTGTATGTCCACTGCTTCCTGGACGGCCGGGACGTGCCCCCCGCTTCCGGCAAGGGCTATGTGGAAAAGCTGGTGGAAAAGTGCAAAGAGGTGGGCGTGGGCCAGGTGGCCACCGTCATGGGCCGCTACTACGCCATGGACCGGGACAAGCGCTGGGACCGGGTGCAGCGGGCCTACGACGCCATGACCCGGGGCGAGGGCGTGCAGAATCCCGACCCGGTGGACGCGGTACAGAGGTCCTATGATGCCGGGGTGACCGATGAGTTTGTGGAGCCTGTGGTGTGCACCAAGGACGGCAAGGTGAAGGAGGGCGACTCCATCATCTTTATCAACTTCCGCCCCGACCGGGCGCGGGAGATCACCCGCTGCTTTGTGGACCCCGCCTTCACCGACGTGGAGCGCAAAAAGGGCTACTTCCCGGTGACCTATGTGTGTACTACCGAGTATGACGCCACCATGCCCAACGTGCTGGTGGCCTTCCCCCACCGGGAGCTGACCAATATCTTCGGTGAGTATATCGCCCGCCAGGGCTATACTCAGCTCCGCATTGCCGAGACGGAGAAGTACGCCCATGTGACTTTCTTCTTCAACGGCGGCGCCGAGCAGGTGTTCCCGGGCGAGGACCGCTGTCTGATCCCCTCCCCCAAGGTGGCCACCTACGATCTCCAGCCGGAGATGAGCGCCCCCGAGGTCACCGAGGAGGCCGTCAAGCGCATTGAGAGTGGCAATTACGATGTGATCATCCTCAACTTCGCCAACTGCGACATGGTGGGCCACACCGGCGTGTTCGAGGCCGCCGTCAAGGCCGTGGAGGCCGTGGACACGGGGGTGGGCAAGGTGGTGGAGGCTACCTCCCGGATGGGCGGCGTGTCCCTCATTACCGCCGACCACGGCAACGCCGAGCGGATGCTGGACGCTGACGGCACGACCCCCTACACCGCCCACACCACCAACCTGGTGCCCTTCTATATTGTGGGCGCCGATGTCAAGCTGCGGGACGGCCGCCTGGCCGACATCGCCCCCACCATGTTGGATCTGATGGGCCTGGAAAAGCCCGCCGAGATGGACGGGGAGACGCTGATTGTCAACTGACCTTCCCGTTCAAGGGAATGGCGGCGAAGCGGTAACCGGCGGGGATGAACCCCCGCCCTACCATAGAGCCCCGGCGGGCCGGAGCCCGCCCCCCACACAAAACACCCCTGTAGGCGGGAGTCTGCTCCCGCCGCCAATACGAAAGGAGTTTTCATCATGAAGCAGATCATTGAGATCGTTGACGTGCTGGGCCGCGAGATCCTGGACAGCCGCGGCAATCCCACCGTTGAGGTGGAGGTCTACCTGGAGGACGGCACCGTCGGCCGCGCCGCCGTGCCCTCCGGCGCATCCACTGGCATCTATGAGGCCTGCGAGCTCCGCGACGGCGACAAGAGCCGTTACCTGGGCAAGGGCGTGCTCACCGCCGTGAAGAACGTGAACACCGACATCGCCGAGTGCCTGGTGGGCATGAATGTGCTGGATCAGACCGCCATCGACAAGGCCCTCATCGAGCTGGACGGCACCCCCAACAAGACCAAGCTGGGCGCCAACGCCATTCTGGGCGCTTCCCTGGCCTGCGCCAAGGCGGCGGCCGAGGCCCTGGGTACCTCCCTGTACAACTATATCGGCGGCGCCAACGCCAAGATCCTGCCCGTGCCCATGATGAACATCCTCAACGGCGGCGCCCATGCCACCAACAACGTGGAGATCCAGGAGTTCATGATCATGCCCGTGGGCGCCTGCTGCTTCCGCGAGGCCCTGCGCATGTGCGCCGAGGTGTTCCACACCCTGAAGAACGTCCTGAAAGAGAACGGCACTCCCGCCGCCGGCGTGGGCGACGAGGGCGGCTACGCCCCCAACCTGAAGAAGGATGAGGATGCCCTGAAGGTCATCGTCAAGGCCATCGAGGAGGCCGGCTACAAGCCTGGCGAGGACTTCAAGATCGCCATCGACGCCGCCTCCTCCGAGTGGTGGAACGAGGAGGAGAAGTGCTATATCCAGCCCAAGTCCGGCAAGAAGCTGACCCAGCAGCAGCTGGTCAACATGTGGAAGAAGTTTGCCGACACCTACCCCATCGTCTCCCTGGAGGACGGTATGGCCGAGACCGACTGGGAGGGCTGGGCCATGCTCACCAAGGCCATCGGCGACCGCGTCCAGCTGGTGGGCGACGACCTGTTCGTCACCAACACCGAGCGGCTCAAGACCGGCATTGAGAAGAAGGTGGGCAACGCCATCCTCATCAAGGTCAACCAGATCGGCACCCTGACCGAGACCTTGGACGCCATCCAGATGGCCAACCGGGCCGGCTACACCGCCATCGTGTCCCACCGCTCCGGCGAGACCGAGGACGCCACCATCGCCGACATCGCCGTGGCCGTCAACGCCGGCCAGATCAAGACCGGCGCTCCCAGCCGCACCGACCGCGTGGCCAAGTACAATCAGCTGCTCCGCATCGAGGAGGAGCTGGGCGACGTGGCGCAGTATCTGGGTATGGACGCTTTCTTCAACCTCAAATAAACGAAGGAACCGCAAGGGGCCGCTGCCAATGGCAGCGGCCCCGCTTTTTGGGTCGCCCAGCTCCTGGGGTCCCCAACCGAGCCCAACGCAGTGGGTCGGTTGGGGAGAGGAGGAGCAAGGGAGCGGAGGGAGGGATGCCCACGCATGGGCGTCCCGACGGGAGCGGACTTTGCGACGACGAGGGCGACGTGGCGCAGTATCTGGGTATGGACGCCTTCTTCAATCTCAAGTAAAGCGAAGCGTTGAACGCCCGGGAGCAGGCGCACAGCGAGCTGCGCAGACAAAAAAGCAGTTGCGCCGAAGTGTAAGGATTTATAGAGAAGTTAAGGACAAGGCAGGCCGCAACGGTCTGCCTTGTCCTTTTTATACTGTGTAACCCACTATGACACTTTCAAGGAAAGTGTTCGTGGGAGAAGCGATAAACTGTACTTTGTTACTTTTGGCATAGGCAAAATGGATGTCCTGCTGGGTCAAACATTGTTACAAAATCACTTCCGCCAAATTGTGCTTTTGACTTTGTTGCTCCCAACCGCTCTGCTTTCTTAACCATTTCCATAACATTATCAACTTGAAAATCAAAATGTATCTGTTTCTGTTGTTTCCCTGTTTCTTCGGGCCATACAGGGCAAATATACTCAGCTTCTTCAATGAACAGAAAAACGATTCCCGTAGAACTGCGTACAGCAGGTCTTGCAAATAATTCGCACATTTCCCAACCTAATAACTCACCATAAAATTTCTGCAATTTCTTTTCGTCATCGCAATCAACCATGACATTTCCTAATATAACTTCATTTTCCATGCTGAGTCCTCTCCTCCCCAAATTTTGATTTGCCGGTGAGACAATTATAAAGCGGCACCCACCGGAAAGCAACTTTTTTCAGCGGGTGTCAACTTCCTTATGGAAGTTGCGCCGAAGGCGCAAGGTGTTTTTTGCGGAGCGGTGAGCAGTGCGCCGTGGCGGAGGGTGTGAAGCGTGACAGACGAAGGAACCGCAAGGGGCCGCTGCCAATGGCAGCGGCCCCTTG
>ERZ773227.1463-NODE-1463-length-16148-cov-6.168645_pt1 | contig 16148 bp, 24 predicted proteins | sample MGYA00580525_ERZ773227 | MGnify/ENA primary metagenome ERZ773227 (study PRJEB29015, sample SAMEA2737782) | human gut metagenome | biome: human gut; feature: human-associated habitat; material: faeces | place: China | collected 2012 ... | reverse complement strand
TGCATCCCACTGAAAAATCGAATGCACAAGATGTAGTTGAGCAGTCGCTTACAATCTTTTGATATGGTGGTGCAAGGATGTACGATAAAGTGCATCCTTTTTTTTGTTCATTATAAAACAAACCCGTACAACGGAAGCGTACAAACCTGTACAAACTCATTGCACTAGCATTTAGCAATACACAACTTTGCACTATAACATGAAAGTCAGAAGGTGCGCACTGAAAGACTTCCCTAAAATTGCAGAAATATGAAAATTTCAGAAATTTTAAGTACTTGCGAGAATGTACAGTTGGTGATCAACGCAATTGATCTTAGAGAGGCTTTTCTTTCTTGGGCAGAGGAACAAAATAAGAGACTTGCACCTCCAACACCTGAGATCTATCTTACCGCCAAAGAAACATCCGATAAGTTAGGAGTGGATGTTTCTACGCTTTGGCGTTGGGATAAATCGGGTTACTTGAAAAAAATAAAAGTCGGAAATGCCATTAGATACCGCCTTAGTGACGTAAATAAACTGATGGAGGGATAAGGCTATGATAGAAAGAAAAAAGGCGGCTGCGACCGCCCCGAAAGCAGGGTACGAAGATAGCACAAAAAATCATATACGTGCAACGGTTCGATCTCTTTTCCGATCCGGGGCTAAACTGACAGCAAGGGAAATAAACGCTACGACAAAATCGAACGATGCCAGAAAAATTATTTCTGATCTACGAAAATTCGGGTGGAAGATCGCCGATATCCGTCAAGAAGACGGGCGTAAGCTATATTGGCTAACAGAGGATGACAGGCAAATGACTTTAAATTTTCAGGAGGGTTGAGCATGAATGATATAGGGGCCTTAATGGAAGCCTACACTGTCTTGCAGGAGAATTGCGATTCACCTGTACAGCGGCTAAGAAAAGAAATAGACATCATGCGATCGGAGATATCATGGCATGAAAATAAATACCCGGGATCAGATACGACTAAACGACGGCAGAGATTGCAACGTTTAGACCTCATATGTAAATCGCTCGAGTCATGCGAACCGGTAAGTTTAATGTCCCTGATAAGGGATAAACTAAAAGAAGCGAGACGGCATGAGTTTGATCCGGATTGCGCCTGTATATGGTTGCCTTTATCTCCTAGTGTAGCCGATTTATTACACGCTAAACCGGCTATTATAGACCTGATCGGTTGGGATATCTCAACACCATATGATTATGACCATGTGGGGATGGCTAACGCCGGAGGTTTTATTTGTTCCGATATAGATGAGGAGGGCGGAATATATGGGAACTAACGCTTGGGGCTTGAAAATCACGGCTGGACTGGACGGCGTGAGTGTCACGGATGATGATGTGCTATTGTTGAGACAAGCCGAAATAGATTTAAGTATAGATATCCCATCTCCACCGCCGGTGCTTTATCAAGGTGATAAGGTTATGATTTCTAAAGGTGATTTTTCGGTCGTAGTTGGCGCCGCAAAGAGCCGTAAAACATTTTGTATTTCTGCTATGGTTGGGGCTTATTTATGTGCAGATGAGTATATGAACATGAGCAGCCCTAATGACGCAGGTAATGTTCTTTGGATAGATACGGAGCAATCGATATATCATGCGGCGAAAGTGGCGAAACGAGTATGCCGGATAGCAGGATTACCAACCGATCAGAAAACGGAACGCTTTCGAATGCTTTGCTTTCGGGAATATGAACCGGACCGGCGCCGAGATTTGACTGATAAGGCTATTCGGTTATATCGGCCCTCTTTGGTAGTTGTTGACGGAGCGGCGGACCTTATTCTGGATGTAAATGATAGCTCTGAAAGTGCAAAGCTGGCTACAATGTTCATGGATATAACAAAAGAACTAGATAACCATATTGTCACGGTATTACATACCAATCCGGGAGGGGATAAGCCAAGGGGCCATTTAGGGACAAACTTTCTCAATAAGGCACAAGCCTTGTTTATTGTCCGAGCGGATGGTGATATCTCAACTGTATCAGTAGAACGATGTCGGGATATAGCGGTTGATGATTTTGCCTTTGCTGTCAATAATGAAGGTTTGCCGGTTCTTGCCTCTATTCCTGATAAGTCTGATAAATTAGATAACCTCAATGCTATATTTTGTAAATATACTCAGCCTATTCGCTCTACAGATTTAAGAGATGCTATTATGGTCGACGAGGGGATAAAGAAATCTATGGCTAACCGAAGAATAAGAGAGGCCAAGGAAATAGGGGTACTGATAGAAAATAATGTTGGCTTGCTCTATTACAAAGGAAAGGAGGTAAACAATGAATCGGATCAATTACCTTTTTAAGCGGGTACAATGCCGGGTACAATCGGGTATTTTCGGGTACTGTGGCAATGGTACGGGTAACCGGGTACACACCCCCCTATATATAGGGGGTGTACCCTGTACCCACCTAAGTGGCCATAACCATAGTACCCACCTATTACTAATTAATCATTAAACTTAATCGATATGGATATTTCAATTATACCAACAATACAGCGATCGAAGAAGCCGGCCAAACCCCGGTACATAAAACCGGACAGCGTGAAACGGCTGGAAGCCGATTATTACGAATGGAAATACCGTAATAGTACCATTCCCCCGCAATGCCGGGTAAAACCGCATTTCCGGGACGATACGGCGAACGGGCTAGCGAAATGTATAGAAACATGGGCGAGAATGAACGGAGCGTTTTTCCAACGCCAAAACAGCCAAGGACAATACGATTCCCGCCTTGGACGTTGGCGCAAGTCCGGAACGACCGCCGGGATCGCCGATGTGCAGGTGACACATGAAGGCCGGGTGTACAATTTTGAGATCAAGATCGGCAAGGATCGCCAATCGGACGTACAGAAAGACGTTGAGGAGAGATTGCTACGGGCCGGAGGCCATTACGCTATCATTAAGCGTTATGATGACTTTTTAAACAAGATAACAAAATGACAAAATTAACTATTGTAAGGGAGACTGACCAAGAGATAGTGTTCCTTGATTATTTCGAGGATATGCCGGTACATTTCACGAGAAATAAAATGACCGGGCAGATCACGGTGAATGCGGATGATATGGTTCGGGCCATTGGATCCGCCGATTCTTTCGAGGAGTTCCTAGCAACCGACAAGGGGCTGGACTTCATAAACGAGTGGAAGAAGGAGCATCCGAATACGCCTTTCTTTGGAGGGGCTGTAATAAAGAAGAGTATTGATTAACATTTAAAATCATTCATTATGGACAATAATTTTTATAAGATCGAAAACGAGGAAGGACTTAGCTTCTCAATTCAAAAGGTACTTCCTGAATCAATGGACAAGGACGGAAGGCATGATCCAGATATGCAACTCGTGTTTCTCGTTGAGGGAATATCCCGAAGAGACCTGACGAAAGACGGCGATCTAGTATTGACAATGGGTAAGGCAGAGGCGTTCTGCTTAGCGGTGAAAATAATGTCATTATGCGACAACGAGCTGTGTTACGTGATGGACGGCAAACTCATCAGGCTTAGTTGCGGTATAGACAAAGTGGAAATAAAAATCGGGGGAATATTAAGGTCCCTTGCAAACAACAAGGAAAAAACAAGGGAGGAGGAATGATATGGGATTCACCAAAGGCATGAGCGGAAATCCGGCGGGTAGATCGCCGGGTGTTCCCAACAGGACAACCAAGGATATCCGGGAATTCATCGCCAAGCTTATCGGCGATAACATGGGAAGAATACAGGCCGACCTTGACAGCCTAGATCCCAAGGATCGGCTGGTCATGATCGAGAAATTGATGCAGTATTGCGTGCCCAAGATGCAATCCGTGGCGATAGAGGAGACGGAGAAAAAGAACACGGCACTGGAATTGCTTAGGTACACCGCTAGTTACAAAAACAAAAATTAATGGCATGGAAATTAGGATGAAAGAGATAGAATGTCTCGACAATTACCCCACAAGATACTTCGTCGATGAGGAAGGAAGGGTATGGTACAACGCAAATGATTGCGCAAGAGCCAAGGGTTTCGTTGACCTTGAAGACCTATTAGGCTCGGATTTAGGCTTGGATCTCATCCTTGAGTGGAATAAGCTATATCCCGCCTATCCCTTTTTCGGAGGTTTTTTGAGATATGTCAATGAAGGGAACGAACAGGTTCCATATTTCGTACAATATAAAAATCAAATAAAATAAGCCATGTTGACATTAGAGGAAAGATATAATAGGAAAAGGACTCCGATCGTATCAAGGCCGGAGTTGGCTACGGCACCTTTGGTTGAGCCGGAGGTGGCCGGAAGCCAGAACCCGGTAGCGGAGAAAGTAGTCGCACCGGTAACACCAGTTAATTACTCACAAGGGATGGATAGTGTCCCACCGATAGGTGATTCCGGCAAAGAAGGAGATACCCCGCCTAAATTGAGTGACTTTCACTTTTTCAAGGATTTCACGGATAAATATTCCGAAACTCCCATTACTCAGGAAGAAGAGGAAAAAAGAAAACGTGCCGCATCTGCTGTTACCGGTATTGGACATATCGGCAATGTGCTATCCTCGTTAAGCAATATCCTATTCGCAGGAGAAGCCCCTTCCCAAAAGATACCTACGGTAGCAGATCCCGGTATTCAGAGATTCGAGGATCGGATAGCCGACAAAAGACGGCAATACGCCGTAGATAACATGAGGGCCGCCAACATGGACTATAATCGATTCATGGATGCGTATAATCAATATTGGTCTCAAAAAGACAGGGATATGGCTAATAAAAAGTACCAAGATAACCAAGATTGGCAACAAAGACAATTTGATTTCCAACGAGAGCAGGCAAAAGCCACACAGGAACGATGGCAAAAACAATTCGATGCCAATAACAGGCAATGGTGGGCCTCTTACAATTTGAGCAAGAATAGAATAGGAAACCAACAAGTGGACACACAAAAAGACAAGGAAAACATATCCACTTGGTACGGGGCTAACGGCAGGATATTCAATATCCCTAAAAGCAAGGAAATAGGGATATCAAACTTCTTACTACAAAGGATGAGGCAGATAGCCAACGCAAAACCTATAGGTGAACGGTCAAGAACGGATCAAGCGTTATTATACGGCGATGTCAATAGCGCCGACCTTCGCAACATAGTCATGCAAAATCTACCTAACTATCCGGAGCTTTATGATGAGATAGACAAGCTGGCCGGCACGTCTCTACAATACATGCCTTCTGCATCTACCGAAAATGCCACCACTCCTTACGCACATCCTTATAGCGGGGACTTGAACGCCAAATTAATCGGTTGGGGCGTAACGCCACCTAGCAAAAATGCCCGAAAGATGGAAACGCCCATGAACAACGGCAGGAAAGAGACAGAAGTCGAGAATTATGTCCCGCAAGGAAAAGCCAACAATACGGACGGAGAGAAATTCAAATTCTTGGAGGAAAAGCCAAATGAGGATATCCCGCCATCGAACAAGTACGAGCGTTTCCTTTTCGAGAAGAGAAAGGAGGAGGAAAAGGAACGTAGGGAGAAAGAGCTATGGGTAAAGAGGGTACGAGATTATAGATTGAAGGATGAGCAATCACTCTATGATCGTATATCCGAACTCGAGTCACAAATGGTCAAAGAGATCGACCCGGAGAAGTTCATCAAGGAAAATGGTCTGGGCACAATGGACTCGGCGAGAATCCGCATGATGGCCAATGAAGACAGAACCGCCAGCGCAAGACTAAGACGTGAGATCGATAGATTATACAAGGAAATCCAGAAGAAGTACCCATATCAACCTTAATAGGGAGAATCTTGCCTATTTAGGGGCTGTATCAAAACGAGACGAACAGCCCCTTTATAAAGATCATGTGTGCTTCTGCCTTTAACCTTTGTAATCTACAGATTTTCACCTATGAGCATATTTGCTCATTGCTGAGAATCAATCCATTTAGTTACTGGGCCGAATTTTTCGCTTAGCGAGCATAAAGATTTAATCATTTGAAATACCCCTATTTTAGGGTATTTATGGGGTGGATAGTAGTAACCCCATAAAACTGTAATAGAAAGGAGTGTTCAATAAGGCATCCATTCAACGTTTTATTTCAAATAATCATAATGCTTCCTTAATCATTACAACATATCTCTAAAAATAATCCTGCTGGTTCTCAGCCGCTTTCAGTAGCTCGTTCATCATGTACTCTACCATCTGAGGCCGCTGGAAGGCCCTTACCTTTCCTTGTTCCCTCCACCTCTCCACGTTAGCCCTGCCGAATCTCTGGAAAGCCTTGTTTTGCGATACGTAAACCATAGGCTCCTCCTTTATCTTGTGCGCCTCCAAGAATCTTAAATAATGGAGTTGGGCAGGTGTTATATCTACCAACATATTAATTCTTCCAACTTTATTCATAATATTCAACAAATCTAAGGTGATATTCAGCCGCACGATTTATGTTATTTGATAAAACCGACCTTAGGCCTTTCGCTTCGTTATGTCATCACAAATTGCGATGAGATACCTTATGACTTTTTACTCAAACTCATAACCCTCATAGTAATACGACTGATTGATACCCTTAAATATCACTTCACGGTCATTGACACGGTCAGTCAATGTTTGACGCAACAGCGTACGCAACTCCAGATCGTTTATTGGGCTTCTTTCCATCGCTTGTAAATACATAACCTTATCTACGTTTTGCCAATCAATAACAACGGAAAGACGTTTTTTTAGGATCATATCAAGCCAAATGCGGGTAGATCGCCCGTTACCTTCCATAAACGGGTGTGCAACGTTCATTTCAACGTATTTCGCTATAATTTCGTCAAATGTCGTTTCTGGCATGTTCTCTATCACTGGCAATATGGCATCAAGGTATAAACAGTTGGCAAAGCGGAAATTCCCCTTTGATATGTTAAGTTTACGCACCTTTCCGGCAAAGTCGTACAATCCATCAAAAAGATAGCGATGTATGTCACATAAGCCCTTCACGGTTCCCACCTCGATACGATCTATATCGCCGGTATCAAACAGGGCGTGAGCTTTTACAAGGCTCAATCTGTCTATTTCTTTCGTATTCATACTCATTCAACTTTGATATTGATATCCTTACCGCAGTTAGGGCACGTAATTGAAAATCCATTGCTTTTAAATAACTCTGACATATCAACACTTAATACTTTAGCAATCTTACTCAATGTCTCATAAGTTGGATTTCCATTTTCACCCAAAGCACGGCTAAGGCTGGTTTGAGTAGTACCAATTTGTTCCGCCAAATTACTAATAGTAAGACCTCTCTCTTTTAATAGTTCCTTAATTCTTGATTCCATATTCGTATATCATTTAAGTTATGATGCAAAGATATTGCTTTTAATGCATAGATATACCCTTTAAGATATAAACAAAAGTTAAATATACCTCTTATGATATGTTTTTATCTTTGTTTATTTTGTTGATTATATCTTAAACGCTATATTTGCATCATAAAAAGAACATAAAAGCTATGACAAACGAGGATTACATGAACAACGAGCTAGCCGAACTAGAGGCTATGACAGAGAAAGAGGCTTGCGAAGCCTATAACGTGGATTACAAGGCAGAGGCAGAGATCTACATTCGTGAATATTGGATGTACATAGCGTAAACGGATTACTAACACATAAAACTATACGATCATGAAGAATTTTAGGACAAAAGTATTCAAACAGGCCCATGAGCTTATGAGAGCAACGGGAAAGGCATTTGCGGTATGCCTGTCCAAGGCATGGGCGTTGTACCGCCTCACCAAGCGGATGCGCCGGGAAATAGTAACATTCGCTTACGAGAAAGCGGACGGAAGCTTGAGAAAGGCGAAAGGAACGCTTAAAGACATTTCGAACCTCATCAAAGGCACAGGTTCGGAAAATTACAAGACCGTCCGTTACTTTGACGTTGAGGCGAACGGGTTCCGGTCATTCAAGGTAGAGAATCTAATCACGATATATTAAACGAAGGGGGTCAGCCGAATTTTCGGCATCCCCGATTATAAAAATCAAGTCATGTATTTATCATTAGGAAAACAAGCCAAAAGACAGGTATCTATAAACGTCTTATCATGGCGATCCATCGCCAAATCACTAAAAGCATTATCATTCGGCTTGCTCGAATGCGATAACAGAAACGACGTTATCGGCTACGTCAAGGTACTAATCTTATTAATGTCCGCATTCGTTTTGGCCGGGCTGGAGAAAGGAGGATCGCTATAATGGAAGAACCTCAAGAAAGCCTCCAGCTTTATATGGAACAGGTCAAATTCTATTCGGACTTTGTTATTGGCCTAGCGAAAGACTACAATATGTTGTTTGACAAAGTGAAGAAACTGCGACAAGCCGTTGATGAGCTAAAAGGCGTGAAACGCCCTGTTCATGCCGTTATGGTTCCCATGTTTAGCAAGAAAGGAGGATTGACAAATGAGTGACATCGATGCAATCTTCAAGTTATTCGACCATTACAGAAGTGATGTTGTTGATCTGAGCAGAAGTTATAACAAGCTATTTGACGAGGTGCTGAAGATAAAACGTGATATAAGAGAGCTGAAAGAGGCAAAGCTCCCGGTTAAGGCTACGATGATACCATTGAAAGGAGGCAAATATGGAAAGTAATATAAAACGACTAGAAAGCGTTCAAAAGTACCTATTCGCTTACGCCTTCCATCTTTGCGGGAACGTTAACGACTCGAAAGACCTAGTGCAAGATACCAATATCCGTATATTGGATAACCTCGATAAGTTCCGGTATGGTGACAACTTTAGGGGCTGGTGCGCCGTCATCATGAGAAATCTATATCATAATCAATGTTTGCGTTACAGGCCCGTTCCCGTGGGTGATCCGGCTATCTATGCGTGTGATATGCTGGAGGACGGCGATATACTCCAAGACATCAGGGACGAGTATCAAAGAGTTAACAGGGTCATGCGTGACAAGGGGATGATCGAGCTTTCCTTGTTCATGGAAGGATATAACTATCTGGAGATATCCGACCGGACAAAGAAACCCATAGGTACGGTAAAGAGCCGCATATTTTTCCAGAGAAAGAGCGTTTTCAAATTACTTAACAGGACTGAGTTTTAATAGATATGGACGATAAATTATTGTTGAGACAGGTCAGCATGATAACCGGGGTATTATCAGATCTCATGAAGGAAGTGGCAGATATACGCAAACGTATAATGGAGTTGGAGAAAGGCGGCAGTAAGACAGTCCGTAATACCGGCAAGCGTAATATTGTGGATATGTACACGAGAAAACGACTTGAATAGTTGAGGATAACTCTGCAAACTCGGAAATTTGCATGCGATAAATACCCTTCCTTGATCCGGATCCATTCAATTGGCAATGGCTAACTTTAGTCGCATTCTGGACAAGCCTCAACCGAAAAACCTAGCATCCCGGCTATTATCGGTTGAGGCTTATTTATATCTATCTAATAATCAATCTGAACGCAAAAATACGTTTAGCTTTTGCATCAAATATTTACGACAATCCAACTTTGGTTTTTCGTCAAAATTGTAGTTCAGAGCCTCCCTTAATCAGACTAACCCCGTCTGTTTTTCGGATGTTTGCCGTGTACCAGAATTGCATGCAGAAATGACCAAACAAAGATTAGATGAAAAGGGTATTAGTTCAATTAACACCCCTACAAACGATGTCTATCTAGTGGACACCACAACAGAGGGGGTCGTTTAGACCGACACCGTCCCCCCGTTCGGATTGGGGTCACCGATTCAATGGCAGGGAACTGTAAGCATATTTTGTCAACCATGATTTATGACATTCCCATGAACGTAGATTTATAATTCAGATATTCGAGCAAAAAAGCGATTCCCCTTATTGCCGCACGAAAGGGACAAACAAATTATTATAGGAACGACTCCACTAGGATGCAATAATCAAATGTAAAATGAAACTAAATTAGTATTGAGTAGTAAAAATTCCCCCTATACCTTAAAACAAGAGATTATCCAATGAAAGATAAAAACAAATCCTCACCGTATAGATGTTGTGCAACCGTTGTGCAAATTCACGGATAACAAAACACAACAAACTGATAATAAGCCATCTAAGAATCAACATAGTAGTCTCGCCGGGAATACCAATAATCACTGTAAATATCTATAAATCAATTTAATAATTTAAGACAAAGATCCTGCGGTAAGAATAGCGGTAATAAAACCTCTCCTTAATCGTATCTGTAAACATCACATTTGCACTGCGAAATCAATATTTATATCCAAATTACACTGCCATACAGCGGTATCGCAAGTAGTTTATTTAACTCATAAACATCCAAAGGGAAACAGAGGAATGATAGAAGCCCCCTGCTGCCGTCCACAGGTACAGGGCTTCCCCCCCAACAATCGAACCCCAGTTATCTACCACGCTCCATATTCTATACGTGCCGTACCCTTTTGGGGATCTATACGCATTGTGAAGAAGGTTCCATCTTCTGAAATCTCATTAAAGTAAAAACCACCGTCCTCCGACACGCTCCAATGAGCCGGGGGATTCGTCTTCATCCACCAATAGAATCTCTCCGTTTCACGACCCGGTTCAAACTTAATATCTATCCGATCAATATAGTCCAAAGTGAACGACTTTTTTCCATAGGTGCGATCTATAACCTCGTACGCTGGCAATCCTACACCTACCTTGTATGAGATCTCCATACGGCTCCCATACGGCTTATTGACGATATCTGATACAAACGAGCAAACATATATTAAGCTAATAAGAGAGATAGGGGATAACAGCGCATAAGAACACCTTCTCCAACTCGCCCGCCGCCATTTCCGCTCAATCCACACGTACAAAGGCGGACAACATACCCATGAGACCCAAGTAGCCAACCAAAGGCAAAAAGACTTAAATGTCCATCGCTCCGGCCTTGCCCAAAATAGAAGGATTATGAAGGCCAGTAACCCACCACCCAAAACTATCACACTAACTAATAAAAAAACATCATAATGCCTCAAATTAAGAACTACTATTTCACCTTATTCATACTCCTTCTTTATAATTATCATAATCTCGTATCCAATCCGTTTCTTTTGCTCCCGAAGGTTCTGTATAAAGTAGATCCATAACACTTACATTTCTATTTAGGACAGCTATCCCTTATAATTAGATCACATGGTCATATAAAGTTCCATTTCTTTCCTATGGAGTTGTTGTTCGCATTGCCAACATGATACATTCCCCAACAAGTGCTATTTCCGCTAGTAAATAATGTCGAGTATTGTTCCACATCACACTATGTCCTGCTATTTCCGCCGTACGTAAGAAATTATTACGTACTCTCACGTCATTGAAATATGTTGCTGACCCCACAGCGAATGCTGTTCCGGATGGACTGAGGTTGAACAGTACCGGGCCCGCATCAATGTCAAATCCCAACCAACACGAATAATCATGATATTCCCGTATACCAGACAATAAACCTGATTGCAAAAAATGGGATTTGAGCCTATGATATTGCTCTCTTGCAAATACTGAATCTATCTGCGTGAGGTATAGACAGTTTAATGCGGAGTACGAGCCTTTCACTGGGGCGGCTTTAAACGGTATGCCATCCTCACTCAAAAATGAGACAAGTAGGCCTGTTTCTTTGTCAAGCCATTCAGATTTAGCCTTTCGTACCCATTTACGTACCGTAGAAATATACTTTCCCTTGTTTAATTTCGAGTAATTATTCAGTGCGACAATCGCAACAAGCATATCAGGGACATATATACATTCGCTTGGATATGTTGGTAAGTTTAGACTTTTACTTCGAAGAAGCCGACGATTCATAGTTCCGCAAAGATCATCAAACAAGTTATTATATTTATCATTTCCTCCGGCCATCTTATACTCGCTTATCATCCACGCAAGATGACTGATATATGAAATATGACTCCTGTCACCATCCAATGTTTCCAGAGGATCCTCGCCCCAACGCTCAGCATCATATTTTCTCAACTCAAAGGAAAGTACCATCTCAATAAGATTATCTATGTTCTCTAGATTCTCTGTTTTTGTTTCGGGATAAAGTTTCGACATATTGAATAAGGCTGCCGCCAGCATTGAACAAGAATACAACGCCCACTCACCTTGAAATTGTGTTCCAATTCCTTCTGGCATTTCACACAACAACGCACGTGGTGAAGTTACTACACGATCGATCAGGAAATCCCGACGTTGAATGAGTTCCCCCTTCTCATCCTCCCATGTACCATTATCAGTACACGACCAGTAAACCCATAATATTTTGACCAATATAAATGCAACCATCACCACTGCGATTTTAATTGATTTGTGTATCAAATCAATATTGTCTCGTATAATATCTACATATTTCTCAGGCTCAACCGTTTCACGCTTGGGTTGCAAGCACGAACAGGGCAAACTAATCTTATTTTGCCATTCATTGTCAAGATAATCCTCAAAACGGATGACGACCTTCAACAGATCATCGGATAAACGTTTCTGGCACTCTTTAATAATGTATTCAGGAATTGGATAAACACAAGCCGCTATTGCGCCAGCTATAGCACCTTGCGTATCAGCGTCACCACCGAGTGACACGGCATTTCTTATCGCATCTTCATAACTATCGGCTTCTAAAAATGCGATGATAGCCTCAGGCACGCTACCTTGGCAAGATACATCAAATTCATATCGGGGCCGAATCTCATTCAATGTACGGTTCATGTTATATTCGAACTGATTGGTAACAAAATCTCTTATGTGTACTTTTAATTCGTCTATTTCCCCAGTCCAATGTAGCGCAATGAATATACTTGCAGCTACAGCCTGCGCTCCCTTTATAGCTTCCGGATGATTGTGTGATACTGCGGCTGTTTGTTTCGCTAAGCGCAAGCATTCATCCAAAGTCTTAGCAACAAGACCTACCGCACTAACACGCATAGCGGAACCATTCCCCCATGAGTTATAGGGGGTTGGATCATTACATAACCAATTGCAGAAAAGGCCACCGTAGCCAACAGCCGGATAACGGTTGCCAAATTCACACATAGTGTCTACAAGCGTGTATTCTGAGCGGGTGACATCCTCCATTAGCCATCGTGCGATAGCTAATGTCATCACCGTATCGTCTGTAAAACAGGCACCATACGGAAACAACTCGAAGTCTTTGCTCTTGACAGAACGAAACTCATACATCGAACCTATAATATCACCAGCAATCGCTCCATAGATAGTTCTGTAAGTATTTTTCATCACGGCTAACTTCTCTCTATACATAAATTCTTTAACACAAAGATTGCAAAAAACCTCGATTTATCATCGGTAACTTGTTTCATTTTCGACCTACCACCAAGGATCTTGTATGACTCGAAACATGAGACCGGGGTACGAAACCAGCTACCAGAATCAAATCTTTTATCAGAGAAGTAAGATCGTAGCTTTTCCTCCAACTCCTTCTCTATAGACAAATAAGACTCTGATATCTCAATCAGATCATGTATCAATTTTGTGATCAATGGGTTATAATCTATGCTACATAAAAGACGATCAAAGCAAATATTTATTTTTCTTTTTCTTATATAAGGTATATAAAAAATGACATTTTTGTTTTCCTTATTACCTCTCTTGCTCCATGGATATATTCTCACACCAAAAAACAACCCAACCATCCTCTGCCTGTATCCAGATAAAAGTTTCTTCACCATTAAAAGCCACACGGAACTTAATTGTAGCCCACCCTCCTCGTGGTATTGTCTCCAACAAAACTATGTTCTCTCTTTTTGGATCAACTCTTGAAAATTTAATATCAAACGCCATAAGTCCATCCTTTGTTTCAATCATAATCATCTCCTTTCCAATGTCCCATGTTATATTAGAAAATGACTCAGTTTTGTGCCATGATTTATGATCATCAATGTGACGAACACTACACGTTCTTATTACCCTAAATGTAATAGCCCGTAATTCATCTGCTCTAACTGTATCTATTGTCAATAACGCCATGACAATAATAACTAACCATCTTGACAATGTTCTCATGATTCTTGTTTTTTTACAAATTCATACCTCTAACTTCTAATTAATCTCACTCTTTTATCTAGCCATTCTTAATAATTACCCTCTTTATTCATTTAATAATTCTATTTCAATGCTAAAGTTTCAAACGTTCAATATATTTATAATTAGCATTATTAGTGTATCCAACCAATTAATATTCAATCTAGTAATATAAAATATTTCTTTTAATAATATACCTACTTGTTTGTTGTTTAATAGATTCTCTTATTCTTTCTTTTCTATCTTTTTCAAATTTTAAGTTATTATATTCATCATCAAATTCATAAGAATCAATAGGCAATCCTTTATAATATTCTTTATAAGACATTCTTTTACGAATATTTTTCATCTTATTCCTTATATCGTATAAGCTTTCTTCTAACTCATCATAGCCATGTCTATCTGCTGTGATATTCATTTGTGTCCAATTTCCATATTTATCATAATTATAGGCAATATTATAGACATATTTTTCATCGAAAATAGAATGAATAATTTCTGTCATTAAACCAGATTCACCATCATATTTAAAATCCCATTTTTCATATGAATTATTATGCCTTATTATATGAAATTTATCATCATATTCTATATCATTTTCGCCCCATGAAAACTCACTATTAGGCATAGTACTATAGACAGAATTATTTCTTAGTAATGCAGTTCTATTTTTTAACCCATTATTATACAATTCTATTTTTGATACTTTATTACTAGCATCCAAATAGATACAGTATAATCTATTATTAGATCCAGAAATCATATCTAAATGATCTTCATTGAATCTATATTTACGTATAAATTCAGACCTATGTGAACTTACCGCATCTGGACAGTATCCACGTTCTACAACCACAAATAGAGAATCTGAATCTTTATAATCATATTCATATACTCTCGTAAAAGAGGAAGCATTTTTATAATGATCACTTTTAAGAGTCATACTCGGATCATACCAAGGACTTGCCGTTTGTTTATTTGTTATTTTTCTTACTAAATTATCTTGGTTATATTCTATGTCAACAAACGAAATTAATTGATTATTATAAAACAAAGACATATTATCTAAAAAACCATTCTTATTAAAAGTGAAAGATATTCCATCAACAACCTTTGCAGTTAGAAAGGTCCGACGAACAAACTGTATAGGTGGAAAACATACATCAACATCCTCTCTAAGTTCTGGAATAATATTTCTAAAAAACATATTGTATATCGGATTCGACCTTTGATTAAAAGGGAACTGAATAAAACTTACGGGTTCTGACGAACTATATCCCTGTTCTTTAATTTCTTCCTTGAAGAAAGTAATTTGAACATCTCTAACTTTCTCTTTTAATCCCATATATTGCTTATGAGGAGTATTATCAAACACAACAAACTTATTCTTATCCATACAAGATGTTTGTATAAAGAGAGTTATGACAAATACATAATTCAATATTTTCATGATAAAAATATTTACTCCTCCCTGTCCCCTTCGTTCGGTGGTTTCTAAATAAAAGAAGCGTGGGGACTATTGGATACTACTGCATTGAGGCCTTGGACTGCCCTTCGCACAATAATAAACAATAGCCCCACGCCTTATAAGTACATATAATTTGCCTATCTCTATAGATAGGTAAGTATACGACAACAAAGACGTAGGAGCATTTTGTCCATTATCCTGTGCGAATGAAAGTGTCCAAGTTTCAATGCAAGATAATATCTTAACGCTTCTACGTTATTTTCAATACACCGCAAATGTATTACATATAAAACAAAGGACAAAGAAAATCGTAGAGAATCTTATTTAAAGCTACTCACAAAACATTTCAAGAAAACACATGAAGAATATAGGGGCGGGGTTATATAGCCTAAAACGGGCTTAAAAACGCCTTATACGCCAACATGCACACTAGTATAGCTGTTTGCCGAAAAGTACGAGATTGGTAACTTGGTTGATAGTGATCGCATTAAAAAGAGAGAGGCGAAAGATACCACCTCCTCGGAAATATCCCCCACCTCTCTAAATTTATTTGATATACCCCCCAATAAAGGGTTATTTTCTAAAACAATACATTGAGTTATTTACAGAGCAACCGTTCTATCTTATCCTTAAGCGGAAATAAATCTGTTTGAATGGTTCCCCAC
>ERZ773227.1442-NODE-1442-length-16453-cov-56.174716_pt1 | contig 16453 bp, 14 predicted proteins | sample MGYA00580525_ERZ773227 | MGnify/ENA primary metagenome ERZ773227 (study PRJEB29015, sample SAMEA2737782) | human gut metagenome | biome: human gut; feature: human-associated habitat; material: faeces | place: China | collected 2012 ... | reverse complement strand
CTCGTTGCATAATTCTTGTTCGAATAAAATGTGTCAAGTGATATTGACAAAACCAAACTACGAGAAAGCTTTTGAAAATTCAGAGACCGAACAGCTTGTGGACATATATGCTGATGAGGGAATAACAGGTACTCGTGAGGACAAGCGTGACGAGTTTCAGCGAATGATAAAGGATTGCCGAAGGGGAAAGATAGACAGGATATATACCAAATCAATCAGCCGTTTTGCAAGAAATACAAAGGACTGCCTGAAGAACATAAGATAGCTTAAAAGCCTTGGAATAACCGTGTTCTTTGAGAAAGAAAACATTGATACCGCAAAGCTTAGCGATGAAATGATGATAACCATTATGGGCGGTCTGGCGCAGGAGGAGTCCACTTCTATTTCGCAGAATATGCGGTGGTCTGTTCAAAAGCGTATGCAGAACGGGACATATAAGAATGCTACTCCGCCGTTCGGATTTAAAAAGGTAGACAGTGATTTGGAAATTGAAGAAAACCAAGCGTCGATAGTCAGACAAATATTTGAGTGGTACATAAGCGGCTATGGACTGAAAACAATAGCGGATAAGCTAAACGGCATGAATTTGCCCGGCAGTAAGCAAGCCGTTTTATGGAAAGCAGATAATATACGATATATGCTTAAAAACGACAGATATATAGGAAACGCTATGTTTCAGAAAAGCTATGTTACCGAAACTCTTCCGCATATTAAAAAAAGGAATTACGGCGAAAAGCAGAAATATTGTGTAACTGGAGTAAATCAGCAAATAGTTGATAAAGAAACCTTTTATGCGGCACAAAAGCTGCTGAAATCTCGTCACAGAGATTTTGAAACCAACGTCTATCCATTAAGCAAAAAAGTGTTTTGCGGAAAATGCGGTGCGACATACAAACGCAGAAACCGCAGAAGCGGAGCATTTTGGCTGTGCCGGACACACGATATTAATGCAGCGGATTGTGAAAACGGCATTATTGTTGAAAGCGATATTTATTCAGCTTTTATCAGACTGCATAATAAACTGCTGAACAATTACAAGCAAATACTCCTGCCGCTTCAAACCGCATTGCAGGACCTAAAGCTCAGGAACTTCAGCGGTCAGACTCAGGTTATGGATATACACAAAGAAGCAGCTAAGCTCAGGGAACAATCTCACGTCCTTGCACGGCTGAAAACAAAAGGCTTTCTTGACGAGGCTAAATACATTGAGCAGACTACTGAGCTTACGGCAAAGATCAATAAGCTGCAAGCAGAACTGAAAAAACTTACACGCTCGGACGATGAGGACAAAACTCTGGATCAGATCGAAATGTTAATTGACTTTTTTGAAAGGCGTGATAAGCCTATAACCGAATTTGAAGAATCGGCATTTGAGAGTATGGTTGAGAAGATTGTGGTTATAGATCAACATGAGTTGGAGTTTCATTTGATCGGCGGAATAAAACTTATCGAGAAAATTTAATGGACAATTTATTATAGCTATTCAGATAGCCTCTCTGATTGTGACAAAAAGCTCAATGGTGTCCGTATTTTTTTTACGGACACCATTGACTTTGGGAAAAATAGTGGGTATAATATAAGTATTAGGATGGGAGGTATTGCAAATGCTTAAGTTGTTTAAGGTGTCGGGTTTTAAGAATTTCCGTGACACGCTTACTATCGATTTTTCTGATGTTCATGATTATAAATTTAACTCTGAGTGTGTGTCAAACGGATTTTTAAGTAAGATGATTGTTTATGGAAGGAATTCTGTAGGTAAAACCAATCTGGGACTAGCCATATTTGATATTGTATCTCATCTTACAGAAAACAATGTTTCGCCGGGTTTGTATGACTATTATCTAAATGTTGAAAGCGAGACAAAGCGAGCGTCGTTTTTTTATGTATTTCAGTTTAATCGGGATATTATTAAGTACGGTTATGAAAAAAATGAAAAAAGAGAATTGGTTTCAGAATTCCTATGGATTAATGATATGCTGATATTCTCGTATGATACTATTGATGAAACAAGTGATTATTCCGGTATCAAAGGAATATCCCCCACGCTGAATCATAACTTTGAAGGCATCGAGTCAGTTCTGAAATATATAGTGAATAATACCGTACTGTCTGATACTCATCCGTTAAAAAAACTAATGAAATATGTTTCGTCAATGCTATGGTTTCGCAATCTGGACGAAAACCGTTATATTGGATATAAAAACAAGAGTACAGATTATGCCGATTTCATCTTTAAGCCTGAAATATTGAAGGAGTTTCAGGATTTTCTGCACGAATCGGGTGTTCAAGAGGATCTAATTGCGAAAACCGATTCTGATGGCATTAAACGTCTGTATTTTGATACTAAAACGCCACTGCCTTTTTTTAAAACTGCTTCCAGCGGAACAAAAGCACTGTATACATTTTTCTATTGGTACAAAACCGCACCTGATGTTTCATTTTTGTTTATGGATGAGTTTGATGCATATTATCACTATGAACTGTCTGAAAGTATCGTGCGTATTATTGAGAAAATGCCAAATACGCAGGTTATGATAACATCACACAATACAAACCTTTTATCCAATCGGATCATGAGACCGGATTGCTATTTTATATTGACAAATGAAAGATTAACAGCTCTTGTAAATGCAACAGATCGTGAATTAAGGGAAGGACATAATTTAGAAAAGCTCTATATGAGCGGTGAGTTTGATGAATAGGAAACAAGCAAAAATTCTCGTTTTGGTAGAGGGAGCCAAAACCGATGTGAAACTGATGGAACATATATTCAGCGTTTATGGTATCAGTAATCGCCATGAAATAGTTTCATATTGCACAAATATATACACGTTGTATCAGGAAATGTTCTTTGAAAAAGATCCGGATGCAATGGATCTTCAGCAAGTGCTGATCGAAAGAGAAACCGATGATAATAAAAAAGCTATATTGGCTGATAGGTATTCAGATATTCTGCTGATATTTGACTTAGATCCTCAAGACGGCAGTTTTTCACCTGAAAAAATCATTGAGATGCAAAACTATTTTGTGGAATCATCGGACAAAGGTAAATTGTATTTGAATTATCCAATGGTTGAATCGTTTTATCATCTGACGGATATTCCCGATCCTGCATATTACGATAGAATGGCCTCTATGCAGGAACTGATGGCACATTCATATAAAAGTCGGGTCAATCGCGAGAACCGTAATCATGATTATGGTAAATTTGCCTTAACCAAAGATGAGTGCAGTATTGTGATACAGCAAAATCTTGAAAAGGGCAAAAGGTTGATAGGAGGCACAGATGATGTTATACCGGACTTGCTGGAGATACTCAAATTCCAACTTCGTTTTATAGAACTACATAAGGCAATGTATGTTTTATGTACTTGCACATATTATATTGTTGATTATAATCCAAAGTTATTAGTATGATTACTATCCGATAAGAAAGAAGTGCTGACACATAATGAGCGAAACAGATCACGACGTTGATAAAGAACAGGAACTATACATAGAAGAGGCGAGAAAAAAGCTTCAATTTGATAAGTATATTTATACCAAACTTAAGCAAGCGGAAAATCAGGCTGACAGCACTGACAAAAGGTTTTCATCGGAAGAAATACTATCTGAAATCAAGAGTTTGAAATAAAATATGATATATGACATTGAAAAAAGCATCTCCCGGAGGTGCTTTTTTATGCCAAACTGCAAATTTAGGTGCTGTATTTTTGTTGCTGTTGGTAATAGCTTTTGAGAAGAAAATGTGGTATTGTTGTAGGTCGAAAGGAGGCGAGATCATGGCTAAAAACAGAACGATACCGTTCGGATACTGTATGAAAAACGGTGAGATAACAACCGAGCCAAAAGAAGTTTACGCCGTTGTTAAAATATTTGACGAGTATCTGAAAGGCAGAAGTTTGTCTGAGATCGCAAAGCTTATGCAGTCAGAGAAAATTCGCTACAATGCTGATTCGGACAAGTGGAACAAAAACATGGTCAAGCGGATAATTGAAAATGAGAAGTATCTTGGTACCGATAAATATCCGCAGATAATTGATGATGATACTTTTAGACTTGCAAATGAAAAGCGGATACGGAAAGCAACAACACTTGATCTGATACCCGATGATTTACAAGAAATCAGAAAATGTACATACTGCACTGAATGCGGTCACAAGCTTTCAAGAATCGGAGGCAATTCAAAATATGAAAAGTGGGATTGCAGAAATCCCGATTGCTATAAGTTTGAATATAGATTGACAGATCAAATGATAATAGGAGCAGTTCTTAATGTTCTAAATTCGGCTATTGCGAATCCGAGTCTGTTGGAATTGGGCGGAGAGATAAGCACATATTCACCTACTGCGGATATAGTCCGTAAGCAAAATGAGATCAATCAGATGACAGATTCTCCGCAAGTGGATTTTGACAAAGTTAAAGCAGAGATCTTCAAGCTTGCAGAAATGAAATACGACTGCTGCACTTACAATGACAGTCCGCAGAAAACAGACAAGATCAAGGAATTGCTCAAAAATCATGAACAATTAAACAGCTTAGATATCGGCTTATTCAAAGCGTGTGTTTCACGAATTTGGATAAGCCATTTTTGTACCATAGAGGTTGAGTTTATCAATGGTGTGAAAATCAAAAATACTACAGAGAGGATGAATGAAAATGAGTACAGCGCCGAATGTAACGATAATTCCTGCAAAAATCCAGACTGCGGAAAACCGTGATAAATATCATCAGCTGAAAGTTGCCGCATACTGCCGTGTTTCCACCGAGCAAGAGGAACAGCAGAATTCATATCAGGTTCAGATCGCATACTACACAGACCTCATAAATCGTAAGAAAGAATGGACTTTAGCAGGAATTTTCGCTGACGAGGGTATAAGCGGAACTCAGACAAAAAAGCGTACCGAGTTTAACCGCATGATAAGAATGTGCAAGAATAAGAAAATTGACTTAGTTATCACAAAATCAATAAGCCGATTTGCACGAAATACTGTGGATTGTCTTGAGTATGTCCGACAGCTGAAAGACTTAGGGATAGGCGTTATCTTTGAAAAAGAAAACATAAACACCTTAACTATGACATCGGAATTTATGATAGCTCTGTATGGAAGTTTTGCTCAGGCAGAATCGGAATCAATCAGCAAAAATGTTTCATGGGGCAAAGAGAAAGCCTACCGTGAGGGCAAGGTGCAGTTTCAGTATAAATATCTGCTTGGGTATAAAAAAGGCGAAGACGGAAAACCGGAGATAGTACCCGAAGAGGCTGAAACAGTAAGGCTGATATATACGCTGTTTCTCGACGGATACAGCATGAGCAGGATAAAAAAGCTCCTCGAGAACAAAGGTATTTTGACTTCACAGGGAAAGAAAGTATGGAACGAATCACATATCCGCAGCATTCTGAAAAATGAAAAATATGTAGGTGACGCACTCCTGCAAAAGACGTTCACTTCCGACTGCATAACCCACAAGGTGGTTAAAAATCACGGCGAACGTCCGATGTATCTTGTGACAGATCATCATGAACCCATAATCGACCGTGACACATACAATAGAGTTCAGCAGGAGCTTGCAAGGCGTTCCAGTAAACGAAAAGTTTCAGATAAAACAGTTACGGAACAAGGGAAGTATTCAAGCAAATATGCTCTTACCGAATTGCTTATTTGTGGACACTGCGGCACACCTTATCGCAGAACCACTTGGGCGGCAAGAGGCAAAAAGCAAATAGTTTGGCGTTGCATAAGCCGACTTGAACATGGAAAAAAGTATTGTCCCGACTCGCCTACGATAAAGGAAGAACAGCTCCACAAAGCTATAATCTATGCGATAAACAACTATTATTCATGCCGTAATGACATTGCAAGGATTCTTAAAACGAATATCGGCTCGGTTCTTGAGTGTCAGGGGCAGGAAGAGATCATAGCCGTCGAAAACAGACTTAAAGAAATCGACCAAGCGAGAAACGATTTAGTCGGATTGATAGCTTCCGGCGGCTGCGATGAGGACAAGCTCGACAGCGAATTTGCAAAGTTATACCAAGAAGAACAGCAGCTTAGCGAACGATTGGAAACCCTTAAATCTCAGAATAAAACTTCGCAACAAACTCAGGACAAGCTTGATAAAATTATAGATATGATAGAGCATGAGAATTTTGAGTTGGAAACCTTTGATAATGTGCTTATACGAAAACTGATTGAGTGCGTCAAAGTACTGAGCAAGACCGAAATACTGGTTATTTTTAAAGGGGGATACGAGGTCAAAGCGGAGATTGAATAACGATTAAAATTTACGGCTTGCGGTATATTCGCAGGCTGTTTTTTGTTGGGAGGTGTAACATTGGCAGGAAACTTTGAAGGCATAAAAACAAGAAAGTTCGGCATTGAGATAGAAATGACCGGCTTGACTCGTTGTCAAGCGGCGAAGGCAATTTCAAGAGTTTTAGGCGGTGATGTTGTCCATGAGGGCGGAAGTTATGACAAATATATCGTGAAAGATTCCAAAAACAGAGATTGGTCTGTTGTTTATGACGGAAGTATAAGATGTTATAATGCAGACGGCGACCATGCTTCTAAATCATACAGCGTAGAACTCAATTCTCCTGTGCTGGAATATGAAGACATACCGCTTTTGCAGGAGGTCGTGAGAGCCTTACGCCGTGCAGGCGGAGTGACAGGTCCGAGATATTGTGCAGGCACGCACATTCACATTTCGGCAGACGATTATACACCGCAGCAGATACGAAATCTTGTAAACATCTTCGCAAGCAAGGAAGATTTTCTATGGGACGCTTTGCAGGTATCATCTGCCCGTGAAAGCTACTGTCACAAGATGAATAAGCAGTTCATAGAGGACATAAACCGCAAGAAGCCCAAAGATATGGAGGAGATAAAAAGGCTTTGGTATCGTGGAAGAATGAGCGAGCAGTTTCAGCATTATTCAAACAGCCGATATGTGATCTGCAATCTGCACAGCTTTTTTCAGCACGGACATTATGAGATAAGGGCTTACAATGGTTCTCTTCACGCAGGAGAGGTAAGAAGTCAGATAGTGCTTGCGTTAGCCATAAGCAATGCGGCAATGACCAAGAAATACTGCTCTCCTCACGTTTCGCAGAGTGATAATATGCGGTACAGCTTTAGGGTATGGCTTTTGAATCTTGGACTGATAGGTGAAGAATTCAAGAATTGCAGGACACATCTTCTGAAACATCTTGAGGGCGATATTGCCTGGCGGCACCCTGAGGATGGAATTGCTGCAAGGGCAAAGCTGAAAGAAAAACGTGAGCTGGAGCGGCAAGCCGCCCGTGAGCAACGTGCCGAGCCTGTAAGCGACAACAGCACACAAGCCGAAAATGTACCCGAAGAAAACAACGAGCCGACAGGAAGCGAATGTGACGGCATTGAAGAAGAACTTGAAATGAGTATGTAAATTTGAAAAGGAGATTTTTATGGAATACAAAAGATTATATATCGCCTATGGCAGCAACATCAACCTTGAACAGATGGCGCATCGCTGTCCGAATTCAAAGATCATCGGCAAAGAAATGCTGAAAGGCTATGAGCTGGAGTTCAGAGGCGTTGCTACCATTGTGCCGAAAGAAAACGCAGAAGTTCCTGTTCTAATCTGGGAGCTTGATGAAAGGGATTTGCCTACTCTCAACAGATACGAAGGATATCCGAGATTGTACAGGCAGGAAGAGATGACTTTTGAACTAGATGGAAAAGAAGTAAAGGGCATGGCTTATCTTATGAATCGTGGAGTACTTTCTCCGCCGAGCCGACAGTATTACAACACTATTTTGCTGGGATACAGAGAGAATGGTCTGGACGAAAAGTACCTTCAAACTGCTTTTGAAAATTCTGTGTTTCTCGAATATTCCGTAAATGAAGAATTTGACGGAGAATTTGATGATGAAGAGCTTGAAGATTATGATCTCGACGATGATATGCATATGAAATTTTAAGGAGGGTGGTTGAATGAAATACAAAGGATTTTATGTGAAGATAACTCCCGATACTGATTTGCATCGGGAGGATAAGGACGGGAATGGTGTTCGCTGTAACGGATTTACTATTGAAGTTTTTGTTGATGAGTCTGAAAGGGTTCAGATTGATGTTTTCTCGGCGGCGGTTGATTTTGAACTTTTGAAAAACAGTCTTGAAGAGGTGGAGCAGTTTGCTATGGATTATATTGACTGCGAAGAGAAAGAGTATCAGAGGATTATTGATGAGAGATAGAAGTTAGTATGAGATTGGTGGACAGCGGCTTAATATTTCAATTAGCTATCTGTATGTTTATGTCGAAATATGTCGTTAAAAATATACTATTATGTTAAAATATACAAAATGAGTTTTGCTGCATTGTGCAACACATAGAAATTTATATGATTTTGTATAAAACGCTCTAATTTTATTGAAAAATGGAGTGAATTAATGTATAATTATAATAATGAAAGTGCGTCAATCGGCGATAATTGTATATTATCTTCAATTAAGAATGATATGTATTAATTTGTTTTCAGATATACATCATATAGATTGTAATTCTGGCAAAGTGCCTTGTGATGATGTATCCTTTTTTGTGGACCAAGTTCATGAAAATATTGGAATTATTCTTTAAAGAGCTTTTATAAAACACCTGTCTTTTTATTATATAGAAAGTGCGTTATCCTTATATTAGAGTGATATTGCATTATTTTTATTATGTAATGATAAGTATGTCTGATGGCGGACAGTACGGATATAAAATTTGGTAGGAGGAGAAATATCATGAATACTGCAGAGCAAATGAGAGTAGATCTTTTAGGATATTTGCAATCAAATGGTCACAATGATGTTAACGTTGATTATTTTAACGAAGAAGAAATATCTTTCTTCCATAAATGCTTCGAATTGTTAAATAATACATCTTATGATTTGATTAATTCAGATAGTATTTTCTCTAATGAGGGAAATTGGCGAGAACAGTCATTTGTATTTGGCAAGGAGTATTGTTCAGGTAAAATTTCAATGACATCCCTGTCTGCTCATGAAGTGTTAGCTTCAATTTTAAAATGGGGAAAAGTATTTCATGATATGGTCTTATTGGATGTAAAAGCAGCATTTCCTCTTCTTATTTATAATATTGCTACCGATATTCCAAAATTCATTTCACATATAAAAGTGTTACATACTAGAGCGGAACAATGTGTTTATTTTCAAATTAGTATTTTATCTTCAAATAATCCTAATAATGCGGTGTGTTTTGATGATTTGAGAAATTTCAGCTTTAGTGTTACAGATACTTATTGCTGTCCATACGTTTCGAAAAAAAGTAAATGTATTTTTCAATCTAATAACGATACTAATCATGAATGCTCCAAAAGCTTGGATAACTACAATGACGAGCTTGTAGGGTTACTGTCGCAATTAGAGAAAAATGGTATAATAAATATAGATCGTATTTCAAAAAGTATTTTCATGATATGAGGTGAATATGAAAAATTTATCATTTTTATCAAGGCATGAGGTTTTCTCACTCGAAAAAAATAGATTCCATTCCGATATACTGCCTATTATAGACTCGTTATTTCCGTATATTAGTAATAGTGTACAACTATTTTATGATTCCAATGATCACTTAATTGAAAATGATGATTCTGCCTTTGCTGAAAATTCAGAAGTATTTATTAACGAGATAGCGCAAAATGAGGATATTGCTATTTTTCTTAACATTATAAAGCGCTTGTTGTCAAAGTGTAGTTTTCTTACTTTGGGAGTGGAATATTACTATATCGATAGGGATTATCGAGATTCGTATTATATGCACTATTCAGAGAAACATACGGAAATAAGTCGGTATTGTACACGTGTCGTTATTTTCGCAGATGATTATGTTGGCGTTTTAAATAAAGTGAGGTTCAATAATAATCAATACTCAGCATTAAAAGAAAATTTTGTAGGGGCGATTGTATTCACGCCTTTGGCAAATCGATGTATTGGAAGAACATTATTAAATCCAAAATATTTCTTTGAAAAAGGGGCGGCTTTTATAAGAACTACCTTGTATTCTGTAAACTTTAAAGGATATCAGTTCAATGTATATGCGTTTCCCTTTAGAATGCAAGATACTATTACCACGACTTGTGCTGAGATTACCATCATGAACATTCTTGATTATTATAGTAAGGGCTATTCTAATTATAGTTATGTAATGCCTTCAGATATTCATCAAATTGCTAAGCAGGAAAAGTATGATCGACACATTCCTTCTGGTGGATTATCTTATGAATTAATATCTCGAATTTTGTATCGTGCTGGACTCGCTCCCAAATTTTATATTTCTCAGAAAATTGATGATAAAGACATTAGACACCTTATTTCATATTACATTGAGTCTGGAATACCAGTAGCTATCGGTACTAGTTCAATATTTAATGATAAAAATAAAATGGGGCATTCCATTGTTTGTATTGGACATGGAAAGTGCAACTATTCACTTAGTCTAATTTCTGCCAAAAGAACGCCTAATTTGCAATGCCAATATATTAATTCTGCTGATTTATATAATGAATGGATAGTGCAGGATGATATGTCAGTTCCGTATTGTGTTTTTAAACAAATTGGTTCTGACAGAATAGAGCGGCAGAAAGGAGGAGCGGAATATTCAAAAAGTGTTGATTTTTTTGAAACAAAAAAAATTGATTGCATTGTAGCTCCATTATATAAAAGAATGTATATGGATGCAATTAGAGCTGAAGATACAGTTCTTTCTATACTTGATGATGAAATGTATTCACCTCAAGAATACTTAAATAATTCGCCCGTTATTTTTCGTTTATTTCTTGCATCATCAAGACACTTAAAAACTTTTAGAATATCTAGCATCAGAAACAACACAATATGTCGTCTTTATCAAGAAATACCATTGTCACAATTCGTATGGGTATGCGAATTGTACACTAAAAATGGGTACGCTAATCAAAAAGCTTTTGGTGAAATAATATTAGATGCTACATATTCTGGACCAAATTTGTTAGAAAGTTGTTTGATGATTAATTACCCGAATAAACACTTAGCTCAGTTTTTTGATGAGGCTAGTCTGTTTTTAATTGATGATCCCTATGAGCAGAGTATGGTTTCAAAAGAGTCTTTAGATTTTGTTGAATTCAAAGGCCCTAATGAATTCAGTGCCTATTCAAACTTACAAGACAAACAAGGTTTTAGAACAAATTAATTTTCTTCGAAATATGTAGTAATTTTGTAAATAAAGCTTTACATATTTTTTAGATGAAATTTAATGTAATATGCTTATTTCGAAATTGCTGAATTCACTAATAAACGTTATAATTTGTATTATACTATATATAAAGAAATTAAGTTCAAACTTTATTTCTTTACTTAAAAATTTTCAAATATGGCTTGACAAATAATCACTAATGTGATATAATAATATCATTGTATTGAAAGGAAGAAATGTTTATGGCTGTTTTGAGAACACGTCGAAAGGTTTTAGGACGAAAAAAATGCGTTTCAAGTGTTCCGATAAATAATGGACGGGTTATTGCATCTGATTCAAGGAGAATTGCACAAATTAACCGAGAACTACGAAGAAAATGTGAAATTCAAAGACAAAATGATGCTGATGCATCAGCAATTGCAGCAACATTATATGCTGGATCATAATTGATTAATAGAGAAATCACTCAGTTAAAAATTTTTTAGTTGAGTGATTTTGTTTATGAGAAAGATTACCAATAAATAAGGTCAACAAGGAAAAGATGTGAAAACACCATTGAAATCTGAACCCTTTAGTTCAGGAATCAATGGTGTTTCTTTTATAATCTACGTATTTATGCGGCTTTTTTAAGTCGTATTTTCTTTTTGTGAGCTGGACTGAAAAATAGAAAACAACGAAAATAAGAAAAAATAAATTGAAAACAATCTTTTTAAACCCTTTAGTCTATTTGTCAGAACCTTTAAAATCCGATTGTTTTGAGGCGTACTTCTCTTCCTTCTGTTGTGGAGTCTTGTATTGAAGCTTTTTGTGTGGTTGTTTGGTATTGTAGAATATAATATACCTATTTATTGCACGTCTAAAAGCTGCTTCTGAACGATATTTTGTATGATACTATCCTTGTTTAAGTGATTCAACAATTGTAGTTCTAAAAAACGAATAATAAAAACAACTCTCCCGGCCATTATGGTCAGGAGGGGTTCGTGAGTCTATGCTTATCTTGCTACATCCACCTTAAGACTGGATTTCAATTCAACCGTACAGTGGATTAGCTAGATTATGATTTGCTTGAGCTAGTGTTTTACAAGTGATTCGTCTATTTTTTGAGTTTAAAAATCTGCTTGGCAATCTCATTGTAGGACTCTTTGTTTTCCCACTTTTGATTTTCCCTCTTGGCTTGTTTTCTTTTGTTATATCCTTTTTTATTCCTTTAACCTGCTTTTTTACGAGAGTACCAAAATAGATGACAATCCCTCTAATCTCCGAAAACACGACGTTTTTTGAAGCTTTTTCACAAAATATTTTCTACTACAAATCTACAGTTGACAAATCAGTTTTTTACAAAAAACGCACGGGAAGTGCATAAAGCCTATTTAATGGAAAACATTTCAAAACGAAAGGGAACGATGTCAATGAACGATATCTACATTATGGGCATATTTATCCACAAGACGGAAAGCCTAATCACAAAACAATGCAAGGGCAATCGGTCAAGTGCTGAGTTCAACAAATTGTTGTATGACCCGATATATAACTGCGGAACAGTCAGAGCCTGCAAAGAGCTTATAAGAGAGGAAGAAAAGCTGCCATTGCATAATGTTGCTCAATGAGCATAATGGCGATGGCATTATAGTGTAGATAATCCAACAATTATAAATCGAAAATTTTGTCCCAAAGTATTGACATCTGTCCCAATACGTGATATAATTTAGACAGAGGAGTGTTGTAAATTGAAAAAGCAGAATGTATTAAACCTCATAAAATATCATGTGGAGAGAAATGAAAACGCATTCCGAAATGAAGCGATAGGTATAGCAAGATATTTTGATAGTATTGGCGATGATCAACTTGCTGAATATATTATGAGTATTATTGCACAAGCGAATCAGTATGTCCCTCAGGGTTCTGACTTCGAAAGTGACTATTTAAAACAAGTGGATATTCGTAATCTTGCTCCGTTAAATTTGCCAACAGTTATTTCAGAAGATATTAAAGGAGTAATAAATGCTATCAAACATAATATTGGCATTAATAAGTTTATGTTTGAAGGAATGCCTGGAACCGGAAAGACTGAGGCAGTCAAGCAAATTGCTAGATTATCAGAGAAATCACTATTCAGCGTCAATTTTGATAATTTAATTGATAGTAAATTAGGCCAAACCAATAAAAATATTTCAAACGTTTTTAAAGAAATTAATGCTTTGCCATACCCGGGAAATGTAATAATACTGTTTGATGAGATTGATGTAATTGCACTTGATCGAATAAGTTCAAATGATGTTCGAGAAATGGGGAGAGTTACATCTACTATATTGAGAGAATTAGATAGATTGTCTGACTTGAACAAAGAAATTGTAGTAATAGCTACAACAAATCTTTTCGAAAATTTCGATAGAGCTTTGATAAGACGTTTTGATGCTACCATTAATTTTAATAGGTATACAAAGGAAGATTTGATTGAAATAGCTGAATCATATTTAAACTCATTCATTAAAAACTTTAAGTGTGTTTCAAAAGATGTGCGATTATTTAAAAAGATTCTTAGTACTGCTGACGAATTACCCTATCCTGGTGAGTTAAAGAATTTGATAAAAACTTCACTTGCGTTTAGTGACGTTGAATACGAATATGACTATCTAAGGAGGCTTTATAGTCGTTTAATTAACAATCTTGACGATGTAACTGTCAATCAGCTTTCCAGTCAAGGTTTTACCGTAAGAGAAATAGAAAAACTAAAAGGAGAGTCAAAAAGCTCTGTGGCTAGGAAGATAAGTAAGGAGGACTGAATTAATGAATGATGTGCTAGAGCTAAAAGGAAAACGATTTGTTCAAGCATCCAAACCAGGAGCTGGTGGTGGTGCTTCAATGAACGGCAAGGTAACAGTAACGTTTGATAAAATAAAAAAAAATATTGAAAAACTTAAAAGAATCAAACTATTCTGGCAGAATGAAAGTAGACCATTTAGTGGTATTCTAATTAGCGTACACTACAATAAAATTGTAGCTAAGTCAAACCGTATAGCAGCATTGCTAAAAGGAGCAGATTCAAACTATGCTATCGTAGGTGCTAAGTTTAATGAAAAGAAAGACAGACATATTATCACTTACTATATCGATATGGTTGACCTAGATAATACCATTAAAATTCTTGAAATAACTAATCAAATAATGAATGATAACTCACTTAATTCGATCAATCAGACTCTTTTTAATGATAGCGCATCAATCGACAAAATACGATTTGATAAGTATAGTATTAGCAAATCTTGTTTTAAACAGGTAATTGCCGATGTATCATATATAGATAATTTTGTTGATTATGATAGAGAAGTATTAAGCTCCCATATTACTCAAAGTATTATCACATTATATGATACAGGAATAGATACGAAACGACTATTAAGCGGATTCGGTATTGATGTATTATCAAGCCACATCCTTGACAATTTGACAGTTTTCCTTGATGAGAACCAGTTGAAAACGTTGATCGAAAAGGCTCCATATTTGGTGGCAATGGCAACAGAGAATCTTTCCTCCTTGTCTCCTGAAGATTTTAAAATAGATGCAGATACAGGGCTGATGTATATACCTTCACCTGGAATTGAACCTACTATTGGTGTAATTGATACTTTGTTTGATGATACGGTATATTTTCACGAATGGGTCGAGTATCATGATATGACAGATGAAAACTTGAAAAAAACAACAGATGATAAAAGACATGGGACAGCTGTAACTTCAATAATAGTTGACGGACCGACGTTAAATCCTTGGTTGGACGATGGGTGTGGAAGATTTAGAGTGCGTCATTTTGGAGTATCCTTAAAAACAGGATTCTCATCTTTTACAATCATTAAACTTATTAAGCAGATAATCTCAGATAACAGGGATATAAAAGTATGGAACTTATCACTTGGAAGTGACAAGGAAATAAGTGATAATTATATTTCTGCTGAAGCTGCTGTTTTGGATCAACTTCAGAATGAATATGATATTATCTTTGTAATTGCAGGAACAAATAGACCAAATGATAGCGTTACAAAAATAGGATCTCCTGCTGATTCAATTAATAGTATGGTTGTTAATTCGGTCACTAAGTCCGGGATTTCACCTCACTATGCCAGAAAAGGGTTAGCATTGAGCTTTTTTGCTAAGCCGGATATCAGCTATTATGGCGGAAGCAAGGAACAGTTTATTCGTGTTTGTGAGCCATTTAATTATGCAGATGTTTCAGGAACATCATATGCAGCTCCTTGGATTGCACGTAAACTTTCTTATCTGATTGATGTGCTTGGATTAAACCGAGAACTAGCTAAAGCGATGATAATTGATTCTGCCAGAGGTTGGGACACTCAGCCTACTCCTGAAACGATTGCTTTGTACGGTCATGGTATAGTTCCTATTAGGATAGAACAAATAATACAATCGCAAAACGATGAGATTAAATTCTTGGTTACAGATATAAGTGAAAAGTGGAATACATACAATTATCACTTTCCTATACCAATGAAGGATGATCATTATCCGTATATTTCAAGAGCGACAATGTGTTATTTTCCTATATGTAATAGATCGCAAGGTGTTGACTATACAAACACTGAGTTGAATTTAAAGTTTGGTAGAATAAAGGATGATAAAACAATTTATTCTATCAATGATGATAAGCAGAATCCCACTAACGACATAATAGGCGAAGACAGTTACTTATATGAAGGAGAGGCCAGAAAGCTGTTTAGAAAATGGGATAACGTCAAGTATATCTCAGAAAATGCCAAAAAAGCAAAACGGACTAAATCATCTTACAAAAATAAGAATTGGGGAATGGAAATCAAAACCAACAACCGATTAGATCCTAAAGACGGTGTAGGTCTTAGATTTGGCGTAGTAGTGACTGTTAAAGCTATTGATGGAATAAACCGAATAGATGAATTTATTAGAAATTGCAATCTTAATGGGTGGATTGTTAACTCTATAGAGATTCAGAACAGAATTGATATACATCAGAAAGTTAACGAGGAAATCGAATTTGATTAAAAAATGAAAACACCATTGAAATTTGAACACTTTAGTTCAAAAACAATGATGTTTTCTTCATAACCTATGTATTGGTCTGCGAAAAAACTCGTTAAATCATTGTTTTTTGATGTCATCTATTTTATAGTCACAAGACATATTAGTGCAATGAAATAGATGCACACCTCGAAAAGCTCGTATTTACGAGCTTTTTTTGCGTTTTGAG
>ERZ773227.1438-NODE-1438-length-16471-cov-92.622502_pt1 | contig 16471 bp, 18 predicted proteins | sample MGYA00580525_ERZ773227 | MGnify/ENA primary metagenome ERZ773227 (study PRJEB29015, sample SAMEA2737782) | human gut metagenome | biome: human gut; feature: human-associated habitat; material: faeces | place: China | collected 2012 ... | reverse complement strand
TTCTTCCCAAAAAGTTTCAGTTTCTTCCCAAAAAGTTTCAGTTTCTTCCCAAAAAGTTTCAGTTTCTTCCCAAAAAGTTTCAGTATTCTTCCCAAAAAGTTTCAGTTTCTATTCGTATATCGCTGGTAATCAGTGTATTATGATTTGACTAACGCGCGCGCGAAAGTAAGTAAAAGTAATATAAAAAAAATATATAAAAGTACTAAAATGCCATTTTTGCTTGAGTTTAAGGCGAAATAAAATGCCCTGTCTATCATAAAAGGATGCTTTTATGTCGTTTTTGACTTTTAGGGGTCGCCCCACAAGGGGGCTCATCCTCATTCTTGCTGCTCGTGGGGACAATTCGCTTGCTCGTTGATGAGTGTGTGCTGACTTTGTGGCAACATACAAAAAACAGGCAGTTTTTGCGTGTAAATATTATTTACTTTTTCCGCAATCGGTGGCTATTTTGCTCTGTAACTTATTGTTATTTACTTAATTACGTAACATCTAAATAATGCATAAATATATATATGCTTTAAATATGTGCCTACACATGAGAATTTAAATTATTCCATATAACTGTTATATAGAATAATTGGGGGTATAGTTTCCCAAAAAGTTTCAGTTTGAGTAGTAGTGTGGAAGATTTTACTTGCTAATTTACAAAAAAGGTGGGCTGTTTTTTAACATTTAAATGATAAAAAATACTCGTTTTTGTGTTGAATTAAATTATTAATGTTAATATAGGATATATATTTTTTTTCTTATTGTTTTTTGCTCCAAATGCAGTTACTTTGCACTTCCATTCACAACAATGTGGGTGTATTCTATAATATTTAAAAGTACAAATATGAAGAAAAATTTATTGTTTATGAGTGGTCTTGTTGCCATGCTCCTCAGCTCATGCGACCAGGACATCACTAATGTAATTAACTTACCTGGTGGTCAGGACACGACTACACCAGCAGCCCAGAAAGAGGTTTCTTTCACGGCATCCATGGATGGCATGAATACACGTGCCGTTGAGACAACGATTGCCAATTTGGGTAGTTTTAAGGTGAGTGCATTAAATAACAGTCCTGCTTATACAATCATGCAAGATGTGAAATATACTTCTTCTGATAATGGGCAGTCGTGGGTAACTGATGCAGGTAAGTTCTATTGGCCAGCATCAGACGCGAATCGTTATCATTATTTCTATGCTTATTCTCCTGATGTTCCTGGAAAAGAAGGTAAAATCAATATTCTTCAGAATTATCCAAGTTTGGATGATTTTGTTCCTAATGAGACAGCCGCAAGTCAGAAGGACTTCGTGTATGCTTCTGCTAAAGGTAATTACGTAGAGAATTCCGATAATCCTGTGAATCTCGTATTCAAGCATGCTCTTGCTGAGATTAGCATTAAGGCAAAGAATGCCAATACAGATTATAAGGTTCAGATTACCGGGCTGCAGCTTGGCAAGATTGTGTCGAAAGCTACATTCAGATTTCCACAGTTGGGAGGTAGCGATCCAGCAATATGGTATGGTTTTGGTAAAAATGCTCCAACAAATGATTATACAACGACTTGGTCTGCTCCTGTAACGCTTACTTCTGAGGCTTCTTCTCTTGATGCTGTAAATGTGCCATTTATGCTCATTCCGCAACAGCTTACTGCAAATAAGGAGAATCCTGCCTTGGGTAACTACATTGCAGCAAAGATTACTGTCGTAAAAGATAACCAGACCATTTATAATGGCTGGTCATACGTAGCAATTGATACTACTTGGGAAATGGGCAAGCATTATGTCTATACATTGGATTTTTCTAATGGATTAGGAAAGAATTATGGCGCTGTAGATATTGCAGTCAAGGCAATAAAGGCTAGTGTGAGCGTTACAGATTGGGAGAGCAAGGACGAAGGCGTTAGCCTTGGAAAAAAATAATGATGAAATATTGTGTGTAAAAAGGATAGCCAGGGTTTATGCTCTGGCTATATTTATCTAGCGAATAACCAAATTATGGTTTAGAATTGAAAAGATTTAGGCATAATATTTCATCATAGTTTTAAATGATGAAATCTCATACTGAAAAATGAAAACTCAATCTATATTTAGAGATGCTTTCGTGAAAGAAAAGAGCATCTATACAAGTCTTTCATTTCTTCTTTGAGAAATAATCTCCTAATCACTGTCTTCACAAAGACAGGGCATATTCCAAAGATTGAAATATTCAATTCTTGGAGAACGGTAGTGTAGCTATACTGCCATTTCTCTGAGACTTCATGTGGAACTAAAGGGATGATCAAATACAGTAAGCTTACAAAAGGATGGATATGGAACCGCACAACTGTTTCCAAGTTCATCGGTGTGCTTTGCAGTATGGGCGTTGCGGAGATCCAAAAAGTCGGCACCGAAAAATTCGTTTCGGTGAAGCCATCCGTGTTGCAATGGATCGATTGCTCGGATATAGAGGCAGAACGTCATAGAGACGATCCTTTACTGCCTCAGGCGACTCCTTCACAATCTTCTTCATCTGAAAGAAGTAAAACCCTTTCTTCTGAAGAAAAGTCTTTGGATAATTAGAGTGTTTTTTATCGTGCGCTTGCGCCGATAGAGTGGTGTTTTTTCATTAGGGGGAAGCCTAATTCCCCCTCAAAAAGATTTTGGAGGGCTTAACAAGCTTCTATGAAGCGACTTACGTGCGGCAAGCCGTTGTTAAAATTAGGCTCAGGGAATACTCCCTGAGAAACCCTGCCCCCTAACTCAAAAACAGATATTTATGGCAAAACAAGTAATGGACATTCGACCAGGAAAGGGCATGACCCTTTCTCAAAGCAATGAGCATTTGAGAGTTTCTTTGCATGGTGCGAAAACAAGTTCTCGGTCTTTAAATATAGACCCAACAAGAGACCTTCTAAATTTCGAAATAACGCAAGGATGCCAGGTCGTTCCTGTAGATAAAAGAACATCTATTCCAAAACGAATAAGAGAAAATTTGAAAAAAAGAGGTATTGAAGACCCTAACAAGAAATATAAGAAATTAGGGCTGGAACCCAAAATAAGGACAATTGCCAACTTCATATTAGGAGGATCGAGAGACCAAATGCACCGTTTGGCTTTTGGAAATCAAAAGGTGAATTTGGAACGTGGTGCAGACAATTCTTCCATCAGAAGAATGCCAGAAATAGAAAACTGGGCTAAGGATATGTATCGGTTTATGAGTGATAGATTTGGAGAGAAAAACATTGCTGCATTTGTGGTACATTTAGACGAAACAAATCCACATATACATTGTACAGTTCTTCCTATCACCGAACAGAACAAATTTTCGTGGAAGCAGGTGATGGTTGGTGAGAATAATTCCAAGTTTGAGTATCAAAAAAGGACAACAGAACTTCATAATGCCATTGCAGAAATCAATGCAAAATATGGTTTAGAGCGAGGAGATAAAATATCCGAAACTGGTGCTAAGCATCGTTCTACTGCTGAATATCACGAAGCATTGAGAAAGGAATTGAAGAAGCAAAACAAAAGACTCTTTGATACTAAGATTGTTCTTGATGATGCTATCGAGAAGAACGAGGAAACCATCAAAGAACAGAAGCAGACCATTGATTCTTTGAATAAGGAAATCAAACATGCCTCTGCAAGAGTCAAGGGATTGAGTACGATGATAGAGCATCTGGAAACCTATAAGGAAGACCTGGAGAAGGAAATTGCGAAGTTGAAGGCTGACCGTGATTCTGGTAAGATCTCAGCTGAGGAAGCTGCTCGAAAGATGGATGCCATCACTAAGAACCTTGAAGATGTCAAGGCACAGATACTTGATAAGGAAAGCAAGCTTAGTGTGGCACAGGCAAAGCTCGACAGCTTGAATGAACAGACCTCAGAAACGGAAACTCGCTACCAGGAGGTGAAGAAGAAACTTCAAACAGCTCAGCCTGAGTATAGCAAGAACGCTATGCAGGAAATGGAGGCGTTTGGTTACAATCTCGCTGCTTTCGATGCAATGAAGAGGATGGAGAAATACAACGAAATTACAGCAAATATGTCTCCTGATGAAAGAAGAATACTTGACAAATACAATTCTGTTCTTTTGGATGATTCTATCTTCGAGCAGATGGCAGAGAATGCTACTGAAATTACGACAGTAGCCACTGCTCTGTTCTTGGGTTATCTTGATAAGGCTACAGCTATTGCCGAGTCTCATGGAGGAGGTGGTGGTCCTGGCACTGGCTGGGGAAAGAAAGACGATGAAGACGAACTCGCCTTCAAACGTAGATGTATGCTTATGGCTATGCACATGATGAGACCGCAGAACAAGGTGAAAAAAAGTAGATGGCATAGATGAAAAGAGCCGGAGGAATTTCCTCCGGCTCCAGCCTGTCTGTCACGTCCAGCCTCAGTGAAGAGACAAAAACTAACTTAATAGCACATAACAACGATAGGCTTCCGCTGAGGACGTCCAGCCTCAGTGAAGAGACTAACACTAACTTAATAGCACATAACAACAGCGGTTATTCTTTACGCTCCTTTCAAGAGAAACTTACTTTGCGAAAGGTCCTTTTCCTCCATGCTCTTTTAGATATTTTTGTGAACGTTCCATCATTCTGTCAATATCCTCAAACGAGAAAAGTAATTTTCTCCTTTGTGGATTTCTCTCATTCTCTTCTGCCTCACGTACAAAACGTTCAGCGTCTTCACCTGTCAATATAGGTGTGCTTCTTATTTCTAATGCCATAATTTTACGAAAGAATTATTCCTGCAACAAGCAGCAATACACAAGAACCCATAGTAAGAAATATGGGAGCTTTTACATCCTGCATCCTTCTGAATCTGCGTATTACTTCTATTGCACCGATGATGGCAATGATTCCTGCTAACAGAAAACATTTGTTACTCATTATCGCCCATTATGTTTATCATGCAGCCATGCCTTCTGTTCGTAGCTGAGTCCATCCCAGCTTTCCTTGCGTTTCTTGCCGCCTGAATGTGTCATAGCCTTACCGAAGCCCTTGAAGAGCCATGCCATGAATAACCATAAAAATACTGTTCCCATATCTATAAACTTTAACTGGTTCTACAAAATGATTTCTACTTCACTGAGAATGTGGCGATACTGTCAAAACCGTTAGCCACCACTCCATATTCTCCTGCTGGCAGGTCATGGAGAGTTACGAGGTATGATGAAGTTCCAAACTTCTTCACCTCATAATCCACGGTGGTGAAATTGGTGGTAGCCATTGCGCTTCCGAAGCCGATGTCTGCCATCTTGAATCTGCGTTCCTTCTTCTTGGTTTCAAACTTGAAGATGCCGAAGGCGTTCTTTGGCTCCTCGCTGTTGTCCTTCACACGGATGATGAGGGAAAACTTCTTGGAGGAAATCTTGTTAGGGCTTTCTACTCCCTTCACAGTGAGGTAAGCTTTTGTTCTGTCAAGAAGGGAAGCTCCTGGAATTGGAACCAGGGCGAAAGCCGAAGACTTTGCCTTGTGTTCTCCAGTTTCCTTCTGGAGAAGCGTTGTGGTGCTGTCTGCGTTAATGACAGCTACCTGTCCTTTATACTCTGGTTCTGGAACCGTTACTTTTTGTGCTTGCGCTGATGCCATGCAGCAAAATACTGCGATTGATAGCAATGTTGTCTTCATTTCTTAAAAAACTTAGTCTGGCTCCTGACTATATTGTGTTATTTTTGAAGGTGTGTACGCTTGCATGAAGGGGTGGAGCCAAGCTGAAATCTTCACTCTAGGCCTTCGCATTGCCATCCGCAAGATTCACCCCAGTCCACCCCAATTGTGTATATACGATAACTTTCACGGCCAAGAAAACTCGGTCGTGAAAGTGTACAATTCACCCTATGGGGCATCCCTGTTGATTATCGGGCGGATGAAGTTGCGAAGTTCAGAGTGCCGATTAAACAGTTACGCCTTATGCTGTTGTACTTTGAGAGTGCATTTCTGCAACTCGCTTGCAAAGGTAGGTATTTTTTCTGAAAATCAGCAACTTTTTTGCAACTATTTTTAGGCATAAAAATAACCGCAGAGTATTAATATTTACAGTCGTTTTGCTTTTCTTTATAATCGCGCGCGATGATTTTTATTTTAAAAAAAATATTTCTAGGCTATTCTTTGCAGTTTTTTATATCTGTTTTTATTAAAAAGTATTCTTTTGGATACTTTTAACGCAGATATGTGTGCTAAGAGTATTATTTTTTATACCTTTGCTGCAAAAATGACTAATATGAAGCAAATAACTATTAAGGTCGCTTGGAATAATTCAGCATTCGAAGGATTGGTATCAAGCGAAACATCATATGGTGAAATGAAAATTGTTACCAAAGATTTTAATGATATTATAGATATGGGTGAAGCTGAATTGAAAATTGGTTTTGATGGATATACAGAATTTGGATTAGAACTTCCTGAATGGTACAAAAACAAAGAATATGAATTTGTATATAAGTTCCAAGATGTAACTGCCATGTTGAAGGCATATTCTTCATACGTATCGCTCGCAGCGATTAGTAGGGAGACTGGAATCAATAGTGCATTGCTATCCCATTATGCAAATGGCTTAAAGGTTCCTCGGAACAAGCAGCAAAAGATAATTGTTGCAGGACTGCACAGGATAGGAGCGTTGTTAAGCAAATGCACTATTGACGATGAACGTAAAACTCAACTCAAAATAGAGCGTAAATAGAAAAGGATAAGCATACTTTCTATTTGATGTTTTGTTAGTAAATCAAAAGTCTGTTAACTTTGTGGTTAGCAGACTTTTGATTTATTCTATATATTCTTTATTAAATAGTATCTTTATGCTTTAATAAATAAATTTTATTGTATTTATTAAATAATATATTTCGTATTTATTAAATAAAAAGATTCTGTTTAGAATGGCATTTCTTCATCTTTCTTGCTACCTATAATCTCCTTTGCCAAAGACATGTAATCTTCTGCACCATTGGATTTTGGAGAAAAGACAAAGATACTTTGCGACAGTGCGGCAGACTTGTTCAAGTCTTCACATTGGCGTATGCTAGTATGAAACAGAGCATCTGGAGATTGCGTTGTGAGCATTTCTCTAATTTGCTTTGAAACTCCAAATTTTGTTTGCTTAGTAAGCAGGTATTTTCCTTCTATGGTCTTGTGATTTGCCTTGATTATTTGGGTGAGCTTCTTTGCTCCTGTTATGCTAAATTTATCAGCAATAGGGACTATGAGCTTGTCAGCGGCAACTATGACGTTTACAAGGATGGCACCAGAACCTGGAGCAGAATCTATGAGAATATAGTTATAACTGTTTTCTATCTTTTTAAGGATGTCTGCCAAATAGTGAGTAGCACCATTTATGTCATCTTCTATGCTGAGTTCTATATTATGAGCATCTTCATCGAGAGCGGTAGAACCAGGAATGATCCAAAGATTCTCGTTGATTGATACTGGTTTGATTTCTACATCATCATCATTGAGATATGTGGAAAGATTACTTGTTCCTTCTACATTTGCTCCAGATTGCATGGTGAGGTTGCATTGTCCATCGCTGTCTATGAGAAGTACTTTCTCCCCAAGTTCTGCAAGTGCAGCACCGAGATTAAATGTTGTCATAGTCTTGCCAACTCCACCTTTGTGGTTTGTAACTGCTATTTTTATTGCCATGGTTGCTTTTTTTATTTGTTATTGTAAAAGGCTAGAGTAAGTTGAAAGAAGAGATGTTCCTATCAATTCTTTCATAGATTTGCCTTGCTTTTTACCTTCTTTACGTAATGCCTTAATCAAAGTCTCAGGAAGCTGGACAGTAAGCGAGACTTCTTTTACTCCTTCTATGAGCTGTTTGCGAGGTCTTCCCCAATTATCTAGCGATTTCTTTTTTGTGCGAAGTTCTTCTTTTAAAGAAGATGTGTTGTCTTTTGTATCTGTAACAATGATTGAATCTTTGCTGTCAGACGACAGGCTAGTTGGTGTTACATCTTTCAAAAAATCCACATTGCCTTTTTTTTGTATAGCCATATCTATTTAATATTTAAAGATTTATGTTGCAAATATACTATATTTATATTTAATAATGAAGAATATTTATAAAGATTAACAATAAACTTTAATAATTACGTATTATTATACTTATTAAATAAGTATCATATAGTTTATTAAATATAATAATACGTAATTATTAAATAAGAATATTAGCATTTATTAAATACTATATGTTTGCTCTTTGGCTTTGTCAATTTCTACTTGACAGACTATCACGACCAGATTGGGAATGGAATGTTAGACTGGTTTGTAGTCTTTGCATTGAAGAGCTATTGAGCAAGTTGCACACGTTGTGTTGCATGCTGCTACGTCTGTGACAGTGTAGGCTCCTGTTTTACGGCTTCCGTCACGTTTGATCAATCCGGCAGAAGTGAGACTGGCAAGTCCGTAAGCGGCTGTTCTTTGAGAATAGTCAAGTTCTGATACTATATCTTGAAGTTGCTTGCCGTTCTTGGATTCACGTATTTTCCAGAATACTTCCTGTGCTTTTGGCGGTTGTGCCATGAGGCGTTGACGTATATCCTCATTGAGTACAGTAGATTTTTCTGCTAGTTCTACAGCTCGTTTCTCACGAAACTCCTGACGTGCCAGGAAGGCTGCTTTTCGTGCAGCTTTTTCTTCGTTAGAAAGTTGTTTATAGCTACCTTTTCTTAACGTGCAGTTTTCTTGCAGGTTATTTTGTTGCTCTTCATACTGCTGTGTATCGCTATTTTTTAACTTGCAGTTTTGTTGCAAGTTATTTTGCGCAGAGTTTTTAGCATCTTCATCAACCATATTTTTTCCTGTTAAAGCTACTTGTGCTGGTAGTTCTTCGGGAGTGAAGAAAATAGTCTTTGCATCTTTGAAGGCGTAGTTATAGACAGCATTCTGTAATACCAGGTTCTGCTTTTCAATACTAACTTCTGAGCGTTGCGGATGAGAGTATAGTTCGCCTGTTTCGAGGCCTAATACACCAATTTTCGACATGGTCTCTGGGTGCTCGTTGTTTACTTCGACTATTTTTTCGAATGCATATTGAGTGAGATCATCAGGTACAGCTATGAAGAAGAAGTCTGTCCAGCCGACATACTTCCATAGCTTCTCATCATGCATCAGGTCATCTTTGAACTCCTTAATCTCTAGAGCAACGGTGAAACAGTGCCCTTGGTTGAGAGCACGATACCCTGGCTTGATGAATAGTATGACATCAGGAATTACCTGTAGCTTTTTGTCGAGTCCCAAGCGTGTTTTCTCGCCTGTGTCCTGACGCAAGCGGAACTCTTCGAAAATCTTATACTCCAAATATTGAGTTGGTATCTTCTCTGTCCAAGAGTAAGCATGCAAGCACATGTCTTTAACAAATGCTTGTATCTTCTTGCCTTTTAATAAGTTCTTTAATTCTGCATGAGCTTTCATATAAACTCCTTTCTTTATGTTTATAATTTTGTCGCAAAAGTACTAAAAATATACTTAATATGCAAATTTATTGCAAGTTATTTCTTTAATATTATACATATTTAACCTGCAAATATATTGCAAGTTACAATCGGTGTAATTAGTAAATAGTTAAAAATGCATATAAAAGTCTTGTTTTTTACGTAAAAAACAAGACTTTTTGCTATCTTTGCAATCGAGAAAAGAAACGTAATATGGTTATAACAAGACAGATAAAGGAAAAATTGTCATCAACTCCTGCTGGAGTGGTACTGACAACACGAGACTTTGGTGTAGAGATGAGGTATCAGCCTGCGCTCGCCAAGGCTCTCAGCCGTCTTGTGCTCCAAGGCGAATTACAGAAGATAGCAAAGGGGAAATATTATATTCCCAAGAAAACAATATTCGGAACGCTGAAACCTTCCGACTCAGAACTCGTAAAAGATTTCCTGGAGCAAGATGGGAAAATAGTTGGTTACATAACTGGAACAGCTGCATTTGCATCTATGGGACTTACCACCCAGGTAAGTTCATCGATATTGATAGGTACCAACAAGTATCGTCGCCCTATCATCCGAAATGGTGTGAAGGTTTCTTTCCTCTTGCAGGAGAATGCTATCACTTCAAGCAATATCCCATTGCTAAGAATATTGGATGCATTGCGATTGGTAAAGGAAATTCCTGCAACATCACCCGATGAATGTGTAACAAACATCTGTAAGGCAATAGAAGTACTTTCGCAGGAAGAAAAGCAAGAACTTACAGAATTATCCTTAGCATACACCCCTTATGTGAGGGCGTTGCTTGGAGCTATATATGAAAAAATAGGGCTTGATACACAGGTTATCAGTGGAACTCTGAATGGAGTAACAAGCTATAAACTCCCTATCTCCGATAAAGTATTGTCAAACAAAAGAAACTGGAATATAATATGAGATTACATGAAAATTGGGAACTGTTCTCTGATGCATTGCAGGCTGCATCTCGACCGCTAGAGGAAGGCGGGCTTGGCATCAAGAGTATTTTTATAGAGAAAGATTATTGGATTTGCCGTTCCTTGTCTTTGATGGCAGGTAACGACAAGGACAACCGTGCCATATTCAAAGGTGGGACCAGTCTTACAAAGGCATACGGTATCGGCAGTCGGTTTTCTGAGGATATTGATATTGCCATCTCCGAAGCATGGACTCTCAGCGGAAATCAGCTGAAGATGCTAATCAAGAGAACTGCCAAGAGTATGACGGAAGGATTGCAGGAAATAAATATGCCCGGTTTTACAAGCAAGGGATCTCATTATCACAAGGCATACTATTCTTATCCACGAGCCATTGATACATTGCAGGTTGGTGCAATCAAGGCAGGTCAGTTGCTTGTTGAGATCAACTCTTTTGCTAATCCATATCCGTTCCAGAAATGCAAACTACAAAGTTTTTTGACGGAGTTTTTGCAGAAGACTGGCAATGAAAAATTGATAGAAGAGTATGATATGCATCCGTTTGAGGTGAATGTTCTCGACAGACGCCGAACCTTGACGGAAAAATTGGTATCCCTGCTCCGCTGTTCTTTGGCAGACAATTATATGCCAGAATTGACAGCCAAGATACGCCATTTCTATGATTTGCATTTTCTGTTGAATGATAAGGAGACCCGAACTTATCTTGAAAGTGATGCATTTAAGGCTGACTTTGCCAATTTGTTTGTTCAAGATCAGCAAAGATTTGATAAGCCGGAAGGATGGCGAGAGAAGGATGTCATGGATTCTCCTATCATCAAAGATCTGCATTCTGTATGGACAACATTAAGCAATGTTTATACAAAAGAATTACCAGATCTTGCATATAAAAAAATTCCGTCCATTGAGAGCATAGAGGAGAGTATAAGACAATTGATCTCGTATTTAAAATAGTATAAAGAGTCCATAAAAATGGACTCTTTTAAGATTTTTTTGTTTTACGAAGATATATTTTGCGTGTTGGCTCAAAGCCTTCCATGCGCAAATATCTATAAACCGTAGATTTGGACCTGATGCCTAATTGTTCTTGAATTTGGTCGATACTTAAGTTTTTTTCATATAGCATGGCTGTAGCCTTGGCCTTTTTGTTACGTTTAAGTTTCGGTCTTCCCATTTTCTTTCCCTTTGCCATGGCTGCTTTGCGCCCGGCTTGGGTACGTTCAACAATGAGATCGCGCTCAAATTCTGCTAGGCTAGCGAAAATGTGCATCATTAATTTCCCAGAGACGCTTGATGTATCGATGTTGTCTTTGAGAGACATTATCTCTACACCTTTTTCGTGCAATTCTGAAATGATGCTTAGTAAATCGCTTAAAGAACGTCCTAGACGGTCGAATTTGTACACGACTAGTATATCTCCCTTTCGAAGGTATTTAATCGCTTCTGTTAGCTCTAAACGCGCTTTTACGCCGCTTTTGTGCTCGGAATACACCTTCTCGCAACCAGCTTTTTCTAATTCTGCCAGTTGTAAGTCCAAATTCTGGTCTTTTGTAGAGACTCTTGCATACCCGATTCTTGCCATATTTGTATTTCTATTTAATTTCGATTGCAAAGATACAAAAAATCGAAATAACTACCAAGCTTTTTAGCAGTTATTTCGAGATTTTTTGTAGTTCGATTATATTTTAATTTTATCGAACTTTATTTTATTTTTACCTTTCTGCAAAGCTAGTTGGATGTATTTTATGCCATTAGGACTATTATTCCTTAAGATATTCTTCCTTTAATTCTCTCTCTACGCTTAGAGATGGATGATTATATATCTGCAAACGACATACTTCATTTGGTATTTTTTCATAAGATGGTGTATTTTCTATCCATATAAGGTGATTATCATCTATAGAATAGAGGTATTTTGTATCTGGTGTAGTTATATAATCGCTAATATTTTTAATATAAAGTCTATTTGCTTTTTCGTTATACATATAAGGTAATATGACATGTCCTATTTTTTGTGGTGGAATAAAATATAATAATCTAAAAGAAGTTTTCTTACGAATTTTATAAAAACCAGTACATATATCTCCAACGATGTCTCCAACTTTTAAACTGTCTAATATTACATTTGTTTTGCCAATAATATATGTTTTCTCCCATTGCCAAATTCTTTCATTATCCATATATTTATTTAAAGAGTGTGAAGCTACTTTCGGTAAAATAAAATAGTTTTTGCCTTTATATACTTGCATTCTAAAATGAATATTCTCAGAAGGAATATCTATCTTTAAGTTTGTCTTTGAATACCTTTTAGAAAACGATTGAAAAAAAGGAATAGATATTATGCAAAGAGTGACAATCACTCTTTGCATAATATCTATTTTATTTTTTTGGAGAAATATTAACATAAGCAGATATATTAGAATTATAAGTAGCACGTGTCTTATGGGGATCTTTATATTGCATATCAAAGACGTTAAATAAATAATATCCATTACCTTGTCCTCCCCATCCCCAATTACAATGCACTAAAGGAAGAACTTCTTTTTCTGTTTTTACGATTTCTCCTGTATTATAATCTTCATATTGCTTATATCTAATACCATCCGCATAACCGTCAATAACCCATATATGCCCTATTTTTTTATTTTCCTCTGTTGCACTAATTAAAACGGGATGAGAGCGTAAAACATTTACATAAATAACAAAAGATAATGGATTTTGTTCATATGTATAATTATACCCCATTGTATTCAAGGCATTTTTTACATTTGTCACATTTGTAGCCGAACTGCTTACTCCATATCTAGTTTTATCTAAGCGTCCTATATCTGAGATGAGATATGCTACAGCCGTTTTTCCTTTCTCGGTTGTTGGTTGTTTTTCCCCACTTAAAATTTCATTCCATAAATAATCATGACCATTATACTTTGCAGGATATTTATAATAAGCAAAGATCTGTCCTGTTGCTATAGCTGCACATCCTGCTTTTGCTCGTTTTTTTGTACCACTTACTTGGCAATAGTTATTAAATGGTGCTCCTTCTGTCCATTGAGTCTTTATTAAAGTATCTACAACATTTTGATATTCTTTAATAGATGTGTATATAATCCGATAGTCTTGATCCTGGCTATCTTGGTACACAGCTATTTCATTTCTAATATAATTTTCTATGTCTTTTGCAATAAACTGAGATAGAAAATTCTTTTTTACTTTATCGTTAAATTGACCATTATCTATCAATGCCAATATTGGAGTTGAAACACGTTTGTCTGCAGGAACCAAAGCATAACCTCCTTGTTTGTAATTTACAACATACATAAGTGGTTGATTTGCCTCTTGTGCAGTAGAATCAACCTCTGAAAAACTTATAGACAGAACATTTTCTGCCTCTACATTTTTACTTCTAGTACTATAACTGATAGCACTACATGATGCAATTTGAGCAGCTTCTTGAGGTGTTATTTGAAAACTTCCTCTTGAAGAGTTTTGCTCTGTAAAACCTATTTCATTTTCGCAGCTTGTTAGAAATAGTGAAAGTACAAGTAAAATAAATAAATATTTTTTCATAACTTAAAAAATTGTTTTACTATTTATACTTTTCTTAAATGCAAAGTTACTAAAAATAGTTATTTGTTGATCACAATGAGTCTATATTTAACACTATTTACACCATAAGCCATATGCTATTTTGTTACCTAGGTGCGAGAAATGCGCAAAACACGTTTAAAGGTAGTCATAGGATACTTTTAAGTGTGTTTTTAGATAGAAGGCGTTGCTAAAATGGGCCAACTATTGTCATTGTCTCTTCTTTGTATATACTCTTTTTCTGTCATAAATCTTTGTTGTTTTTTACTACTGCTATGACAATACCAGCTTCTTTACTTAACTCTTCTATTGTTATGTCTGGATTTTCTTGCATTGCATGAAGAAACTTACTACTTGACTCGCTTCTGAACATAACCTTACTTCCATCATACCACCATACATTTTCTGAAGTTTCTGTCGCAAAGCCTATGTAGTATTTCTGTTTCTTCTCTACAAATCCATTAAAATACTTGGCAAAGCGTTTGAATTGTGTATTACAGTATGCAATATCTTTCATCCGATTTGCAGACAATTAAATATTAATTTAACGCAGTATTGAACTTAATCTTTGCATCGATGTACCTAATAACTAATACATGTATAGGTCTATTAATTGAATGAAAGACAATAAGTCTTTTCTGTCTTCTGCTAGTTTGATTTCTGCTTTAACAAGTGTTGGAACTCCGTTTTCGTCTTGGTCCCATGGTGGCGACATTAGAGCAACGTTATAGTCGAAAGAAGACTGTTTGAGCCTGACAAGAATGTCGTCAAGGCATTCTATTCTCTTACGAGCAGCTTCTTTTGCGGCATTAATTTCTTCTTTAGAGGCATAAAGCTTCAGAAGTGTATTGTTTGAGGCGTGCAAGATTTGCACATCGTTGAGCAAAAGAACTGAAGGTGCAACAATCCTGTCTAGATCCGTCCAGACATGTTTCTTCTCTTTGACATATTGCCGAAGTTGGTTTGCGGTTGGAAGTTTAAAAGTTTCTTTTAAAACTCCAGCTGATTTTTTCTTTTTTTCTTCATTCATCGCTATTTCTTTTTAAGAACGTCTTTTGATAATGCACTTCTTAGAACTTTAACTGTTCCATCTTGGCTAGATTTGCGATATTCTGGGTTGGTTGTTATTCGAAGAATCTTATCTTTTACTTCTTCAACTTTAATAACGCTCATTCTAGATAGTGCATTAACAATTTCTCCCCTGAAGTCTGGGTCGTTAGAGAACCATTTTTTCAGGGTGAGGTCTATCATCATAATGTTGGAATCGTTTTGCTTAGCCTTTTCTGTATTTGATGAATACTCTACTTGGTTCTTTTTGGCCTGTGACTCAAGAGAATCGAGGAAGCTTAGCTGTACAGGATTATTGCTATGTTTCTCCTCTGTAGTTTTCTTTTCTTTGTAGGCATTAACATTTGCCGGATGCCCTTTGAAGCCTATAGAAAAATACCATCTGTCAGGATAGCGTTCTCCGCTAAATGATTCTGCTTCTGTATATTCGAAGTAGCAATCACAAAAGCCTGCTTCGTATTTTTCTTTTAGCTCCTTGTATGCTTTCTCTATCACAGCAGTGCGAAATTGACTGTGATTAGGGTATTTGGGCTTTTTTTTGCCGTCTTTTTCTGTATATACCTGAAAATTTTCTCTAATCTCTTTTTCTGTCATGTAGAAAGAGTAATTGTCATGTTTCTCAGCCTTGCATTTTATGTAGAAACGTTGAGTATAAGGGTTCTTTAGCTCAAATAAAGAATATACATCGAATTGTGTGAACTTACCTGACAGATTGAGCAAATAGGGTATTATCTTTTTTGAAAACTCTATTTCGAAAGTCTTTGTAGTTGGGTTATATTCGGCAGAACTGATCCAATTTACATATACCCAATTTTTGCCCTTGAAACTTTCTGGAATATCGCAACGTTTTTCGGCTAAAGCCTGTAATGCCGCTTTTAACTCTGGAAGATGGTTCCTCTTTCCGGCATTCTTTGAGCCCAGGCATTCTAATAACCGGGTTTCTGTTAGCGTTACAATCTCACTTCTAATGTCATTCGTGTTGTATGCGTGAATAGATGTGCCATCATCTAATTTTTTGATGGGGTATTTTTCCTGTAAAGCACGGACAGCCTGGTATAGAACGTTACGCTCATACCTCTTAAAAGAATCCTTTTCGTTTGCAATGCGATTGTCTTGCTGAACGATATATGATTTTTTTCCTTTGTTCTTTTTCATCTTCCCGAAATGTTTGTACTATTTTAAAAACGATGCAAAAATACGAAAATGAAACGACAAAACAAAAAGTTTCAGTTTTATTTTTTTCTTATTTAACAATAGAGCTTGGAGGAAAGTTTAAAAATGTAAAGAAATATTTATGATGTACGTAATAGGAGTAAAAGTATATATAATAGCAAGTTATTATATATAAGAAAAGTTAAATTATGGTGTTTTTGGTTGATGTTTTTACCTTTTTTGTAGAGAAAGCAGCTTCTTCCCAAAAAGTTTCAGTTTCTTCCCAAAAAGTTTCAGTTTCTTCCCAAAAA
>ERZ773227.1435-NODE-1435-length-16501-cov-13.855041_pt1 | contig 16501 bp, 10 predicted proteins | sample MGYA00580525_ERZ773227 | MGnify/ENA primary metagenome ERZ773227 (study PRJEB29015, sample SAMEA2737782) | human gut metagenome | biome: human gut; feature: human-associated habitat; material: faeces | place: China | collected 2012 ... | reverse complement strand
TGGCGATATCCGCGTCCACGGCCTTTTCCGATACCGGGCGCACCCGGCGGGTGAATTCCAGCCCCTTGTATTGGCCCAGCGTGACCTTGGGCAGGGCGTTTGCATTCTGTTCCATGGGAAATACTCCTTTTATATCCAAAGCGTTTGCAATTTAAAGTCCATGTCCGGCAAGCCAGGCTTCCGCCACCTGCGAGAACATTTCGGGGTAGAGGGCATCCTCCTGCGCGAAGGCATCCAGATAATATTCCACCTCAGCCCGATCGGCAGGCTCGGTGCGCTCCCACACGGTGAACACGGTGCCGTTGCCCATGTCAAAGCTGGCAGCCTGCGTAAAGTGCTCATCCCGCGCGGCGCAGAAGAGGGCGTTCCACCGGCCGGAGAGCTCGCCACCGCTGACAAAGGTCTGGGGGAGCGGCTCTGCAGTGAGCACGTACTTCGCCTCAAAGAACCGCACCGGGAACTCGTGGGTGCCCGGGATGGAGATGCCGGCGGACAGCTTGCCCTGCAGCTGGATGTCCGGCAGGGCGGCGTACTGGAACATGTCCGAGTTGTACAGCATATCGTGGGGGATCATGTAGGCGAACTCGCCCTTTTCCGCATCGCAGTGGGCATCGATCCAGTCGTCCACGCGCTGGATCTGGGCGGCATCGGTGCGGTCGTAGGTGAGCTTGTCCAGCCGGACGAATTCCGACACGGCCTTGAGGGGAAAATGATCCACCACAAAGCCCGGCAGAGCAACGGTGGTCAGCGGCGAGCAGCGCACGGACACCGCAAACACCATGGTAAAGCCCCAGTAGCAGAGCTTGACGGCGGTGTGCTTTTTCAGGCCGTCGGCCAGTGCGGCGGAACCAACGAGGAACAGCAGCAGCCACCCAGGCACGAACAGCAGCATCTGGTGGGAGCCGGTGTTCTGGATGCGGGTGAACAGCAGCATGCTCAGCAGGATCTCCAGCCCGGCAAGGCAGGGCAGCGCAGGCATTTTGCGCTTTTTCAGGCTGAACCACAGCCCCATGCCCACGAGCACAAGGTTCATCAGACCCATGCGCCAGAACTGCAGGCTGATCTCGGCCACAAAGCCGCCGCCGTTATAGTAGGAATAGCGCTCGGCGTAGCTGTAAGCGAGGATGCGGCTGACCATCGGCCACAGCAGGATCAGCATGGCCACCATGCTCATCAGGCCGAACAGCACGAGGTTGCGCACCTGCAAAAGCGCCTGCTTTTTCTGCCCGGCGCGGGCAGTGCGCGCGCTGCTTACCAGCACCAGCACCGCGTAGGCAAAGTAGTAGCCCACCACAAAATATAAGTACCACCGGCGGGAAAGGATGATGGCTGCTGTGGCGGCAAACAGCAGGCAAAAGCGCACCGGCTCCAGCTTTTCAAACCGGAAGTCCAGCGTGAGCAGCAGAATGCTGAAGCCGAAGATGAGGCCGAACCAGTCCGGCTGGCTGAGCATGGCGCTCATGCGCAGCCACGGGTAGGTGACCATCCAGGTCATGCCGATGAGGAAGTACCAGAAGCGGTTTTTCACCCGCAGCATCTGCCCTACCTTGATGGTAAGCCCTGCCAGCAGCACCAGCAGCATGGGCAGGATGCTGAACACCTGACAGAAGGCAAAGCTGTCGCCGGTGTGGTCGCTCAGGCAGAAGGGAAACTCCAGAAACAGGGTGATGAAGTTGGTATAGTCCTCGGCAAAGGAGCCGAAGATGAACAGGAAACCCGCCGCCGGGCTTTGCAAAAAGGCGGCTTCGGCACTGTACTGTTTGCTGATATAGTTAAAATAATCCCAGATGTAAACAAAGCTGCGGCGACCAAGCGCCCAGAAAAAATAGACCAGCGCCGCCGCCCACAGGCCAACAATGATTGCTTTGTGGAACAGGTCGAACTTTACCCCCGCTACCCGCAGCACCAGCAGCACACAGGCAAACAGGGCAAGGTTACACCACAGGCTCACCAGCGGAAAAAAGAACTTGCTGCCGGGCGCAGCCAGCGCAAAAACGGCCAGCAGCACCGCCGCTGCAGCCAGCACCAGCGCAGTTTTCGCCGCAGCGGAAACGCGGGGCTTTGTAATGGGTTCGGTCATGGAACAAGACCCTCCTTGCAAAGTTTCACACCCTACAGTATAACAACTCCCCGGGGCACTGTCCAGCACCCCGGCGGCGAAAAATGCAGAATGTCCCGCCGCTTTCAAAGCAGACGGGACATTTTTGCGTAAATATTACTTATCGGAAACTTCTGCAACGGCCTTAGCAGCCTTTGCCGCCTTGCGCTTTTGCGCCAGCGCCCTGTTGGCGCTCAGGCGGGCGGCGTCCGGGTTCGGGGCTTCCGGGGTAAGCCGCAGCAGATAGCTGCCCATGGCGGGCAGGTCCAGCGTCAGGGTGTAGTCCCTGCCGAACACGCCGCCGTCGGTGGTGTGGAAGTTCTGCTTGCGGTGCGCCTTGTGCACGCCGCCCCAAGTGCCGGCCTCGGTGTCCAGCACCAGCTCTGCGCTGCAGGGGAACTTGAGGTACAGGGGGAACTTTTTGTGGGCGTGGTCCTGCGTGTTCATCACGCAGAGCAGGTTCTGCCCGCGCCCCTTGCGCAGCCATGCGTACACGCCCTCGGCGCAGCTTTCGTTTGCTACCCACTCAAAGCAGTCCGGGTTGTACTCGCCGTCATACAAAGCAGGCTCGGAGGCGTAGGTGCGGCAGAGGTTTGCAAAGTACTTCTGGAAGGCATCGTGGAAGGGGTATTCCAGCAAATTCCAGTCCAGCTCCCGTTTTTCGTCCCACTCCCGGAAGTGTGCCAGCTCGTTGCCCATAAAGTTCAGCTTTTTGCCGGGATGGGTGTACATATAAAAATACAGGGTGCGCAGCTGGGCGCACTTTTCCGCGTAGCTGCCCCACAGCTTGTCAATGATGGTCTTTTTGCCGTGCACCACTTCATCGTGGCTCAGCGCCAGCAGATACAGCTCGTTGTAGAAGTAGTGCATGCTGAACAGCAGCTTGCCGTAGCAGCCCGGGCGCTCGCCGAAGGGGGTGGCAAAGTAGTCCAGCGTGTCGTGCATCCAGCCCATGTCCCACTTGTAGTCAAAGCCCACGCCCTCGTAGCGGGTGGGGGCGGTCACCTTGAGGAAGTTTGTGGAGTCCTCCGCCATGTAGATGCCGGTGGGCCAGCGCTCGTTCAGCCCGTGGTTCAGGCTGCGCAAAAAGTTCACCGCGCCCTGATTTACGCCGCGGTTGGGGTCGCCCTGCCAGTACAGCGCCCGGGAGATGGCGTCCATGCGGATGCCGTCGCAGTGGTACACGTCCATCCACAGCCCGGCGGCGCTGCTCAGAAAGCTGCACACCTCCCGGCGGTAGTAGTTGAAGTTGCAGGTGCCCCACTCGCTCTGTCCCACGTCGCTGTCGTACTCGTACAGGTAGGTGCCGTCAAACTTTGCCAGCGCGTCGGCGTTGGCGGCAAAGTGCACCGGCACAAAGTCCATGATAACGCCAATGCCCATGCGGTGGCAGGCATTGACAAAGCCCGCGAACTGGGCGGGAGTGCCATAGCGGCTGGTCACCGAGAAATAGCCGGTGGTCTGGTAGCCCCAGCTGCCGTCAAAGGGGTGCTCGGCCAGCGGCAGCAGCTCCACATGGGTAAAGTGGTGCTCCAGCAGCCACGGGATCAGCTCCCGCGCCAGCTCCTCGTAGTTGTACCACCCGTCCGAGCCGTCCGGCTTGCTTGCGCCGGGCTTGTGCTTCCAGCTGCCGGCGTGCAGCTCGTAGATGTTCAGCGGGCGGTTGCGGCATTTATCCCGCCGCTCCATCCACGCAGTGTCGTCAAAGGTGAAATCCAGCTTTGTCAGCTTGCTGGCGGTGCCGGGGCGCAGCTCGGTGGCAAAGGCGTAGGGGTCGCTGCGCATCACGGTGCTGCCGTCTGCGCCGTGCACGCGGTATTTGTACAGATCCCCCTCCGCAAGGCCGGGGATAAAGGCGCTCCACACGCCGGTATCGGCTTTTTCCATGGGCACACCGCGCTCCCAGCCGTCAAAGCCGCCGCACACCTCCACGGCGGTGGCACCGGGTGCCCACACGGCAAAACGCCAGCCCTCGGCGCCGTTTGGGTCGGTGCAGGGGTGCGCACCCAGAATGCGGTAGGCATCGAAGCAGTCGCCACTGAAAAACGTGCGGGGGATCACAGGGTAATTCATGCAAAGATCTCCTTACTTCTCTATGTTGACCGGCGGCGTGCGCCGGTTGTTCCAAGGCGGATTTGGGCAAACTATCCAAGAAAAACGGCTGTTTACCGGCATGATGGCCGATAATCTTAGCGAATCTTGACAAAAATCGGCAAATTTTCACATATTTGCCAAATCTTGTGGTATACTGTTGCTACTGCCGTGCAAGCGGCGCAACTTTTTAAGCAATAGAACGGGAGCGAATGATCATGGCTTGGTATGACGAAGCAGTATTTTATCACATCTATCCGCTGGGGCTGTGCGGCTGTGCGCACGAAAACGACGGCCAGCCCACCCCGGGCGCTTTTGCAAAGCTGGAAGCATGGGCAGCCCACGCGGCAAAGCTGGGCTGCACGGCCATCTACATCGGCCCGCTGTTCGAAAGCGGCTCCCACGGTTATGATACCATCGACTACCGTCTGGTGGACCGCCGCCTTGGCACCAACGAGGAGTTCAAGGCTTTTGTGGCGGCCTGCCACGCCCGCGGGCAGCGGGTTATCGTGGACGGCGTGTTCAACCATGTGGGACGCGATTTCTTTGCGTTCCAAGACCTGAAGGCAAACCGCGAGAACGCCCGCTATAAGGACTGGTTCTGCGATGTGAACTTCTGGGGCAACAACGAGTATAACGACGGCTTTTCCTACGGCAACTGGGGCGGCTATAACCTGCTGGTCAAGCTGAACCAGCGCAACCCGGAGGTGCAGCAGTACCATTATGATACCGTCCGCTTCTGGGTGGAGCAGTTCGACATCGACGGCATCCGTCTGGATGCAGCCGACGTGCTGGATTTCGACTTCATGCGGGGGCTGCGCCGTCTGGCAAACGAGGTAAAGCCGGAGTTCTGGCTGATGGGCGAGGTCATCCACGGCGATTACAGCCGCTGGGCAAACCCGGAAATGCTGCACTCGGTCACCAACTACGAGCTGCACAAGGGCCTGTGGAGCGGACACAACGACCATAACTATTTTGAAATTGCCCACACCATGCGCCGGCTGCAGGGGCTGTGCCACGACACCCGGCTGTATCTCTTCTCGGATAACCACGATGTGGAGCGCCTGCCCAACAAGCTGCGCAACCGGGAGCACATCCGGCATATCGCCATTCTGGTGTACAGCCTGTGGGGCATCCCGTCCATCTACTACGGCTCGGAGTTCGGCATCGAGGGCAAAAAGGAGTGGGGCAGCGACTGGCCGCTGCGCCCCTGTCTGGAACTTGAGGACTATGCTGATGCAGAACGTACAAATCCTGTTACCAGTGTATACAAAGCTCTGGGGAAATGCAAGGCTGAGTTGCCGGAAATGACCTACGGCGAGGTAAAAGAATTGCAGCTTACTACCCAGTGCTACGCCTTTGCCCGGGTGCTGGACGGCAAGGCCGTGGTGGCGGTGCTGAACAACGGCGATACCCCCGCACAGCTGGAGTTCCAGCTGCCGGTGGAAACCGCCAAGGTCACCGACCTGCTGGCGGACACCGTGGGCGCACAGGAGGTGCTGGTCTCTACCGAGTGGAACCGCATGAAGGTGCAGCTGCCCTCCAATTACGCCACCCTGCTGCGGGTAGAATAAAGCAACGCCTGCGGCGTGACCGGAGCGAAAGCCTTTACCCTTTGGGGATAGGTTTCCCCCGTCCGGGGGAAGCCTTTTTTCGGAAGCCTGCGGTTGGAATAACCTTGCACATTGCGCTGCGTTTTGCTACAATAAGGAGAGAAAAGTCGTTTTACGGAAAGGAAGCCTGATCCTCTATGAATGCAGCACAGCGCAGAGAATGCATCCTGACCCGGCTGAACAGCGCCGGTGCCCCCTTAAGCGCCAGCACACTGGCGGCAGAACTGGGGGTGTCGCGGCAGATCGTGGTAGGGGATGTGGCGCTGTTGCGTGCCGGTGGGGCGCAGATCGATGCCACCCCCCGGGGCTACCAGCTGCACCCGGCGGAGAAGGGCTATACCGGCATTCTGGCCTGTGTGCACCGCACGCAGGAGGAGATGCGCCGGGAGCTGTACACCGTGGTGGATCAGGGCGGTACGGTGGTGGATGTGGCGGTGGAAAACAGCCTTTACGGCGAGATCCGCGCCACGCTGAACCTGTGCAACCGGTACGATGTGGACAACTTTATCCGTCAGGCAGCCGATGCGCCGGAAAGCCTTTTGAGCCGCATGACCGGCGGCGTGCACCTGCACACTTTGCGCTGCCCGGACAAGGACACCTTTGCCCGCATCCGCGATGCTTTGGAGCAGCAGGGGCTTTTGTACCGCAAGGAGTAACGCTGCTCCACTTATACCCAGTATAAAAAGGCTTGCGGGGCTTGTCTATCCGCAAAACCGGAAAAATGTTGGAAAATCAACAAAAATGCAAAAGGGGTGGGTTTTCTGGATATCCGCATTGAAAAGACCGAGCGCGCCATCAAAGAAGCCTTTATGGAGCTGCGCCGCGAAAAGCCGGTGGAGAAGATCCGTGTCAAGGAGCTGTGCGACCGCGCCTGCATCAATAAATCCACATTTTACGCCCATTATCAGGATATCTATGCGCTGGCCAACGCCATGGAGGACGAGATGGTGCACGCGGTGGTGGAAAGTCTGCCCCGCCTGACCGCCAGCGATGTGAGCGAGCGCACCGAGTGGCTTGCGCGGGAGATGTTCCGCGCCTTTGCCGCGCATCAGGCCGAGATCAGCGTGCTGTTCTCCGGCTCCCGGCAGGGGCTGTTCATCAACCGGGTGGAACAGGCCATGTGCCAGTGCATCGCCCAGACAGACCCCACTTTTGAGGCGGACGTAGTGCGCAAGGTGGTGCTTTCCTTCTGTGTACAGGGGTGTTACTACACCTTTACCAGCTACTGCGGTCAGATGGACGAAAAACGCCTTGTGACGCTGCTTGCCTCCATCGCCCGCGCCGCGCAGCGGATACGGATGTAACGGGACTGGTTTTGAATGCGCTCTGCGCATAAACAGCGGAAAAATTAGTTTTATTTTCGGGATAGCGGAGCGTCTGCGGACGCTCCGCTATCCCATTTTTATAGGGGACGCGTGCTTTTGGCATAACCACCAAAAAATAAGACGAAAATTCGTCATCTATACTTTTTTACCAGATTTTTTAAGAAAGAGTTTACACTATGCCGGAAACAGTGGTATTATATAAAATAGTATACCATGGCGTAAAATGCGCCTGCGTACGCCGGGAGGGTATTGGCAAGATGAAGAACAGGATCTCGCGCCGCAGCTTTCTGGCGGCGGCTGCGGTCTCGGCAGCGGCACTGGCTGTGTCCGGCTGTGATGCAAAAACGAGCAAAAAAGAAGTGACCGACATCACGGTATGGAACTACTACAACGGCGACCAGCTGGAAAGCTTCAACCGCCTTGTGAGCACCTTCAACGAGACCATCGGCAAGGCAAAGGGCATCCGGGTGTCCAGCTCCAGTCAGGGCACGGTGAACGATCTGGAGGCCAACGTGATGGACGCTGCCGAAGGCAAGGTGGGCTCTGCGGAGATGCCCACCATTTTTGCCGCCTACGCGGATACCGCTTATAAGCTGGACCAGATGGGCATGGTGGTAGACCTGAAGGACTACCTGACCGAGGATGAAAAGGCCGCCTTTGTGCCCGGCTATATCACCGAGGGCGATTTTGACGGCAGCGGCAGCATAAAAATTTTTCCGGTGGCAAAATCCACCGAGCTGATGTTCTTTAACGATACCGACTGGCAGCGGTTCTCGAAGGACACCTTTGTGCGTTACGGTGCCCTTTCCACCATGGAGGGTGTGACCGCAGTGGCCGAACAGTACTACAACTGGTCCGGCGGCAAGGCGCTGTTTGGCCGGGATGCGATGGCAAACTATATGATTGTGGGCGCAAAGCAGCTGGGCTGCGAAATTTTTGAAGTGCACAACGGCAAAATGACCCTGCACTTTGACCATGATGTGGTGCGCAAACTGTGGGATAACTACTATGTGCCCTTCGTCAAGGGGTATTTTGCCGCCAACGGCCGCTTCCGCAGCGATGACGTAAAAACCGGCGCACTGCTGGGCTGTGTAGGCTCCTGTGCCAGCGCCACCTTCTTCCCGAAGCAGGTGATGCCGGGGGACAATCAGGTCCACGATATCGAGATGAAGGTGCTGCCTGCGCCCCGGTTTGCCGGGAGTGAAAAGGTGGTGGTGCAGCAGGGCGCCGGCATGGTGGTCACCACCGGCACCGAGGCCGAGATCAACGGCGCAGTCACCTTTTTAAAATGGTTCACCGAGCCGCAGAATAACATCGCTTTCGCGGTGGAGTCGGGCTATCTGCCGGTGACCACTGCCGCCAACGACATGGACGCCATCCGCGCAAGCGGGTTGGAACTGACCGACAATATGGAGCAGGTCCTTTCCGGCGCGGTAAAAACGGTGCGCGAAAACGAGCTGTACACCCCTACGGCCTTTGCAGGCGGCAATGCAGTCCGCAAGATACTGGAATACAGCATCGGCGATCAGGCCAGTGCCGACCGGGACACGGTGCTGGAACGCATCGCCGCAGGCCAGAGCGCGGAAGCAGCCATGGCAGAATTTTTGACCGACGACTATTTTGAGGCGTGGTATCAGGCCACCCTTGCACAGTTACAGCAGTACGAGGGCTGACCGCCCGCAAAAAAGACGGAAAGGGGGCAGGGCGATGTTTGACGCATGGAAAGAGCGCCAGCGGCAGCGCTTGAAAAACAGACCGGAAAGAACCGTGTTCTACAATATTTTTGCCACCATGATGCTGGTGCTGGTGGTGGAGCTGCTGATGGCGGTCGCCAGCATCCTTGCCGTCAACGTGACCGGGCAGCTGGACGAAAACGCCAAGGATCTGCTTACCATGCGGGTGCGCAACCGCGCCAGCTATGTGCAGGAGATCCTGCGGAACGCGGAGGATCTGGATCAGCTGAGCGAGCAGATCACCGCCACCACCCAGCAGCTGCTGAAAAGCGGCGATATCTCGCTGGATACGCTGGATAACAGCAGCGAGCAGAGCGATGCTTTGCTGGTAGCGCTTGCCCCGCAGCTTCTGGACACCCTGCGCACAAAGCAGGTGACCGGCATCTTTCTCATCCTGAACACCCATGATCTGGACACCTGCGAGGTGGGCAAAAAAATGCCCGGCATCTACCTGCGGGATATGGACCCGGACGCCCGCCCTTCGGAGCGCAACAGCGACCTTTTGCTGGAACGCGCCAGCGCCACAGTGGTAAAAGAACTGGCCATCGGCACGGATAAGGGCTGGCAGCCCGCTTTCCCCTATCAGGGAGATACCAAGGGCGGCATCCTGCGCACGGTCTTTCAGACCGCGTATAAGAGCGGTGCCAGCCTTTCGGCGGAAAGCTATGGCCGCTGGACCACCAACTCCTACTGTCTGGCAGGGGACGACCGGCACGCCATTGCCTACTCGATGCCGCTGATCCTGCCGGACGGCACGGTATACGGCGTGGTGGGCGTGGAACTGCTCACGGACTATCTGCAAACAAAGCTGCCTTTCACCGAGCTGGACGAGGACAAGGCAGGCACCTATTTTATCGTGACCACTACCGATGATGCGCTGACGGACGACGTGCTCTCCCTGCGCAAGACCGTGACCTCCGGCGAGGATCTGGTAACGGCGGATGCACCGCTGGGCGTTTTGAACTGCCGCAGCGACGGCAACGGCGGCAACTGGGCGGAGCTGAACGGCAAGCGCTATTATATGGTGCTGGAGCCGCTGCTGGTGTATAACCGCAACGCGCCCTTTGCCGCCGAAAAGTGGTTTCTGGCCGGTACCATGGAGCAGTCGGTGCTGCTGGCTTTTTCCGACCGGGTGCGCGAGGTGCTGCTGGCTACCTTACTGTTCACGCTGGTGCTGAGCGTTTTGGGCAGCCTGCTGATCTCGGCACGGCTGGCCAGCCCCATCAACCATTTGTACCGCGAGGTGATAGACGCGCAGGAGAAAAAGACCTTCCCGCACCTGTCCCGCACCGCCATCCGGGAGGTGGACCGCTTTGCCGAGACCATTACCGAGCTGAACAGGGAGCTGGTGACCAACTCCACCAAGTTTTTGCGCATCATGGATATGGCCAGTGTGGAGATCGGCGGCTACGAGCTGCGCACCGACACCGGCAGCGTGTTCGTGACCGATAATTTCTTCTCCCTGCTGGGCAAGCCCGAGATGCAGGGCGAGCCGCTGAGCGTGCGCCGCTTTGAGGAGGTGCTCAAGGGCATCCGGGAAAAGAATCCCTGTGACCACACCGCCGAGGGGGACGAGCTGCTGACCATTCAGCAGCCGGACGGCGTGCGGTACATCATGCTGCGCAGCACCATCGAGGGGCACGCCAAGATCGGCCTTGCCGAGGACGTGACCGCCGCCGTGCTGGAGCGGAAGCGCATCGAGCACGAGCGCGACTACGATATTCTGACCGGGCTGTACAACCGGCAGGCCTTCAACCGGGTGTGCACCGAGCTGTTCGCCGCGCCGGAGCGCATGGGCGTGGCTGCGCTGATGATGATGGACCTGGATAACCTCAAGCACATCAACGATACCTACGGCCACGACTGGGGCGACCAGTACATCCGCCGCACCGGTCGGTGCCTGCGGGACAATACCCCCGCCGGGACGGTCTGCGCACGCCTTTCCGGCGACGAGTTCCTTGTGCTGTTCCACGGCTACTGCAGCCGGGACGCAGTGCGGGAAAAGATCGACTGCCTGACCAATGCCATGCAGCAGAGCGTGGCGCTGCTGCCCAGCGGCAACGCTTTGCACATCAGCCTTTCCGGCGGCATCGCGTGGTACCCGGACGATGGGCAGGACTGGGAGACCCTGAAAAAATACGCCGACTTTGCCATGTATCAGGTCAAGCACGCGGACAAGGGCCGGGTGGAGGAGTTCGACATCGGGGTGTACAACCGCGAAGCCTACGCCGAGCGCACCCGCCGGGAGTTCCGGCAGCTGCTCAGCAATGCGCAGGTGTTCTACTGCTTCCAGCCCATCTTCTCGGCGCGCAGCGGCAGGGTAGTCGCCTACGAGGCGCTGATGCGCTCCGACCTGCCCACCCTGCGCTCCCCGGCCACCATCATGAAGCTGGCGCGGGAGCAGGGGGCACTGTACGAGATCGAGCGCATCACCTTTACCAAGGCGCTGGAGACCTTCGACAGCCTGTGCCGGGCGGGCAGCGTGTCCGGGGATGCCATGCTCTTTGTCAACTCCATCGCCAACACCTGCCTGTCGCATGAGGACGGCAAATATATAAACAGCCATTGGCACGAGCTGTGCCGCCGCATGGTCGTCGAGATCACCGAAGAGGAAGCCATCGACTACGAAGCACTGGAGAAAAAGCGCAATGCACCGGGCTTTTCCGGGATGTTTGCACTGGACGATTACGGCAGCGGCTATTCCAACGAGAATACGCTATTGCAGCTTGCACCCCGGTTCGTCAAGGTGGATATTACCATCATCCGTGGCATCGACACCTCGCCGGACAAGCAGCAGATCCTGCGCAATGTGGTGGCCTACGCCCACCCCCGCAGCATGAAGATCGTTGCCGAGGGCGTGGAGACCGCCGCCGAGCTGCGCACGGTCATCGAGCTGGGCGCAGACCTTTTGCAGGGCTATTTTCTGGCACGCCCGGCCATTGTGCCGGGGGAGATCGCGCCGGAAGCGGCTGCGATCATCCGGGAGCTGCAGCGCCGGAAAAAAGACTGAAATATATGCCCTCCCGGGCGCTGCGGCGCTGGGAGGGTTTTTGCAACGGAGGTAAAAAGATATGGTACAGGTGGACCTCATCACCGGCTTTTTGGGTGCAGGCAAGACCACCTTTCTGCGCCGCTATGTGCGGTACCTTGTACAGCAGGGGCATAAGGTGTGCATTCTGGAAAACGATTTTGGCGCGGTGAACGTGGACGCCATGCTGGTGCAGGAGGTGCTGGGCCCCGGCTGCGATGTGGAGACCATCAGCGGTGGCTGCGACTGCGACACCCACCAGCGCCGGATGCGCACCAAGCTCATCGCCATGGCCATGCGCGGCTTTGACCGTGTAGTGGTGGAGCCCAGCGGCATCTTTGATGTGGACGAGTTTTTCGATATCCTGCGGGACGACCCGCTGGACCGGTGGTATCAGCTGGGCAGCGTCATCGCCATTGTGGATGCCCTGCTGCCGGAAACGCTTTCGCCGCAGGCAGAGTACCTGCTGGCTTCCGAGACCATGAACGCGGGCCGCGTGCTGCTGAGCCGCGCCCAGCTGGCAGCGCCCGCCCAGTGCGCTGCCGCCGCTGCCCACTTGGAGCGTGCACTGGAAGCCGCAAAGTCCTCCCGCCGCTTTGCGCCGGGGGAGATCCTTGCCAAGGACTGGGCTGCCCTGACCGATGCTGATCTTGCCGCCCTTGCCGCCTGCGGCTACCGGCAGGCCAGCTGCGAAAAGCTGCATTTTGACCAGCACGCGGCCTTTACCTCCCTTTGCTTTCTGGAACTGCACCTCACCCCGGAGCAGCTGCAGGCCGCCGCACAGCGGTTGTTCGCCGCGCCCGAGTGCGGGCAGGTGTTGCGGGTCAAGGGCTTTGCGCCCGCCCCGGCAGGCGGCTGGCTGGAACTGAACGCCACCGCCGCCGGCTGCACCCTTACGCCCATCCCGCAGGGGCAGGAGGTAGTCATCGTCATCGGCGAGGAGCTGGACAAAGCCGCCATTGAAGCAAACCTGAAGGGGTGAAAGACCGTTTTCCCCCATAATAAACCGCATTGTGGAAAAACAGGAGGGAACATCATGCAGGAAGTACGTGCAGCTGTTATTGGCACAGGCGTCATGGGGCGCAAGTATGCCCAGATGATCGCAGAAGGAAAGGCGGGCGCATTGCGCCTGACCGCCGTGGTCTGCCGCAGCACCGGGGCGCAGCAGTGGGCAAAAGATACCCTGCCGGATACGGTGCGGGTGTGCCCCAACGCCGAGGAGCTGTACGATTATGCAGAAGAGTTTGACGCCGTGCTGGTGGTCACCCCGCACAAGACCCACCCGGCGCTGGTGATGCAGGCTTTTGCCCACGGCAAGCACGTCTTGTGCGACAAGCCCAGCGCAAACGCGCTGGCACCGGCGCTGGAAATGAACCGCGCCGCCGAAAAAAGCGGCCTTGTTTTTGCCATGATGTTCCATCAGCGCCGATACAAAAAGTATATGCGGCTTAAAAAATTACTGGATGATGGGGCGCTGGGCGAGATCAAGCGGGTGCAGCTGGAAAACAGCCGCTACTTCCGCACATGGATGTACCACCGCTCCGGCAGCTGGCGTTCCAGCTGGGCAGGGGAGGGCGGCGGCGCGCTGCTCAATCAGGGCCAGCACATTCTGGATATCTGGCAGTGGCTGTTCGGAATGCCGAAGAGTATTTATGCCGTAATACCATACGGTAAGTATAACGATTTCATGGTGGACGATGAAGCTACCCTGCTGATGGAGTACCCGCAACAGCGCACCGCCACCTTTATCCTTTCCACCGGCGAGGGCAGCTACACCGAGCGGATGGAAATCGTGGGCACAAAGGGCACCGCCCTGCTGGAAGAGGACACCCTCACCCTGCACACCTACACGCCAGACACCGAGACCTACCGCCGCACCGCCGACTGCACCGAGCGCCAGCAGCTTACCGAGACCACCGTTACCGAGCAGTTCGCGCCGCAGGCAGAACCCTACCCGGAGATGCTGGCAAACTTTGCGGATGCCATCCTGCACGGCACGCCTCTGACCGCCCCCGGCGTGGAGGGCGTGCGGGCGCTGGAGCTGACCGACGCGGCTTACCTGTCTGCATGGCTGGGGGAGAAGCTCACCCTGCCGCTGGACGCAGACCGCTTTGAGCAGGAACTGCAAAAGCATATTCAGGAGGAACAGACAAATGGCTAAACTGCGGTTTATCGTAGTAGGCTCCGGCTGGCGGTCGCTGTTTTACTGGCGCATCGCGCAGGCGCTGCCGGAGCGGTTCGAGCTGTGCGCCATGCTTTGCCGCACCGAGGAAAAGGCCGAAAAAATGCACCGGGAGTACGGCGTGCCGGTAAGCACCTCGGCGGAGCAGTGCATTGCCCTGCACCCGGACCTTGTGGTGGTGGCAGTGAATAAAGCGTCCATCGCCGCCGTCAGCACCGAATGGCTTGCCCGGGGCTTTGCCGTGCTGAGCGAGACCCCGGCGGCGCTGGAGGAGGACGCATTGCGCGCCCTCTGGCAGCTGCACCGGCAGGGCGCAAAGCTGCAGGTTGCAGAGCAGTACTGGCTGTACCCCACGCTGGCAAAACGGCTGGCAGCAGTGCGCAGCGGCGCGCTGGGCACGCCGCAGTTTGCCCGGCTGTCGGTGGCGCACGGCTACCACGCGGTCAGTCTGGCGCGGCAGTTCCTGAACGCCGGGCAGCAGCCGGTGCGGGTGACCGGACGCAGCTGGACGGAAAAGATCATCGAAACGGATTCCCGCTGGGGTGCGGTGCATAACGGCGCACTGGTGGAAAAGACGTTGCAGCAGCACACGCTGGAATTTGCGGGCGGCGGCACGGCGTTTCTGGATTTTAACGGCGTGCAGTACCACTCTTACCTGCGCAGCACCCACACCAGTGTGCAGGGAGAGCGGGGCGAAGTGTTCGACGACACCCTGCGCTGTCTGGATGCCGCCGGGGAGCCGGTGTGCCGTCCGCTGACCCCGCTGCCCGACCCGCTGGCAGCTGCCGCCGCGCAGGCAGGGCTTAACGAGGACGAGACCGCCATCGCCTGTTTTCTGGACAGGATGCAGGGCTATCTTGCCGGCGGGGCAGAGGTGTACCCGCTGGCAGACGCCTTGCAGGACGCCTACCTTGCCCTGCTGATGGAGCGCGCCCTTGCCGCCCCCGGCCAGCCGGTGGAAAGCACCCCGCAGCCGTGGAATACAGAAGAAAGATAAAAAAGGCTCAGAAGCACCGACAGGTGCTTCTGAGCCTTTTTATAATGAAATCACATCAGGTCGATCAGTGCTTCCACCTCGTCCATGCGGGTAGCCCAGCTGGTGGCGATGCGCACCACGGTGTGGGTGTCATCGAACTTCTCCCAGAAGCCGAACTTTGCCTTGCCTTCCAGCGCAGCCAGCTGGGCATTTTCCAGCACAAGGAAGATCTGGTTGGTGGGGGAGTCCATAAAGAAGCGATAGCCCTTTTCCGCAAAACCGGCTTTCAGGCGGTTGGCGGTGACAATGGCGTTTTTGCTGATGGAGAAATACAGGCCATCGGTGAACAGCACGTCAAACTGGATGCCCAGCAGCCGCCCCTTTGCCAGCAGTGCGCCCTGCTGCTTGACCATGGTCATAAAGTGCGCCGGTGCGCCGTGGGGGAACACCACAGCCTCGCCGCACAGCGCACCCACCTTGGTGCCGCCGATGTAGAACACATCGGTCAGCCGGGCAAGGTCGGCCAGCGTCACGTCCGTGCCTTCGGCAGCCAGACCGTAGCCCAGCCGTGCACCATCTAAGAACAGCGGCATCTTGTACTCCTGACACACAGCGTGCAGGGCTTCCAGCTCTGCCTTGGTGTACAGGGTGCCGTACTCGGTGGGGTGGGAGATGTACACCATGCCGGGGAACACCATGTGGTCGTGGTTGTCATCGGCGTAGAAGGTGGCTACCAGCGCCCGCAGCTCGGCGGCGTCCAGCTTGCCGTTGTGCTGCGGCAGGGTGATGACCTTGTGGCCGGTGTACTCGATGGCACCGGCTTCGTGCCCGGCCACATGGCCGGTGGCAGCAGCCACTACGCCCTGCCACCGCTGCAGCATGGACGCGATGACGATGGCGTTGCTTTGGGTGCCGCCGGAGATGAACTGCACGTCGGCCTCCGGGCAGGCGCAGGCGGCGCGGATCTTCTCCCGGGCGCTGGCGCAGTAGGGGTCGGTGCCGTAGCCGGAGACCTTTTCAAAGTTGGTCTCGGTCAGCTTTTGCAGAATTGCGGGGTGTGCACCCTCGCAGTAGTCGTTTTCAAAATACAGCATGGCAAAACGCTCCTCTATATAATTGTAAGAAAACAGTACCTCTATTCTACATCGCCGCGAAAACCCTGTCAAACCCAAAACGGCGCACTGCGCACACAATGCGTTGCAGAGCATTTATGAATGCCGGAATGCAGCCGGAAAGACCGCAAAAATGCCTGCGCAGCTCACAGCGGAGCTGCGCGATTGCAAAAAATGCGAAAGTATGATTCTTTCCAAAAACACGAAAAGTTTTTTGAAAAAGTGCTTGACAATTCTGCTGCATCTGGTATAATAACTATCGTTCCGAGCGTCACAGCTCACGAACACAACAGAATATGCGGATATGGCGGAATTGGCAGACGCGTTAGATTCAGGTTCTAAT
>ERZ773227.1425-NODE-1425-length-16571-cov-4.294805_pt1 | contig 16571 bp, 9 predicted proteins | sample MGYA00580525_ERZ773227 | MGnify/ENA primary metagenome ERZ773227 (study PRJEB29015, sample SAMEA2737782) | human gut metagenome | biome: human gut; feature: human-associated habitat; material: faeces | place: China | collected 2012 ... | reverse complement strand
ACACCGTCGGCTGGAGGAATACATACTCCGGCCGTTTTTTTCTGTCAGACCCGCGCAGGGACGCCCGTGTGGACGCTGTAGGAAGTCACATTCCGGATGGTCTCGCCGTCGATCTGCAGCGCACAGGGGCGGTCAAAGCGCACCTCGATGTCATGGCCTGTCAGGATCTCGACCATTTCCGTGTGCTTTACATGGCCGCCCTTGAAAATGGACGGGAATACCGCCAGCGTCTTGATCTTGCCGCTGCCGTGCATGACGCACACGCTGACCTTGCCCTCAGCATTGCCGCGATGCTGGTCCGGCGTAACCATCATGCCGCCGCCGTAAAAGCGGCCGTTCATCGTCGGCGCGAGCCAGACGCGGCGATAGCGCTTCGTCTTGCCATCGACCGTGACCTCGGCGTTAGCCGGGTGGAAGTGAAACAGCAGGCCCTTGATGGCGATGGCCGTATAATTCACGGGCTTGTCGGCCTTGCCGCGCAGAGCGTCGCCGACCTCGCAGCAGTAGCCGTCAATGCCGTAGCCGATGCCGTTGAGGAAGCGCCAGTGCTTTCCGTTCACCGTGACCGTGGGCAGATCGCGCAGATGCTGCGCCACGGGGACCGGGTCCGCGCCCTTCTCGAGGCCGAGATCATGCAGGAAGTCGTTTCCGCTGCCGGTGGCGAAATAATAGAGCTTCTCCGGGAGGGCCATGCCGTTCGTGTCGTTGAGAAAGCGGTTCAGCGTGCCGTCGCCGCCCGCGATGATAAGGGACGCATCCACCGGGAGCGTGCCGAGCCAGGCCGCATAGTCGCTGATCGTTGTCATATCGGTATAGGAAAACGTCTCCTCCGGGAAGCGCGCGTCCAGAGCGCGTGCCTGCTGCGCACCGCTGCCGTTTCCGGCCTGCGGATTAAAAAGCACGTATTGCATACCGTTCTCTCTCCTTTTGGCATTTTTAAGGAACCTCTGATTAAATTGCAAGAGCGGTCAGCGAGGGATTTTGTTCCAAATTGAGGTTTGGAAATTGCAGGAATACTTTGTGTACCCGCAAGGGGCATGCCGCATCCGTAAGGCGGCAAAGCCGCCAACGGCTGCGCAATATTTCAAGATTTTCAAACCGATAAGTTGGGGCGAAAGACCCGCTGAGCGCCGCAGTCGATTTATTCAGAGGTTCCTTAATTATTATATCGGAGAAATTTCGGCAAATCAACGGTCACTTTCGACAGAATGTAACAGAAGCGTACGCTTCGGCCTCCAGCAGAAGCGGCTCCGTGCGCGGGCCGAGCGCTGCAGTGAGATACCCGAGCTCGTCCGGAATGGCCTGTCCGTGCATCACATGCCACGCCCCGGCATCGCTGCCGAGGCCGATGCGGCCGCCGTGCGCCGCGACAAAGCGGACGGCCTCCTGCTGCTGGGCGAGCAGGCGTCTCAGCACGGCGTCGGGATAGCGCCCGCTGCCGATCAGGTTCCCGATGGTCGAGAGCGTCGGCACCCACAGTGTGCGCTGCTGCGCCATGCGGAGCAGCACGCTCTCGGAAAGGTAGGCTCCATGCTCGATGGAGTCCACCCCCGCCTGCAGGGCAGCCATGACGGCGCGGTCGCCGTTCGCATGCGCCATAACGGCAAATCCGGCCGCATGGGCCAGCTCGATCATCCGGCGGATGTCCTGCGGCTCCGGGCCCGGCTCCGTCAGAACGCCGAAGTGGTCAAAATCGATGAGGCCGGAGATCATGAGCTTGATGAAGTCCGCCCGCTTCTCCCCTGCCTCGTCCAGCAGGGCGCGGTATTCGTCCTCCGTGTCGAAGCCGCGGCCGATGAAGGCCCCATAGTGCCCGCGGCGGTAGATGGGAAAGGCTGGACTGCGGTAATCGATGCCGTATTCCCCCGCCAGCTCCCGCGCCCGCAGGCTGACGCCCCAGGCGTCCCCGCCGTCGCGCAGGAGGCAGACCCCGCGCGCCTGATAATCAGACAGCCGCGCGCGGACGAGGCCGTCAAGCGGATGCTCCTTCTGCGCGTCGATGGCGGCGCGATAATACACGCCGTCGAGGATCATATGGATATGCAGATCGCCGAACATGGTTTTCCCTCCCGAAATATCGGTGGGGCTGCCGTTAACAGCAGCCCCACCCGGAATATTGGAACTTTTGGCACAGAAGCACGTCTTACAGGTGCAGCACGCGTTCCTTGATCTCCTGCGTTCTGCCCTGATTCCAGAACTGCGTGCCGATGTAGCCGCAGGTGCGGCGGGCGACATTCATCTTGCTCTGGTCGGTGTTGCCGCAGTTCGGGCAGGTCCAGACGAGCTTGCCATCCGTGTCCTCCAGCACCTCGATCTCGCCGTCGTAGCCGCAGACCTGGCAATAATCGGACTTCGTGTTCAGCTCGGCATACATGATGTTGTCGTAGATGAACTTCATGACCTCGAGCACGGCATCGATGTTGTTCTGCATATCCGGCACCTCGACATAGCTGATGGCGCCGCCGGGCGAAAGGGCCTGGAACTGCGACTCAAAGGCCAGCTTGTCGAAGGCGTTGATCTTCTCCGTCACATGGATGTGATAGGAGTTCGTGATATAGCTCTTGTCCGTCACGCCGGGGACGATGCCAAAGCGCTTCTGCAGGCACTTGGCAAATTTGTAGGTCGTGGATTCCAGCGGCGTGCCATAGAGGCTGAAGTCGATGTGCGTCTCCGCGCGCCACTTGGCGCAGGCCGCGTTCAGATAGCGCATAACATCCAGCGCAAACGGCGTCGCCGAGGGATCGGTGTGGGACTTGCCCGTCATATACTTCACGCACTCATACAGGCCCGCATAGCCGAGCGAGATGGTCGAATAGCCGTTGTAGAGCAGCTTGTCGATGGGCTCGCCCTTCGGCAGGCGCGCCAGCGCGCCATACTGCCACAGGATGGGGGCCGCGTCGGACAGCGTGCCCTTCAGGCGCTCGTGACGGCACATCAGCGCGCGGTAGCACAAATCCAGCCGCTCGTCGAAAATTTTCCAGAACTTGTCCATTTCCTTGCCGGAGGACAGCGCCACATCGACGAGGTTCAGCGTCACGACGCCCTGGTTGAAGCGGCCGTAATACTTCGGCTTGCCCGGCTCATAGTTCCCGGCATTGGCCACGTTGTCCCAGCCGTTGCCGGAGGAATCCGGCGTCAGGAAGCTGCGGCAGCCCATGCAGGTGTAGACATCGCCGTTGCCCGGCGTCTCGCCCTTCGAGAGCTTGAGCTCGCGCATTTTCTTCTCGGAGATATAGTCCGGCACCATGCGGCGCGCCGTGCACTCCGCAGCCAGCCGCGTCAGGTAGAAATACTTCGAATCCTCGTGGATGTTGTCCTCCTCGAGCACATAGATGAGCTTCGGGAAGGCCGGGGTGATCCACACGCCCTTTTCGTTCTTCACGCCCTGATAGCGCTGACGGAGCGTCTCCTCGATGATGATGGCAAGATCATGCTTCTCCTGCGGATTACGTGCCTCGCCGAGGTACATGAACACCGTGATGAACGGCGCCTGGCCGTTCGTCGTCATGAGCGTGACGACCTGATACTGGATGGTCTGTACGCCGCGCTTGATCTCCTCGCGCAGGCGCTCCTCGACGATCTTGGAAATACGCTCCTCCGCGGCCTCGGCCCCGAGCTCACGGATCTCGCGCACCACACTCTCGCGGATCTTCCGGCGGCTGACGTCCACGAATGGGGCCAGATGCGTCAGAGAGATGGACTGGCCGCCATACTGGTTCGAGGCGATCTGCGCGATGATCTGCGTAGCGATGTTGCAGGCCGTGGAGAAGGAATGCGGCTTTTCGATGAGCGTGCCGGAGATGACCGTGCCGTTCTGCAGCATGTCCTCGAGATTGACGAGGTCGCAGTTGTGCATATGCTGGGCATAGTAATCCGCATCGTGGAAGTGGATGATACCGGCCTCATGCGCCTCGACGATGTCGCGCGGCAGCAGGATGCGGCGCGTGATGTCCTTCGAGACCTCGCCCGCCATATAGTCGCGCTGCACGGCGTTGATGGTCGGATTCTTGTTGGCGTTCTCCTGCTTGACCTCCTCGTTGTTGCACTCAATGAGGGACAGGATGCGGTCGTCCGTCGTGTTGGACTGGCGGACAAGGCTGCGGGTATAGCGATAGGTGATATAGCGCTTGGCGACCTCGAAGGCCCCGTGCGCCATGATCTGGTCCTCGACGAGGTCCTGAATCTCCTCGACGGACAGGCTGCGGTTCATTTCCTCGCAGCGGATCGCAACGGCCTGCGCGATGCGGTCGATCTGCAGCGGCGTCAGGCGCTCGGCCTCCTCGGCCGCATTGTTGGCCTTTGTGATGGCCACGATGATTTTTTCGATGCGGAACGTCTCTTCCGCTCCGTTTCTCTTGATGATCTTCATGGTATTCTCTCCCTGGGCTTTGCCCGTTTCTCTGTGTTACTCCGAATTCTCGATCCTTTCAGAACGATCCCAGCCGTTTCCCGCTGCGCATTTTTTGAGGCAGTGCAGCATCCGGTCGTCGTTCACGCACCCCTATTATACTATATCTTGTGGTTATTTCAAGTCCTAACCACAATATTTTCCAAAAAACTTTTTAACGGGCCGGAATGCCTTTTTTCGCAGCAGGGCTTTCCTTTCCGGCAAAAGCGCGTTATAATGAATATGAACTTACGCTCTGGAGTCATGATTATGAAACGAATCGTCACCATGCAGGACCTGTCCTGCATCGGAAAATGCTCGCTGACCGTTGCGCTGCCGGTGCTCTCCGCCATGGGGCTGGAATGCGCCGTGCTGCCGACGGCCGTTCTCTCGGCGCACACCGCCTTCGAGGGCTTCCGCTATGAGCCGCTCTCGCTCACGCCGGTCGCGGACCACTGGCAGCAGCTCGGCCTGCAGTTCGACATGATCTACACCGGCTATCTCGGCGGCAGGGCTCAGGTGGATCAGGCGCTCGACTTCTTCACGCGCTTCCCCGCCATGCGGCTCGTGGACCCTGTCATGGCCGACCACGGCGCGCTGTATGCCGGGCTGGAGCCGGACTTCCCCGCCGTGCTCCGCACGCTCTGCGCGCAGGCTGACCTCATCACGCCGAACATCACGGAGGCCTGCCTGCTGACCGGGCTGGAATACCGTGAGACGCATGACGACAGCTACATCCGCACGCTCCTGGAGCGGCTGCTCGCGCTCGGGGCGCGCACGGCCATCCTGACCGGCGTCCGGACGGAGCCGGGCCGCGTCGGCGTGGCGTGCATGGATGCCGCAGGCGCGGTGTCGCAGTGCAGCGCGCCGTATGTTCCCGCCGTGTTCTACGGCACGGGCGACCTGTTCGCCAGCACCTGCGCAGGCGCGCTGACGCTCGGCTGGAGCGTACACGATGCCATGGAGCTGGCCTCCGCCTACGTTGCGGACACCATCGCCGAGACCCGGCGCGAACCGGATGCCCGCTGGTACGGCGTGAGCTTCGAGGCAACTATTCCCCAACTTCTCCGCCGCATGGCGCAAAGGAGGCCCTCCCATGCAGAAAATTGACCGCACGCGGCGGAAGCGCCGCTATCTCGTCCTGTCGTTCTTCGTGCCATTCGGCGTGATGCTGCTGTGCTTCATACTTGGCGGCCTGTGGCCGTTCGGTGACCGGCAGGTGCTGGCGCACGACATGTGGCATCAGTATTACCCCTTCTTCGTCTCGCTCCGGGAAAAGCTCCGCTCCGGCGGCTCGCTGCAGTACCTGCGCGAGGCAGGCATGGGCATCGGCTACCTGCCGCTGTATGCCTACTATCTCTCAAGTCCCCTCTATCTTTTGTCCGTGCTGGTCCCGGCGTCGCTGCTGCGGGAGTTCTTCGCGCTGCTCGTTCTGACGAAGATCGGACTGGCCGGGCTGTTCTTCGCCGTCTTCCTGCGGACGACGTTCCGCCGGAACGAGCCTGCGCTCGTGCCGTTTTCCATGATGTACGCCCTGTGCTCCTTTGTGGCGGGCTACTATTGGAACATCATCTGGCTCGATGCGCTGGCCCTCCTGCCGCTGATGCTGGCGGGCATGGTCAGCCTGCTGCGCGAGGGCCGCTTCCGCCTGTATACGCTGGCTCTGGCACTCTCGCTGCTGTGCAACTACTATCTTTCGTTTTTCTGCTGCATCTTTGTCGGGCTGAGCTTTTTTGTCTGGTGCATCTGCCGCTGGGACGGCTGGAAGCGCTTTTTCCGCCGCTTCTGCCGCATCGCGCTGTGCACGCTGCTCGGCGTCGGCATGGCAGCCGTTCTGCTGCTGCCGACGCTCTACGGCCTGCAGAACACCCACTCCGCCGGGAACGAGGCGCCGGAGCTGCTGGCGCTGAACATCGCAGAGGACGCCAGTGGAAAGGCCGCAGAGAGCCAGAGCACGCTGGACCTGCTGAAGGAGCAGACGCTGCCGGGCCTCGCCTATGGCGCGCGCCGCGTGCTGGCCAATCTGCTCACCTCGACGGAGCCGACAAAAATGGAGGGCCTGCCGAACGTCTACTGCGGCTTTGCCGCCGTGGCGCTGGCCGTATTCTTCCTGTGCTGCAAAAAGGTCCGCCTGCGGGAAAAGCTCCTGAGCGTCGGCCTTCTCGCCTTCTTCCTGCTGAGCTTCCTGTTCCGCACGCTGGATTATTACTGGCACGGCGGGCATTTCCCCAATATGCTCCCCTATCGCTTCAGCTTCCTGTTCAGCTTTGTGCTCATCGTCATGGCCTACCGTGCGTGGACGCTGCTGGACTGCTTCCGCAAGCGATATCTGTTCGTCATCCTTCCCGTATGTCTCGGCATTATCCTGTGCGGGCTGGGGCTGGAGGGCAGCATGCGCCGGATGCTCCTGAGCGCGCTGGCGCTGGCCATTGTATGCCTTGCGCTCGTGCTGTATCGCCCGGTGCGCAGGCGGCAGCTCCTCAGCATGGCGCTGCTGTTTGCCGTCATCGGGGCGGAAATGGTCTGCAGCATCGCCATGGGCGTGGCAAAGGTCTCGCTCACGTCCCGCTCGTCCTATCCACGCGAGTCTGAGGATGTGCAGGCCGTCCTGCAGGCCATGCCCGAGGGCAGCGGCCGCGTGGAGGTCACGTCCTACCAGACGCTCAATGACGCCGCGCTCAACGGCTACCGCGGCATTTCCATCTTCACCTCGTCGGCAAACGTCCGCTTCAACCGCTTCAGCCGTTCGCTCGGTCTGGCCTCGTGGCCCGCGAGCAACCGCTACCTCTATTATGAGAGCAGCCCGTTCACGAATCTGATGTGCGGCCTCGAATACCTCATTGACCGCGACGGCCAGCAGCGCGACACGTCCTACACGACCGTCGCCGCGCAGTCCGGCAATGTCCTGCTGCTGCAGAACCGTGCCTATCTCGGCCTCGGCTTTGTGGCGGACCCTGCGCTGGGCAGCTTTGTGGCAGAGCAGAACGTCTATAACCCCATCAAGGAGCAGGAGGAAATGTTCCGCATGGCCACGGGGCTGGATGACGCGCTCTATACCCACCTGAAATATGACACGCTCGAAGCGCCGGAGGCCTGCGATCTGCGCGCCAGCGGCACGAGCGGCACGCAGTACAGCTATTCCACGCAGGATGCCGACGGGCAGAGCGAGCTGAGCATCTCCTATGTCGTGCCGCAGGACGGCCTGCTCGTCGCCACGACGAAGTCGTCCGGCAACTATGACCTGACCGTCTACCGCAACGGTGAACGGCTGTTCACGCGCAATATCAAGGTCCGCTGCCTGTTCAGCCTTGGCTGCTTCAATGCGGGCGACACCGTCACCCTGACCTACCCCGTTGCCGAGGGTAAGGAGGGCACGATCTCGCTGGACGTGGCCGAGCAGAACGACGCCGTGTTCGACGCGGGACTTTCCCGCCTGTCCCGGAGCGTCTGGAACGTGACGGAGGACACGGACACGCGCCTGTCCGGCACGGTGGACGCCGCAGAGGACGGCCTGTTCTACACGTCCATCCCCTATGAGAACGGCTGGCGCGCCTATGTGGACGGCGTTGAAGTCCCGCTGGCGCAGACGGCCAGCGCCTCGTCCGAGAGCGTTCGGCTGACGGACGCCGTCATCGCCTTCCCGCTGACGGCCGGGCAGCACACCGTCGAGCTGCGCTACACCGCGCCCGGCCTGAAGACCGGCGCGATCATCTCCGGCGTGAGCCTCGGCCTGTTCCTGCTGCTGGCGCTGCTCCTGCGCCGCCGCCCGCTGTTCGGCGGCGAGGCGGACGTGCCGCCCGTGACGGAATTCGCCCTGCTGCCGGATAGCCTGCCGGAGGCCCCGGCAGAGGCCGAAACGCCCGAAAACGCAGAAGATACCACGCCGGAGCCGGACGATCTGGACGGCTGGCGGCAGTGGCTCGATACCCATCCTGAACCCAACGATCAGAAAGGAGATCTCCCTCATGCAGAATTATGACCCGCAGCAGGACGTCATCCCTGCCGCCCCCGAGCCGCAGCGCCCGGTTCCCGGAACCGCAAAGGCGTTTTCCATCGTCGCCTTCGTCTGCGGCATCTGTTCCCTCGTCACGCTTTTTGTCGGCATCCAGTTCGGCATCGCCGGACTCGTGTTCGCGTCCCTCTCGCGCCGCCGCGCGGGCTTTGACCTGCCGCGCAACCGCAAGGGCCGCATCATGTCCATCATCGGGCTGATCGTCTCGGTGCTGTGGCTGATTCTCTATATCATCCTCTTCGTCTACGCCGTGAACGGCATTGTGGACGGCACCATCCCCACCCCGACGGAGGGCTTCTACTTCTTCAACACCTGATGCGCAAAAAAATGGCCTCCACCGCACAGCCGGTGGAGGTCCGCTTGGCGAAAAAGGCCCGAAGGGACTTTTTGACAAGCTGTGCCGGGAAAGCCCCAAGGGCTTTCCCGGCAGTTTTTATCTGTTCCAGCGCCGGTCGTCCCACTTCTTGCCGTAGTAGAAGAGAACAATCTCGCAGTCCGTGCAGATCTGGGCGAGCTTCGTCGCGCCGTCATCCGGGAAGGTCGGAAAGAGCTTCCCGCCCAGCAGCGGGATGTCCCCGCGGGACTTCAGCGGCCAGTTGATCCAGTACTTCTCCTCATCGGTGAAATACAGGACACCGCCGCTTTGAATCAGCCCGCGCCGCATGGTCCTGCCGCAGAGCGGGCAGGGCTTGGGGTCATATTCCGGGGCGGTATTTCTAAGTTCAGACTCTTCCATTCCGCCCTCCTAGCTTCCATACCGGAAATGCGTCATCCAGACCGCCTTCCCCATCTGCTCGAGCGCATATGCATCCTCCTCCGGGTAGTAGACCGAGCGCAGCACGATCACGTCATAGTCGATCTCGAGCGAAGCCTCGATGTCGTCCTGCGTTTTGTAGCTCACGTTCAGATGCATCGGCCGGTCCATGCTGGAAACGACCTCCGTGACCTCGCTGCACTGATAGAGATACGGCTGCAGGGCCACCCCGTCATAGACGGTCCCATATTCCGTCTCCTCCTGCGCCGTGCAGAGCGACAGGATGGTCTCCGCAAGGGTCTTATCCCCGCGGACATCCTCCGGGAACGAAATGGTGTAGGCCTCGCAGGCCGTGCGTTCCTTGTCCGTCATGGCTCGGGTCCGGCTGATCCTGCAGCCCGCCATCCCGGCGGCAGCCAGCACCAACGCCAGCACGACCGCCGCGATCCTTCTTCCGCTCTGTTTCATTCTGTGCCGCCTCCTGTCCGGCCTGAAAAGTTCTTTTCTTACGCTTCCAGTATACCAGTCCCCCCAATTTTACAAGACGGCAAATGTACCAAAAATCGACCTGTGGTGTTCCGCATCAAAACGGTTCCACAGGTCGATCTGCTGCATATTCCGGCCTCTACGGCCTTTTCCAGAGCTGCAGGCGGCTTCCGGTATCCGGCAGCTGCGCATAGCCCGCGGCGCGCAGCAGAGCCGTCAGGCCCTCCAGCCCGTCCTCCCCATCCACGGCATAGGGCTTCAGGCTGCCGCTGTCCGTCGTTTCCACAACGACATAGTCCGTGCTGAGCAGGTGCTCCTGCGAGCAGTAGCGCAGGTCATAGAGCACGGCGCGCCGCGACAGCGGCACCACAAGGAACGTCGTGGCCGTGACGCTCGCATCGTCCGGGATGCGGTCCAGCACGGCGTCCGTCTCCTGCCAGACCGCGCGGTAGTCGAAATAGCGGTTGACATAATTCTCGGAGAGCGGCAGGATGTTCCCGCAGAAGCACACGCCCGCCAGCAGGGCCGCCGTAGCCGCCAGCGCCGGGCGGTTCCAGACGCGCGGCAGCTCCGCCAGATTCACGGCCGTCAGGTAGAACAGGCAGGCCGCAGAGCCGTAGGTGTACTGGAAGAAAATGCTGTGCTGATAGGTATAATCCGACATCAGGTTCACAAGCAGGAACGGGATGAGCAGCACGAGCCGCTCATAGCGCCGCGTGCACAGCGGCAGGAACAGCAGCGGCCCCATCGTCAGGAAGAAGAACGCGATCTTCTCGCCCTCGAAGCACTCCCGGAGCGTCCGCACCGGCGAGAGCAGCACAGCCTTGATGACCGTGAACAGCGAATCCGAGCCGTCATAGAGGAAATTGCTGTAGCGATAGGACATAACGCCGTCGCCGTCGGCAGCGAGCCAGGCCGTCACGCCGAGGAAATAGCCCACTGCGCCGACGAGCATCGCACCGCCCGTGAGCAGGCCCCAGCGCCGCTCCGCCCCGGTGCGGGTCAGAGCCCGCAGGACCACCCACAGCGCAATGACCGCGACATAGACGGGCGCGTCCTCCTTGACCATGCAGGTCAGCACGGAGAACAGGGCGATGCCCCACACGCAGCGGCGGTCGAGGAAGTCGAACAGCCACAGCAGCAGCGGCGTGAGGAATTTGTTTTCATGCACGTCATAGCTCGTGCCGCCCGCATAGGCAGGCCAGAGCAGCAGCAGGGCGCACAGCAGGCCGGCCGTCACACCGGACAGACCGTGCCGCCGCGCAATGCGCCAGAGCGGGATGACCGCCGAGGCCAGCAGCAGGGCCTGCAGCACCTCGAGCGTCACGGGCGACGGGAACAGGGCATAAAACGGCAGGAACAGATAGTAGATCGGCGAAACGTGCACGGCAAAGTGCGACAGCACGCGGTCGCGCTCGCACGTCGTCACGGGCAGGCCCGTCGTGCGCATGCTGTGGAACATCTGGGAAAAGATGCCGAAGTCATAGGTCGGCGCGGCATAGCTCAGCACGCGGAACACCGTCAGCGCCAGCACGGCCGCCAGAAATACGGCTGCGGCGGCCGCGGCGATCACAAGTCCCGCGCGGCGGCCGGTGCACGCCGGCGCAGCTGTCAGGCTCTCTGCGTCCGTCCGCGCGCCATAGGCGGCGTAGACGAGCAGAAGGGCCAGCACGACAAGCCCGGCGCACAGCAGCGGCACGGACCACGAGGCGCACAGGCCCAGCACGAGCTGCCAGCCGAAGCACAGCGGCAGGGCCGCGCGCTCCCAGTGCGCCGTGCGCCAGCGAAGGCCCGCCAGCGTAAGCAGGGCAAAGGAGGCCGCCGTCCCCACGAGCAGCAGCGGGAACGACTGCCCCGTCAGAGCGGAAAAGCCGCTCAGCACCCGTTCGGGCGCGGGCAGACAGGTATATTGTATGGCTCCGGTCAGCAGCCACGCCAGAAGCAGGCGCCGGATCGCATCCCCTGCGGCCGGGCGGGAAATCACACGCATAATCTCACCTTCCGCCGGGATTGTACCATAAATGAAGGCCCCTGTCAAACGATCAACGCCCCCCTCCCGCCGAAGCGAAAGGGGGGCGCCAAGGAAAGGAAAGCGTCGGTTTTGAAACGTCAGCTCTTCATACTGTTCTGGAAGCGGACCAGCACCGTCGCGGCCTGCGCGCGGGTCGCCGTACCGGCGGGCTCGAGCGTCGTGGCAGACGTGCCGTTAATCACGCCGTTGGCCACGGCCCACTGCATGGCAGCCTGGGCATAGGCGCTGACGGAAGAAGCGTCCTCGTAGGCGCTGAGGTCGGCCTCTGCGCTCACGTCAAGCTCCCAATAGGCGGCGTAGCGATACAGGATCGCTGCCATCTGCTCACGGGTGATGGCGGCATCCGGGTCGAAGGACGTCTCGGAGACGCCGTTGACGATGCCGTTCTTTGCGGCCCAATCCACGGCGGCGGCGTAGTAGCTGCCCTCTGCCACATCCGTGAAGCCTGCCTTCTGGTCGACTGCGGGCTGACCCTCCATACGGTAGAGCACTGTGACGAACATGGCGCGGGTGATGGCGCTGTCCGGATCGAACAGGTCGCTGCTCACGCCGTTGAACAGGCCGCGGTAGACTGCCTCAAGGATGGTCTCCTCGGCCCAGTGGCCGGAGATATCCTGGAACTTGCCCTTCAGATCCTCATAGTTCTTGTCCAGGACATGGATCGTGACGGACTTTTTGAAGTCGCCGACGGAGGCGGTCACAGCCACGTCGCCGCGCTTCAGGCCCTTGATGGTCACGCTGCTGTCGTCACTGGAGACGATCTCGGCGATCTCGGGATCGGAGACCTCCCAGTTCAGGAGCATGGCATAGTCGTCGACATCGGTATTCTGGATGGTCACTTCCTCGCCGATGTAGATCGAGTCCGTTTCCGCAGAGAGGCTGATGTTGTCATCGAGCTGCGAACCGGTAATGGTATAGGCGGAGCAGTTGCCTGCGTAGTCATATCCGAGGAAGATATCGGTACGCGAGTCGGTGTACATCATGCTGCCGGATTCGCTCATGCCGTGGACGCCCTCGCCGTTCGGCCGCGCAGTCGGGTAATAGTTGGTGGTAAAGGCGGAGGCAAAGAACTCGCCGGTCTCTTCATCATATTCGATGGTGATGCTCATGTTGTAGTCCTGATACCAGGCCTCGTTCGATTCCACGGAGATCGTGTACATGGACTGCGGTCCCCAGCCCCAGTCTTCCGTCTTGTAGCTGAACGTCGGCTTCTTGCTGTTCGGGCCGGTCGTATCGATATAGAACGTATACTCGAGCGTCTGGGTCTTGGCGGTCTTGCACTCCGGGGTGATCTCCGCCTTGACGGAGATGAGGGAGTTCTCCGGCTGGCTGCACTTGGAATAATCAATATATTCCTCGCCGTCCTCGTTCACGCCCTTGGCGTAGAACCAGCTCATGTCGAAGTCTCCGGCCTCGCTGCCGGCGTAAACGCCGCCCGCGTAGCTCTTCTGCAGGAATTCGGTATCCTGCTCGGACAGGACCTCGCCCGTCGTCAGGTTCGTGACGGTGTAGTGGATGTTATCGACGTTGCGCAGCAGGCCGATCTGCAGGCAGAACGCATCGAGCGAATTGTCGCCGTTCGGAGAGACGCCCGCCGTCTCCGGCACAAAGCCCTTATAGGCCTGGAACATCGTGGAGAAATTGAACTCGTCCATCGGGACCATGGACATGCCGGGGGCGGCCGTATCGCCCAGCCAGGACTTCTCGGTCATCCAGGAAAGAGCATCGCTGTCGCTGATGGGGCGGTAGCTGTAGATACCGCTGACGACCTGATCGGCCGTGTTGTAGGAGCGCGCACCGCCCAGAGGGGTCGCGTAGCTGCCGGTCTCGGCAACGGGAGCCGCGCCGAAGTCGCCGTAGAACGCGAGGAACGGGACGGACAGGGTGACGGCGTCCTTGCTCGTGAGCTGGACAAAGCCCTCGACATATGCGCCGTTCGGGAAGCGCTCGTCATAGTAGGCTTTCTGCGCGTCGGTCAGCTGCAGGGTCACGGTGACCTGTGCAGTCGCACCGGCGGGAACCGTCAGCTCGTTGCCGTTCAGGCTGGTGGTATAGGTCGCGTCGAGCTTCTTTGCATAGTTCTGCGTGAGATAGGTGACCTTGCCGCCCTTGACGAGGCCGCCCTCTGCAGCCTGGCCGAGGCCCTGCAGGCTGAGCGCATAGGTCTTGGCTTCCTGGGAGAAGTTGACGACGCTGAACTTCATCTCGTACTTGCCGGTCTTCTCGGCATCGTCGCCCAGCTCGAGCTTGGCCTTGTCGGTGCCCTCGACGGCGATATAAGCGCCGGACTTCACGGCGTTGCCGACGTTGGCAAGGCCTGCACCCTGACGGCGGACGAAGTAATAGGTGCCGTTCGCTTCATCGACGATCGGCGTTGCCGTGCTCATAAGCAGGCAGTTGGCGACCTTGGCATAGTCCTCTTCCGGGATGGAGGTCGTCTTCAGATACTGCCGCAGCAGCGCCATGGAGGCGGCGACGGCCGGAGAAGACATCGAGGTGCCGGAGGCAACGGCGAAATCCTCGCCATAGTATGCGGAGAAGACGTTACCGCCGATGCCGGTGATCTCCGGCTTCAGGGAGAGGCCTTCCGTCGGGCCCCAGGACGAGAACGAGGACATCTCGCCTGCGGCGTTGTTGCGGTTCCAGTCGGCCTTTACGGAGACGGTGCCGGTGTCATTGTTGACCTTCATCCATTCGAACTCGGTCAGGTTCGCGCGGGCAGCAGGGACATCAAAGCTGGTCAGCTCAACATCCACATAGTCCCACTCTGCTTCCTCGGCGGGAGTCGGGTCGTAGAACACGACGCCGGCTGCGCCTGCGGCCTTTGCCGCCGCAATAATGGAGTCGCCGTTGCCGCCCTCAAACGAAACGTAGACGATCTGGCCGTTGGAATTCTTGATGGACTCGGTGTAGCCATAGGTGCCGCCTACGAGGTCTTCCGTCGGACGCAGGTTCTCATAGAAGCCCTTGCCCTCGGGGACATTTTCGATCTCACTCACGTTCATGTACTGGTCAGACCCCTGGCCCTTGTTGTACCAGCCGAGAACGCCGGTAGCGAAGAACCACTTCACGCCTTCATTCTCGGCACTGGCGACAGTCAGGACGGAGTCGAACGTGCCGGGCATGCCCAGCGTGCCGCTGGAGACGCTCGTGGACTTGATCTGCTCATCGCCCCAGAGGCTCTCGGTGCCGGTAAAGCCATCGTTGCCGGCGGAGACGCAGACGCTGATACCCGCTGCGGTGGCGGCGTCATAGACCTCGGTCACGCCCTCGTAGTAATACGGGCCGCTGGAAAGGCCGAGGGAGAGGTTCGCGCAGTCGACGCCGAGGGTAATGGCGTCTTCAATGGCGGCGATGAGATAATCGAAATAGCAGTTTCCGCCCTTGTCAAAGACCTTCATGATGACAAGCTGTGCCTCCGGCGCAATGCCGAGGGACGTCATATCGAACTGCTCCTGAGCCGCTTCGGTCAGGTTGCCCGCAATGATACCGGCAACGTGTGTGCCGTGGCCCATCATGGTGTCGTCATCGGAGCCGAAGTTGGCCTCGCCGTCGGCATAGTTGAAGCCAAACGGGACCTTGCTGCTGTAATAAATGGTGTCAAGCGCCGTGGACTTATCCAGCTCTTCGGCATGCAGGGTCTTGCTGTCGAGGATGGCCGCGATGTCATCCTTGCTGTAGGCAACGGCGTCCGGATCGGTGGGTTCCTTGGAGAACGTCGGGTTCTCGAAGCACAGGCCGGTGTCGATGACGGCGACGCTCATGCCGGTGCCGTCATAGCCAGCGTCCCATGCGGCGTTCGCGCCCATACCGGCGGCCGCGAACTTCATGTTCGTGCTGATCTCGGAGGCATCCGTCTCCACGGCGTTGATCTCCGGCACGGAATAGCACGGAGAGAGGAAGACCTTCTTGACGCCGGGCAGCTTGCTGAGGGTCTTCATATCGCTGTAGGAGACCGTCGCCGCAATGGCGTTCGTCACAAGGGAGAACTGGCCCGTGACCTCAATGCTGTGGCCCAGCTTCTTCTTTGCGGCGGAAAGGACGGAGGACTGGCCGTTCTTCACGCTCTGCACGGCGGCCAGCTCTGCCTTGCCGAGGCCCTTGCCCAGCTCCACGGACATGCCGTCCATCTCGCAGACGGCCGGAGCCTCGAGGGAGATGATGACCTTGACCTTGTCATTCTTCTCGTGGGCCTCGCTCACAACAGTGACCTTGTCGCCGTCGCTGTAATCCTCGCCGCTCAGGATCGCCTTCACGGCATCGGAATAGGCTGCCGCTTCCTTCGCGTCATATTCGCGGCAGACCAGCGTCTGACCATCGTCCGTCGTGATGGTGCTTTCCGCGCCATAGGACAGAGAGGCCAGCGCCTTGGCTTCCGTTGCGCTGAGGGTGCGGCCGGAAATATAGGTATCCTGCGTTGCCTTGCGCGTGTAGATCCGTCCGTCGGTGGACTGGTATACATAGGTATAGCCCGCCGGAACGTAGGTGGTCTTGCTGTCTGTGGCATAGATGACCTTGCTGGCCGACTCCTCCGCCTTCGGAGCGCTCTGCACTGCACCGGCAGAGGTCACGCCGAGAAGGCCGAGCGCCATTGTCAGGCAAAGGACAAGCGCCATCAGCTTTTTCGCCAACGTTTTCATATCTTTCCTCCTTGTATTTTTTTCTCTTGCCGGGTTCTCCGCGCAGAGAGAATAAATATGCAAATAGTTTATCCTCCGCGCCTGCATCTGTCAATCCCGCAACAATTCCATATTTTTGCTATTTTGCATGTCAAAAAAGCAACGACATTCACAAATCGTTCTTAATTTGTTCATTTATTTCCGCTCTCTATTGACATTTTTTCTTCCATATGCTAGGATTAATATGTTGTGCTCCAGTAAGCACCGTCGAAATATATGCA